>MDSZ01029212.1_pt1 | contig 23574 bp, 22 predicted proteins | sample 811201 | NCBI WGS metagenome assembly MDSZ01 (sample SAMN05326647, study PRJNA326480) | marine metagenome | isolation source: seawater | place: Indian Ocean: North | collected 2010
ATTAGTTTTATTTAATTGGTTTTTTAAAGGACATTTTTTTTTAAAAAGAAATATTAAAAAATATTATGAAAATAATAATAAAATAAAAATACATTTTGCAGCGTCTAAAAAGTTAGATGGCTTTCTAAATTCTCAAATACTTGGAGATAATCCAATAGATATTACAAAAAAATTACCATTAAATGATTCTACTGTAGATTTAATTTATTCCTCTCATCTACTTGAACATATACATAAAAAAGAAATAGAATTCTTCTTGAGAGACTCATTTAGAGTTCTTAAAAAGAATGGAATGAATATAATTTCAACACCATCATTAAATAAATTATTCGCAATATGTTTCCAAGAGAAAAATAAAAGAAAGACTTTATTCATTCATGGAAAAAAATTCTACGACGATGATTTTCATTCAATTTCACATCAAATAAATTTATCTATGCGAGCTTTTGGACACAGGTTTTTAGTTGAAGAAAATTTTTTAAAAAATTTAGCTTTAAGTATAGGTTATAAATCATTAAGGGAAGTGAATTATTCAAATATACCTAATAAAGAAATATTAAAATATATAAACGATAGAAAACCCAAAAGGTGGTTGCTTGAAACATCACACTATATCTTAGTCAAATGATAACAATTTTTACAGACGAATATTTTGCATTACAAACGTATTTAAAAAAAAATAAAAATAAAGAATTTCTGGTTAAAACGTCATCTCCAAATATATTATGTTCTGATTTATCTGTTAAAAAATATGATCTTGACCTATTATTAAAAAAAAAGTCTAAAAAACTTCTTAAATGTCAAGAAATTCTGGCAAAACAAATATTTAAAAATTTGTCCCAGCATAAATTAAACCATATTGAAAAAATTTTTTTTACTCAATTATCTTACCTGATAATATTAAAAGTTTGTGATCTTTTATTTTTATCAAAAGATGATCTGAAAAAAAAAATAGTTTGTATAAAGGGAAATACCAAAAAAAATTCATTTTATGATTACTTAGAACTAAATAAAAATTGTGAAATATTAAGAGTTGAAGAAAATTTTAATCATATATCAGGTGGTCCCACGAGGATAGAAATACTTAAAAAGCTTAATAGGTATGAACTGAAATATTATTTTCTTTTCTATTTATGGAAACTATCACCAGCTATAATAAAAAAACGGTTAAAAAAAATTCTAATTTTAAATGATAATCCTCAATTACAGGAAATTTCAACAAAGTTTACTAAGTCAGGATATTATTTTGAGAAAGTTAAATTAAAAAATTCAGAAACTTTATTGTCTAATAAAGATACTGAAGAGGTAGTTAGTTTCTTTAATGTTATATTGGATAAAATTATTAAAGACTTTTTTAAAAAATGGATTTCCAATGAAATTATAACAATCTGTTATCCCAAAATTAAAGATGAATTTATGAATGAAATTAAAATTTTTTTTTTTTATTCAAGAATAAATATTAATAATATAAAGAATGCAAAATTTCTTTTTTCAAATTTACTTATTAGGTCAAAAAGCCTTGGTATTGCCAATAATTTTTTTAAAAAAAAAATTCCTATTATTTCATTTCAACATGGTTGGGGAAGAGAAATAAGAGAAGATGCTAAACATTTTCAATTTTTTAAGGAAGATTGTACGTCTGATTTAGCAATTAATTTTCATAAAAAAAGTCAATTTTTAGAAAAAAAAAGTTTATTTTCCTATGGCAAATCAATTCCTGTAGGTTTTTGTGAAATACATAAGTCTAACATAAAAAAAAAAATTAAAAATATAGGTAAGTTTGACTTTATTTATGTAAATACGTTACTTTGTTCTGCAAATAAGTTAGGTCCAAGAGCTCATTTATGGACTGACACGGAAAAATTTCTTTATGAAAAAAAAATAATCAAAATATTTGGGAAGTTAGATAAAAGTTTTTTGTTTAAATTATATCCCGAACAATATTATCCAGATCCTTATTTGATTGAGAAAGAAGTAAGAAAATATAAAAATATTTTTTATTTTAATAAACAATATAATCTCAAGTACTTATACCCTCATTACGATATCATCATTACACAACAAATATCGAGTACATTAACAACTTGTTTTTTTTCAAAAAAGCCAATTATATATATAAACTTACCAAGTTTTTCTTCTTTTAGAAAAAAGGAATTCTTTAATGATTTTTCAAAATCTTTTTTAGTTTTAAATGGCGAATCAAAAAACTTTAGTATTGAATTTTCACTTTTATTAAAAAAAAATAAAAGTGAATTAATTAGAATTTGGGAAAAAAAAAAGAATAATAGGGATGACTTTTTACAAAAATATTTTGATACTACCAAAATTTCTTCATCAGAAATAGCTTTTAATTATATTAAAGAATTACAATGAAAAATTTAGCTATTATTCAGTGCAGATTATCCTCAAAAAGATTGAAGAATAAAACAATTTTTCCATTGGGGAAAAAAACTATTATTCAAAGCATTTATGATAGAGTAACTAAATCAAAATTAATTGATGAAGTAATTGTCGCAATTCCAACTGGAAAGAAGGAAGATTTACTAGCTGATATTTTAAGTAAAAAAAAAATTCCATTTAAGAGAGGTGCGCCAGAAAATGTTTTAAAAAGATTTTATGATATAGCAAAATTATATAATCCAAGAAATATTGTAAGATTAACTGCAGATTGTCCATTTATAGATCCTCTAATAATTGATAAAGTAATTTCACTTCATTTAAAAGAAAAAAATCATTATACTTCAAATGCTCGGCCTCCGACGTTTCCAGACGGAATGGATGTGGAGGTTTTTTCTTTTGAGTCACTCAAAGATGCATACAAAAATGCAGTGTCAAGTTATGAAATGGAACATGTTGTTCCGTATATAGTAAAAAAATATAAAATTAGTAACCTCAAGAATGATATTGACCTTTCACAAAACAGATGGACAATTGATACTAATGATGATTTCAATTTTATAACAAAGGTTTATAAAGGGCTAATTTTTGAAAAAAAAAAAATAAATTTAAAGAATATTTTAGATTTTATTCAACGATATCCGAAGATTAAAAAAATCAATCATCATCTAAAGAGAAATTTTGGTGTTATTCAATCAGAATGAAAGTTATAGAGTTTTCTATATACAGGATGATTCATTTTAATTTTAAAATTTAAATTCACTTTCTTATTCATTTTATAATTAATCAATTCGCACAAGTCTTTAAAACCTAGTGCATGCCTCATATGAATAGTACTTGAAATTCTAGGATTAATTTCAAAAACATAAACAGTTTTATTTTTAATTTTTAACTGTAAATTGATAAAACAAAAATCTGGTAATTTTAAAACTAGCTGTTCTATAAATTTTTTTATGTGATTATTCTGAACGACCTCTATTTTATTACTTATTCCCCCAAACAAAGTTCTTTTAATTGAACAAAAATTATAATGCTTATTGATTTTAATTAATGGTACTGTAAATTCTTCAAGATTTTCATCTAACATTTCTTGACTAATAAAATCATTTGGAAGTTGGAATTTTAGTGCATCCAATAGTTTTTTATTTTTACAAAAATAAATATTTTTTGAACCAGAACCTATATTTGGTTTAATGACTACTGGAAGATCATTGTTGTTTGCTTCGCTAATAAATTTAGTTTTGAGAGTGGGAAATGAGTTGTTTTTTAACCACGAAATGGAAGTTATTTTTTTTGAAAAAATTTCAATCAAATCGAAATTATTTATTAAGATTTTGTCTTTATTTATCTTATTACTTTTTGACAAAAAAATTATTTCCTCATGTATAGTGGGAATAAAAAGATTAATTTTAAGTTCTTCTAATTTTTTTTTTTAAAAAGCTTTGGTATTGAGTATCGGTTACCCTTGGAAATTTAAAATAATGAATCTTTTTATTAAATTTTATTGGTTTATTTGAGTCGCAACCAAAAATTTTACAATTTGGGTAATTCAATAATATTAATTCTGATACAGAACAACCAATGTCACCATTTGTGCCACTAATTAAAAAATTCATATAAAATATTTTAAAGTTTTAATATTTGGATCATATTCATAACATTTTTTTTTAAACTCTTCTTCATTATAGAAATCTCGTCTTAAATCAATCTTTAAATTATCTGTATTAATTATCGCCCAACATGCTCCTTTTTTTTTATCTCTTGGTTGTCCAACAGAACCAGGGTTTATTAAAATTTTTTTATCAATTTGATGAATAAATTGATAGTGAGTATGACCATATAGAATTATTCTACAATTTTTCTTAAAAAATTGTTCAATTTGCTTTTGTTCACTGTTTGGATAAACGTACTTATCGTCATGATATGGCGTGCTATGACAAAGATAAAAGTCTAATGTCTTAATTCTTAAATTCAATTCCTTCGGAAGATCTTTTAAAAATTTTTTTTGCTTTTTACTAAGGTTTTGTTTTGCATATTTAAGCGGTAGATCTAAATTTGAGTTAATATCGTATTTTTCAAACATAACTTCGTGATTACCTTTTATTATATGACAGTCCCATTTATCTAATTCTTGCAAAATTTTTTCTGGCTCAAAATAATATCCAACAATATCACCTAAAATAAAAAGTTTTTTTACATTTTTTTTCCTTGCAATCTCTAAAACGTTTTGCGTTGCCTCAAAATTTCCATGAAGATCTGATAAAATACCTATTTTCATTTATCTAATTTCAAAAATTGGTTTTATTGGTTCAGACTTAATTTTAGATAATAAGTTTTCTTTTTTTAAATGTTCGTAAAGTCTGCTAAATATATCATCGTATACTAAAATTAATCTTTTAATATGAGAACTTTCGTGAGCATAACTAAGATTATGTGTGCCAATAAAAAAAATACCTTTTTTAAAAAATTCTTGTAGTATAAACGTTTTGATTAAAAATTTATCGCATTTATTAGTTCCTTTAATATTGAGAAATGTCCAACTAGGATGTCCTGAAATAGAAATTATATTTTTTAGCTTCCTCTTTATTATTATTTGGTTAAGTTTATCTATTAAAAAATTCCCAAGATTATTAATTTTTTTAAGTACATTTTTCTTTGAAATTTGGTTAAGTGTCTCCAATGCTGCATGAAGACTTAATGCTTCTCCACTAAAGGTACCCGAATAAAAGATTTCATTCATTAATTTCATTATTTCTTTTTTTCCACATATCACTGAAAGTGGAAATCCATTTGCGAGCCCTTTTCCTAGAGTAGTAATATCTGGGTAAACACCAAAAAGCTTTTGTGCTCCACCTTTTGAAAATCTAAAGCCAGTTATTGTTTCATCAAAAATAAGAACTGATTTTTTTTTTTGAGTGATTTTTCTTATTTTTTCTAAAAATAAATCTCTAGGATATTCAATATTCATTGGCTCTAGTATTACTGCTGCAATATCATTAGGATATTTTTTAAAAATTTTTTCTAAACTGTAAAAGTCATTGTAACTAAATTTAAGTGTGAGATTTTTTACTTCATTTGGAACTCCAAGATTTCTAGAAGTTGAACCTATATACCAATCTTGCCACCCATGATAACCACAAACAGCAATTCTCTTTTTTTTTGTGTATGCTCTTGCAATTCTAATAGCTGCCGAGGTAGCGTCAGTTCCATTTTTACCAAACCTTACCATTTCTGCAGAAGGTACCATTCTAATAATTTTTTTTGCTAATTGTGTCTCAGCAGTGTGTGAAATTGAGAAAGTTACACCTTTGTCTAGTTGAGATTGCACAACTTTATTTACTTCTTTGTTACAATACCCTAAAAGAACAGATGCTAAAGCATTGCAAAAGTCTATATATTTATTGCCGTCGATATCCCAAATGTAAGGGCCTTTAGCCTTTTCTGTATACAAAGGTGATATACCTTTTGGAAGCATAATAATACTTTTACTAAAAGTTTGGGAGCCTAATGGAATAACTTTTTGAGATTGATTGAAGAATTTCGTAGACAATTTATATCTTTTCATATTATATCCTATATTAACAGATGCGTTATTTATTTAATATAATAAATAATCATAATCAATTTCTTAATAATTTAATTCAAATGAAAAATGTTTTAATTTTAGGAGGAACAAAATATTTAGGTAAAGAATTAGTTAATCTTTTAGAAAATGATTATGAACTATTTGTTTTTTCAAGAAAAGAAATAAAAAATGATAAAAAAGTAAATTTTGTTAAAATTGATAGGAATTCTCTTGATTCAATATATAAAGCAATAAATGGAATAGCATTTGACTGTGTTATTGATTTTATAAATTATTCATCATTTCACTCGCTAATTTTTAAAAAGTTATTAGAAAAAAAAGTAAGATGCAATCACTATATTATGATCTCAAGTACATTTATTTATTACCCAAACGTAAAAAATAAAGTAATAGAGGACGATTTTAATCCATATGATTTTAAATATAAAGTTGAAAAAAGAGATAAAATATCTTACGAACTCTCCAAAAAAAATTCCGAAGCTTTTATAGCTCAGAATTTTGAGATCCCTTTTTCTATAATTAGATTTCCAATAATATTATCATCTGATGATTATACAGGTAGATTTGAATTTATTCCTAAAATGATAATGAATAAAAAAATTCAAAAAAATCAATGCAATAATAAGTTTCAGGTGATTTTCAAAAATGATGCTTCAGCATTTTTGAAGAGAATAGTTAAAAAAAAAATAAATGGTATTTTTAATTTTTGTGCAAAAGAATTAATTTCTGAAGAAATATTATGGAATTTTTTTTTGAAATTAATAAATACGGAAAGATTAGATAAAGTGACTATAAAAAATTCACCTTTTAATTTTCAAACAGAATTGATAATAGATTGCTCAAAGGCATATAGAATTTATCAACCTAAAAATACTTTTTTTTGGATTGAAAAAGAACTTAAAAAAATAAAAAATAATATAAAACAACAATGACTAAATTGAAATATAAGCCAAAAAAAAATAAATTAGGATTTTATCAAGCTTCTCCTTTACCAAATGAAAAATATTTGGAAGACTTTTATAGAAAAAAATATTTCAATTCAAAGTTAAACCATACCTACGACATTAAATATAACAAACTGGAAATAAAACACAAAAAACTTAGAGCAGAATGTACTTTGGAGTTCATAATTTCAAATTTAAACAATAAATCTAAAATAAATTTATTAGAGATTGGTTGTGGAGAGGGCTACCTTTTAAGTTCAGCAAAAAAAAAAAAATTCAAATAACAGGAGTAGACTTCCAAACTATTCAAATTAAAAGAAATAATCCCAATGTAAGAAAATATGTAAAGGAAATTAATCCAAATTACTTTTTGAATGATCTATTAAAAAAAAAGATAAATAGTTTTGATATAATTATATTACAAAATGTTTTAGAGCATGTCGTGTCTCCTGAGAAGTTGCTTAAAGATCTAAAAAAGCTAATGAGAAAAGATGATTTGCTATTTATCCAAGTGCCAAACGATTATAGCTTAATTCAACTATTTGCTATAAAACAAAAAAGAATAAAAAATGAGTTCTGGTTTACTCCTCCTCAACATTTAAATTTTTTTAATAAAAAAAGTTTAACGAATTTTGTAAATAAAATTGGTTTTAATGTTGCTGATGCAATGACCGATTTTCCAATTGATATTTTTTTATGGGGAAATAAAAAAAATTATATTAATGATAAAAAACTAGGAAAATACGCACATATGGCAAGATTAAATTTAGATTTACTTTTCTCTAATTCAGGAATAAAAAATTATATTAATTTTTACAGACAAGCTTATAATATAAATCTTGGTAGAAATTTATGTGTGTTACTAAAAAAGAAATAATTTCTTTTGATATATAATTTTAATTATGTGTTTAATAGTTTTTAAAATACTATAGTTTTGTTAGATACAGTTCGATGAAAAATCTTATTCTTGCAATTTTTGCTCATCCAGATGATGAAGTTTTGGCATGCGGTGCAACGTTAGCAAAACTTGCAGATGAAGGAAACTTGGTAAAACTTTTAATTTTGTCCAAAGGTTGCAGTTCTAGAGAAAGTTACGACGAAAAAAAAAGAATAAGTGCTTGTAAAAAAAGTTGTATCAATTTAGGAATTGAATTAATAAAAATTGGTGATTTTCCAGATAATCAATTTGATAAAAATACATTATTAACTTACTGCAAGTTTTTAGAAAAGCATGCATTAGTACTTAACCCGGATATTGTTTTTACTCATGGTAATAACGACCTCAATATTGATCACAAAATTACTGAACAAGCTGTGAGAATTGCGTTTAGACCAAATAAAACAAAAGAAAATTTTCAAATGTTATCATGTGAAATTAATTCTTCATCAGAATGGAATTTGGGAAATGAATTTGAGCCAAATTATTTTTTAAATATTGAAAAATATATAAAAAAAAAAATTGATTCAATGAAAATTTATGATGATGAGTTGTGTAAATGGCCTCATCCGAGATCACTAGAGGGTATTATGATCAGAGCGCAACAAAGAGGAATGCAATCAGGCTTTAAATTAGCCGAGGGATTTAAAATTATTTTAAAGAAAAACGTCTAATGAAACTAAGATTCAGAGATAATATTAATCATATAAACAAAATTCTTCAAATTTATTCGCCCGGTTCTTTATTAATCATTTCTTTAATTTTTTTTTCTGGATTACTAGAAGGGTTGAGCATAATTTCAATGTTACCTTTTTTAGAATTTTTTATGAAAGGGAATAGTTTAGATTCTCAATCAGAAATTTCACAAAAAATTTTAAATTTTTTTAAAAACAGAGATATTTCTTTAAATTTTGAGATTATTTTGATTTTTTTTTTTTTAATTCAAACATTAAAAATTTATTTAGTATTTATTGCCAGACTAAGAATTTCAAAAAGAACTACAATAATTGGCGAAAATATCAGAGTAAAAATCTCTAAAATGCTTGTTGCCTCCAAATGGAACTTTCTCACAGAGCAGTCCTCTGGAAAAATTAGTTCTTTTATGTCATTTGAAACTAATAGGTCTGCTAAATTGTTTGAAAATTCTTGTTCTTTAATTTTGTGTGCTCTAAATATTTTGATTTATATCATGCTAGCTTTTATTATTTCAATCGAAATAACACTAATAGCAGTTTTTTTTGGAATTATAATTATTCTAACTATGAGAAAATTTTTTCAGTTAGCAAGACTTTACGGTGAAAATTTTTCAGACTCCGCTCAAAATATGATGTTAAAAATTTCAGATATATTTAATTTGATAAAACCTTTAAAGGCAATGAATAAAACTAGTTTTTTATTAACTGAAATAAATATTAAAATTGAAAAAATTAAAATTGCATTATTCAATCAAATGCGGACTGTGACAAGTTTAAATTTTTATCAAGATTTTTTAGTTCTCTTTTTTATTTCAATTTTAATTTTTTATTTTTATAAGTATTCTGGATTAAATTTTTCAGAAATTGTTGTTTTCATAATTATTTTTTACAGAACTTTCAATCACATTAGAGACTTATCAAGAAACTTCGCAAAAATTATATCTAACTATAATGCGTTAGAGAGTGTTATGGAATTTTTTAGCAATGCAGAAAAGAATAGAGAACAAATGAATAAAAAAATTAATAAAGATTTTATTTTCAGAAAAATAGAATTTAAAAATGTTTCATTTTATAGAAAAGATGAATTAGTTTTTAAAAAGATTAATTTTGTAATCCTGAAAAATAAGATCACGATTTTTACTGGTTTATCAGGAACGGGGAAAACAACTATATTTGATTTAATTGTTGGTTTCTGTCAACCCGATAGTGGTAAAGCACTCTTTAATAATGAGGAAATTGCTAAGTATAATAAATTCTCTTTAAGAAATTCCATTGGATATGTTGCACAAGATAATATTCTTTTTGATGGTAATATATACAGTAATATAAGCCTTGATAAAGATCCCAATAAAAAACTTATAGATAAATATATAAATGAGTTAGGTTTATCGAAAATCTCAAGAAATAAAAATTTAGGAGATAGAGGCATAAAAATTTCTGGTGGTGAAAAACAGCGTATAGCAATAATACGAGCCTTATATAAAAAACCTCAAGTTTTAATGTTAGACGAACCTACGTCTAGTCTTGATGAACAAAATGAGAAAATAATTTTTAAATTATTAAAGAAACTATCAAAAAGTATGACAATTGTTGTAATTAGTCATAAAAGGGATTTATCAAATTTTTCTGATTTTCATTATAATTTAAAAAATAAAACAATTAATAAAAAATGATTAATAATTTGTCAAAAAAAGAATTCAATTTGGAAAATAAACAAATAATCTTAAGTACAATTAAACCCCACGATGTAAGTGACGATTATGTATCATGGCTTAATGATTACGAAGTAACAAAATACACCGAGCAGAGATTTTATAAAAATACAAAGAAAAACATAAAAAAATTTGTAGCCGATAAGTTTAATTCTCAATCTGAGCTACTTTTTGGTATTTTTTTTAAAAAAAAACATGTAGGAAATATAAAGCTAGGCCAAATAAATAAACACCACCTCTCAGCAGATTTATCCTACATTTTGGGTGAAAAAAAATTTTGGAATCAAGGCATAATTACAAAATCAATTAAATTAGTTAAAGAATTTGCATTCCAAAGATTATTGTTAAAAAAAATTACATCAAGTTGCTATGAAAACAATATTGGTTCAATTAAAGTTTTAAAAAAAAATGACTTTTGTTTAGAGGGCGTTTTAAAAAAACAAATTGTTTTTGAAAATGAGAGAGTAAATACTTTAAAATTTGGAATTTCTAGTGAAAATGAATAGTATATTAAAAAAATAAAAAAACTTTAAGTTATGGCTAAGCTCATTATCGATAAAATAAAATTTGACAATAAAAACCCACTTTTTATTGCTGAAATTGGAAATAATCATCAAGGTTGTTTAAAACAATGCAAAGAACTTTTTTTAGCTGCCAAACAATCAGGAGCTGACGCAGTAAAATTACAAAAAAGAAATAATAAAACTCTATTTACCAAAAAGGCATACAACGAACCATATAACAGTGAGAATTCTTTTGCCTGCAGTTACGGTAAACATAGAGATTATTTAGAGTTAGGAAAAAAAGAATACCTAGAATTAAAAAAATATGCAAAAAAAATTGGTATAATTTTTTTTGCAACAGCTTTTGATTTTGAAAGTGCAGATTTTTTAAATAACGAAATAGATCTTCCAGCATTCAAAATAGCATCTGGTGACATTTTAAATTTACCATTAATCGAGTATGTATCAAAGTTTAATAAGCCAATAATCTTATCTACTGGTTGTAGTACCATGAAAGATGTTATTGATGCTTACAATGTTCTAAAAAAAAAAAGTAATAATTTTGCAATATTACAATGCACTGCATCATATCCATGCGAACCTGAGGAGTTAAATTTAAATGTTATCAACAGTTTTAAAAAGAGATTTAAAAATATTCTAGTTGGCCTTTCTTCTCATCATAATGGAATTTCTCAAGAAATAGTTGCATATATGTTGGGTGCCAGAATTTTTGAAAAGCATTTTACACTTAATAGATCACTTAAAGGTACAGACCATTCTTTTTCTTTGACACCATTAGGATTATCAAAACTTATTAGGGATATTAAAAGAATACCTATATCTTTGGGTAGTTCGAATAAAAAACCAATTAATTCAGAAAAAAAACCGGTTCTCAAGATGAGAAAAAGTATCGTAGCTGCAAAAAATCTAAAAAAATATGATATAATTAAGCATAATGATGTTTTATTTAAATGTCCTGGTAATGGTTTGCCACCGAAAGATATAGATAAAATCTTAGGAAAAAAACTTAAACGAAATATAGAAATTGATCAAATAATAATACACAATGATCTTAAATAGTAATTATAATGAAAAAAGTTGAATTTTTAAAACCTATTAATGTTGGTAAGCGTGATTGGGGAGAAGAAATTCTTCTTGCCCTAGTGTCAAAAAAATACTCATTTAAAAAACTCAAGATTAAGGCAGGTAAAAAGGGGGGGCTACAGTTTCACAGACAAAAAGATGAGTGTGGTTTACTTATATCAGGTTCATTGATTATTAGATATGATAATGGAAATGGAAAGTTAGTACAAAAAAAACTAAAGGCAGGTGATTGTTTTCACTTCCCACCAGGTTCAGTTCACCAAGAAGAAGCTATAACAGATTGTGAAATCATTGAAGTTTCTACTCCTCATTTTAACGATAGGGTAAGAGTTGAAAAAAAATATAATCTTGAGGATACTGAAGGACTTCCAACTACAGAAAAAGATGAAATAATTTTAAGATAGGAATTATAAAAAAATTCTGCTTAGACAAGAAAAAATGAAAAAAATTTTGATTCTTCCACATTCATTAAGATTCAATTTTTTTAAAGAATTAAAAACATTATTAGACGTTAAAAATCAGGTTCATTTTTATAATGGTGAACACACTAACAAAGACCATTTTATATTAAACGAAAAAAGTTTAGTAACACTGCCCCATCTAAAAAATTTACTCAAATGTAAAAATAAAAAAAGTCTTGATATTGAAAATATTATTTCAAAAGCTGAAAAAAAATTAAATATATCTTTGAATAGGATATTGTTGAGTAATGAGAGAGATATAGGCCATTCATATTTAGATGATTCGTACTATATTCTAACTAATTCTTTTTTTAAAAAATTAAATAGATACAATGTAAATAAAATAATCTTGAATGCATGTAATGAAGTCATTTTTTTTTTAAAAAAAGAAAAATATGATTTAATTTTAAGTGGAAATAATTCCTCTTTTTATTACTTCCTAATTTCTTTTTTTTCTAAATATTTTGATATTCCATACTATGTGAGTAGAAGATCAAAAATTATTAAAGATAGTTTTTTTTGGACAAAAGATCACTTTATGCAAAATGTTGAGGGTATAAAAATATTTAAAAAAAAAAAATTAATAATTTCGAAAAGCACTCGTAATTATTTAATTAATTACAGAAAAAATCCAGAAACTATAAAATATATTAAGGAAAACTGGAGAAAAAAAGAAAATTTCTTGTTAAATAAATTCTTAAATTTTTCAAATATTATTTTCAATAATTTTGCATCTTTGTTGAATAAAAAATATAAATATAAGGAAATCTTAAATCCATTTTTTGAATCTTTTCATATGTTAATTTATAAAAATAAGAGATCTCACTATAAGAAAATTAACGAAAATGATTTAAAAAAAACAAAGTATTTATATTATTCCCTGCACAAAGAACCAGAGCTTGCATTGAATTTTATTTCACCTAAATTTCACAATCAACTGAATGTAGTAAAATTACTTAGTGCCAATACACCTTTTAATTATAAACTTTTTATAAGAGAACATAGACTAAATGTTGGTAGAAGAAAAAGAAAGTTTTTTAATGTTATAAGAAAGTTTCCGAATGTTGTCTTAATTGATCCTTTTGATTCACAATTTAAATATATAAAAAATGCAGATTTAGTTATTACCGACAATGGTTCTTCTGGCTGGGAGGCTCTAATGATGAAAAAAAAGGTTTTAGGGATTGGTGAGAGCTTTTATTATGTAATTTTAAAAAATAAAACTAATGATTTTGATGAAATAGATAAAAAATTTTAAAAAGTCTTAGTAATAAAGAAATAACAAAAGATAATGAACTCGCATTACTATACGATGCAGAGAAAAGTACAACTTTTTTTGAAGATAAAAAAGGTATTTCTAAAAGTTTGAGTTGTATAAAATTTTAAAAAATAATAATTAAAAGCCCATTTATTTTAAAAATGAAAAAAAAAAAAAACTTACTTCAACTGAAGAAATACCAATAAAAATGAATAAATTTTATTCTATAGATGTTGATGAAATTTCAGATTTTATTGTTGCAGAAAATTATTTAAAGTATCTTAATAAAGGAATAAAAAAATGATAAAAACTAGAATAATAAAAGGAGTAGTTCCAGTAGTAGTTACTCCTTTGAATAAAAATGGTTCAATAGATAATAACGGCTTAAAAAATCTTATTATTTTTTTAAAAACAAAACAGATTGGTGGATTTTGGTGTTTGGGAACAGGTAGTGAAGATATGAATCTAACATTTAAAAAAAGGGTGGAAATAGCAAAAATAATCTCTACCGAAAATGCAGATGAACTTCCATTAATTATAGGAGCTAGTTTTTTTTGTCTCGAAGATACTTTTAATTTTATAGATGCTACAAAAGAGTTTCAATTTGATGCGTACCATATTATGCCTTATCATCCAAAATTAAGTTTAGAGATGCTTCAGCAATATTATAAATTGATAGCTGATTATTCGCATAAACCAATATGGCTTTACACAAGTGCAAATTGGTGTCAATACGTACCACCAGTTTTTGTAAATGAATTAATGAATCATCCAAATATTGCTGGTATTAAATTTTCATCAAGTAATACAGTCGACCAGCTAAAGGTTTTAAATTTTAAAAATGAGGAATTTCAAGTTATGACTGCTGTCGCTAATCAATGGTTTGCTTCTTTAGCCATGGGAAGTGAATGTGGCACATCAAGTTTGGCTAGTGCTTTGCCAGAACCTTTAATTAATATTTATAATTTATTTATAGAAGGTAAATATGACTCTGCTCGAGAACATCAATTAAACCTTATTAAATTTACCAACTCTTTGCCAAAATCAATTAAAAAGGACAATTTTTTAGGTGGTGCTGAAGAAAAATATATTTTAGAAAAAAGAAAAGTATGTAAACCTTTTATGACTAATTATTATAGATGTCTTAATGATGATGAAAAGCTTGTTGTAGATAAGGCACTTGAAAGTTGTGATTATCTAGAATTAATAAATAATGCCTGAAAAAATATTGATTTTAAGTCACTCCCTTATTTATTTTTTTTAAAGTTATAATAATAAAAAATAACTTTTCTTTTAAAGAAATCTATTTTTTTGAAATCTGACACTTTAGTATTAATTTTTACTATGTTTTAATAAGAAAAACATATAATTTAATGTTTAAATGATTTTTTTAAAAGATTGGCATTCCTTAACATATAATGAATCTAAAATTTATATTCCTGCAAAGGTTAATAAAGAAGTTTTTATAAAAATCGCAAAACAGTCATTAGAAGAAAAAAATATCTGGTATGTATTAAGAAGATTTTACCTTCGTGCAATTTTAATAGAAACAAAAAATAAGATTTTTGCCTCTGCAGATCACTGCAAATCAGTTTCATTATTTTATTGTGAAAAAAATTTTAAAATTTCAAATAATGTCGAAAGAATTCAAAATTCAGAGAAAAATTTAGAAATAGAAAAAAATTTTAGTTATGAGCTTCTGAAATCTGGCTACATGAGTAGTAATAGAACAATTTTTTCAAATGTTAAACAATTACGAGCCGGAGAGGCTTTGATTTATAATAAAAAGTCTAATCGTTTAACAACAAAAAAATATTTTAATTATTTACCGGATTCAAAAAATACCAAACAGGAAATAGATCTATTAAAGATACATGAAAAAATTCTTAATGAAGAATTCTTACGAATAATAAAAAAAAATAAAGACAAATTAATCTTGGTTCCTTTGAGCGGTGGTCTAGATTCAAGACTTATTATATCGAAATTGGTGGAACTTGGACATAAAAGAATAATAGCTTTTTCTTATGGTCCCAAAGATTCATTTGAGGTTAGGATTGCAAAAAAGGTTTGTAAAATTTTATCTGTTAAATGGATATATATCAACCAAAGCTCAAAAGATTATAAAAATTATTTTGATTCAAAAAAGATTAAGAAATTTTGGAAATTTTGTGATTTTTACTCCACTCTTCCAAACAACCAAGATTTGTTAGCAATTGACTATTTAAAATCTAAAAAAATAATTGAAAGAAATAGCATTATTATTAATGGTCAAACTGGTGATTTTATTACTGGTGGCCATATTCCTAAAAGTTTAATTGGTAATAAAATAAAAAAAGATATTTTGTTTAAAGAAATAATAAAAAAACACTACAGTTTATTAAAATTTGAATCAAAAAATAAAATTAATCTTAAAAATATCATAAACCAAATTTTTAATAATATTGATAAAAAAATAAAAACATTGGTTACTTTATATGAATATTGGGAATATGAGGAAAGACAATCAAAATTTATTATAGGTGGACAAAAAGTCTATGATTTTTATGATTTACAGTGGGAACTCCCTTTTTGGAGTTATTCATATGTAAATTTTTGGAAGAATGTTCCATATAATTTTAAAATTAATCAATATCTCTATAAGACCTATCTTAAAAAATATGATTATAAGGGACTGTTTACTTCAATAAAGATCAAAAATCAGGGTTGGGGTTTATTCCACAGATATTGGGTCAAACCTATATCTATATTTTGTAAATATATTTTGGGAAGAAAAATTCAAAATGATTTCCTCTCATTTGCAAAATATTTTGACAGATTTTCTTACTACTATTCAGCTTATGGAATAAGAGAATTTTTGAAGTATTACAAAAAATTAAGAAACCCCAACTCCTTGTTTGTAATAAAATGGGTAAAGCTAATAAATGAGGAATTTGAATGAGGGTATTATTTCTTTTAAGCGAATTTAGTGGTTTAGAGATGATTGTAAAAAAAAAAGTTTGGAAACCAACAGGTGTTCCCACAATTTATAGAGTTATTGAAAATGTTAACAAAAATTATTTTTTAAAGGTTATCATTTTATCAAAAAAAAAATCAGGTTCTATTAATGTTAAAGGGTTAAAGAGTGATTTTATCTTTATTAAAAAGTTTGGGTTAATAAAATCGATTACATTCCTTATAAATATAATTAAAATCTACAATGAAATTAAAAAAAATAAGATTGATGTATTATATGTAGATAGATCAAACCTGATTTATGCATCTATATTTTCAAGAGTCTTTAAAATAAGGGTTATTTTACGGATTATGGGTATATATCCCGATATGCTAGATCTTAAAAAAAGAAGAAATGTTAGTTCATATTTACAAAGATTTTTTTATCTCAGTCCATTTAGTTATGTAATTTGTACAGAGGATGGTTCACCGGGAAGTTGGTGGTTAAAAAATCATTTAAAAAAAAATGTAAAGCGTATTTTACTTTTAGGAGGATATGATAACTCTCAGGTTAAGAAAATTTACAATAAAAGTTTCAAATCTACATTAAATGTTCTTTTTATTGGTAGATTAGAAAAATGGAAGGGTTGCCTTGAATTTCTGGATGCAGCATTAAAACTTTTGACAAATGCTAAAAGAAATTTTTTTTTTACTATTGTTGGAAAAGGAAGTTTAGAAAAATATGTTTTAAATAGAATTCAGACTAGCCAGTATCGGAATAAATTTTTATTAATAAAAAATGTAGAAAACAAAAAAATATATCAATTATATGAAGACTCTCATGTATATGTATCACTGAATAAATTAGGAAGCTTGAGTAATTCAAACATTGAAGCATTAAGTTTTGGAAAATGTTGTATTTTTCTTAATAGTGATAATTCAAGTAAGGTTGACTTATCGACAGATAAAATAATTCCAAAAGACTGTGTGATCAGAATTTCTAGAAAAAATACAGTAGAGGATTTAGTAAAAAAGTTGTTGAATTTACATAAAAATCCAAAAATAATTTTTAAGTATGAAAAAAAAATAAACACTGTTTTTAAGAATAAATTTCTATCATGGAATGAAAGGATCAAAATTGAAGAAAATATTATCGAAGAGGTTTTTAAAAGTTGAATAAAGTTTTATTTATCATTTCTGATTTTGAAGGTGGAGGGACCCAACGCGTAATTTCTTTACTTGCTAATTATTTAAGTAGAAACAACTATGAGATTAAAATATGCATAATCAATCAATCTAAAATAAAATATTTCCTTTCAAAAAGAGTAAAAAAAATAGAATTAAAAATTAAAAGTAATAAAAAGAATTTTTTTGATTTTATTTTTAAAAACTTGCAAAGATTAGCTCTTTTACGAAAAATTTTTAAATCTCATAAAGACTATATTTTAGTTTCATTTTTAAACACTACAAATATTTTATGTTTATTGAGTTCTATTGGAATAAATTCCAAGATTATCATTAATGAAAGAAACGATATTTTAAAGCAAAAATTAAACTTTACTTGGACGTTTCTTAAATTCATCACCTATAATTTAGCTGATCTAATTACAACAAATAACAAAAGTAACCTTTTATTATTAAAATCAAAATATGGAAAAAAAGTAAATTATATAAATAATCCCGTAGAGATTAAAAAATTTAAAAAACAAAAAAGAAAAAAAATAATTTTGTCAGTTGGAAGATTGAATGATCAAAAAAATTATCCTCAACTTTTGAGATGTTTCAAAGCTTTTTCTCTGAAAAATGACAATTGGACTTATAATATTTTAGGTGAAGGTGAATTAAGAAAAAAAATAATAGAATATATAAAATTTTTAGGTTTAGAAAGAAAAGTTAAGATTTTTAATTTTACAGATCCATCATCCTTCTACAAAAAGTCTTCAATTTTGATTCATGGTGCAAAATATGAAGGAACTCCAAATGTTTTACTAGAGGCTATGTCATTTAGAGTTCCTATAATTTCAAGCAATTATAATGGATGTTCGGAAATTATAAAACATAATTATAACGGAATTATTTATAAAATTGAATCTGATGAAGATTTACTAAAAAATATGCAACTTTTAGCTTTTTCAAATGACTTAAGCAAACAACTATCTGATAATGGATATTCTTATGTAAAAAAATATGATATATCAGAAATATCAAAAGAATGGATCAAACTTCTCAACAAACTAAAATAAATAAGCTAAATGATTAAGATTAATATTTTAACTAAAGGTTTTGTTTCGGCAAATAGTTATAGTTTCCTAGGACCGCTTATAAATTTTAAAAAAATTTTTAGTGACCTTGGTGTCAAGATAAGTTTTTTTTTTAGCGCAAATGATAATTTTTATGATTGTGATTATCTTATTTTTGATAGTAAATTCTTTAAATATTCTTGGGGGAAAAAAGAATTGGAAAAAACCAAAAGGTTTTTTATAAATTCAAAAAAAAAAACAAATAGATTAATTTTTTTTGATCTTTCTGACAGTTCTAGTTTTATTATAGCCGATGCACTTGAATTAAGTGATGTTTATTTAAAGAATCAAATTTTAAAAAATAAAAAACTTTATTTAAAAAAATTTTACGGAAGAAGAATTTTTTCGGACTATTATAATAAAAAGTTCGGAGTATTAGATCCTGAGCCTGAGAAGTTTAAAAATCCTAATAAAAACAACCTTAAAAAAATAAAAGTTGCATGGAATTCGTGTTTTTCAAACTACTCATTTTTTGGAAATTATTTAATGAAACTTTTTCAATATACCGGAAATCCCCTTTTTTTGAAATATCCTAAAATAAGAATAAATTATAAAAGAAAAGAAGAATTAAGTTGTAGAATGAACATCGAGTATTCAAAAAAATCGATAAGTTTTCAAAGACAAAAGGTACGTGAATTGTTAAAGCAAAATTATTCTTTTGATAAAGTTTCAAGAATTAGATATTTTTCTGAATTGAAAAGATCAAAAGTTGTTATTTCACCATTTGGATATGGTGAAATAAATTTAAAAGATTTTGAGGCGTTTTTATACGGTTGTGTTTTATTCAAGCCTTGTATGCAACATTTAGAAACTTGGCCAAATTTGTATTTAAAAAATAAAACATATGTAAGCTTTAAATGGGATTTTTCAGATTTGATATTTAAATTGAATGCCATTTTAGAAAACTTTGATTCCTACAGGAAATATGCAGAGAATGCTCAGATTCTATATGATAAAATTCTTCATAGTGATAATTTTAGTGAATTATTTTGTCAAAGGTTTTTAAAAATTATAAGAAATTAGTATGTGTGGTTTTATAGTATTTATAAAAAAAGATAAAATCTTTTCTGAGAAACTTCTAAAATCATTAGAAAAAAAAATTTTCCATCGTGGACCGGATTCAGGAGGGTATCTAATAAAAGAAAATGTTGCACTTATATTTCGTAGATTGTCAATCATAGATTTGAGTAAACTGTCTAATCAACCAATGAGTTTATCAAAATATAAAATTTCTCTGGTATTTAATGGTGAGATATACAATTACTTAGAACTTAAAAAAGAACTAATATCAAGGGGTTATTCGTTTAGAAGCAAAGGGGATGCAGAGGTTATCCTAAACGGGTATTTAGAATGGGGAGAAAAAATATCAGATAAACTTGAAGGAATGTTTACTTTTGCAATTTTAGATTTAAATAAAAGATATATTTTCGTTTCTAGAGATCAAATGGGAATTAAACCACTTTACATAATGCAAAACAATGAAATGATATTTATTAGCAGTGAGATTAGACCTTTAACAGAAATAACAAATCTTGAGGTTGATAAAAAATCATTAAGAGAGATAGTTTTTTTTAGATATGCTAGTGGCAAATCAACTGGTTATAAATATGTCAATAAAATACTTGCTGGTTATAATTATTTAGTTGATATTGATACTTTCCAAGTAAAGAAAAAAAAGTATTTTGATATTTATTCGTCTTTTAAAAATAACATTAATAAAAATTTTTTAAATATAACGAAAAATACTCTTTTTGACTCATTTACTAAACATACTCAAAGTGATGTAGGTTTTGCAGTTCAATTGTCAGGTGGACTTGACTCAAGTTTATTAGTTGCATATTTGCAAAGAAAATATGGTATGAAAATTAGTACATATAGTATAAGGCTTGATAGTAGGGAACTAGACGAAAAGCAATATATTCGCTATATTAACGATAATTACCCAACCAATCACAAAGATATATTTTATGATTCAAAAATATTTGCCGATAATTTTGAAAAAACTATTAAAAGTTTAGAGGGTCCAACTACACATTTTGGTTGTGTATTATTATACGAACTATGTCAAAATATATCACAAAAACATAAAGTTGTTTTGACGGGTGAGGGGGCAGATGAAGTCTTTGGAGGATATGCTAGATATAATGATATTGATAAAGTTATTAAATTGACAAAGTTAGCTAATTTTCTTCCTAAAAAATTTTGCGATAAAATTCCTAGATTACAATTTTTGGAGCATTATAGAAAAAAAAATCCATTTTTAGAGCTAATTACATTTAGAATTTTTGACATAATGCGAGACATTTTTAATGATTTTGATTTTGAAGATTTTTATAGTAAAAGAATTTTTAATAAAATTCAAAATCCCATTAATAAAATTGCAGCTTACGACCAAAGCGTTTATCTTGAATCTTTGCTAATAAGGCAAGATAAGATTTCTATGGCACATGGTTTAGAATCAAGAGTACCATATGTAAACATTAAACTTTTAAAGTTTGTAAATTCTATTGCATCCAGCCAAAGATATAAGTCTGGTATTACTAAAAATACCTTAAAACAAATATCAAAATTTTTCTTTTCTGATGATTTTATTTTCAGAAAAAAAAATGGACTTAATTTACCAATCCATAATTGGTTGAAAAATAGAAATGGTTTTGGAAGATTTATTGATTATTTTGATCAGCCAAACTGCAAAATAATTAGTTTCTGCGATAAAAAAAAAATTAAAAAATTAATTGACGATTTCTATTCTGATAAAAAACCATATTTAGGGAAGGTTTTAGCTCAACTTATAAATATTGAAGTGTGGTTAAGGACAGTATCAGATAATAATCACAAACTATGAAAAAGGTCTAAAATATGTGCGGAATTACAGGTTTTTATTTATTTCAAAATTCTTATGATCATGGTTTTCTGATTAAACAAATAAAAAAAATGAATGAACTACTTATTCATAGAGGTCCAGATGCTAAAGGTATTTGGTCAGATTATAAAGATAAAATATATTTAGGACACAGACGTTTATCTATCATTGATTTAAGCTCTAGAGCAAATCAGCCAATGAGATCATATAATGGAAGATATGTTATTATTTTTAATGGGGAAATTTATAATTTTTTAGAATTAAAAAATCTTTTGAAAGACGTGGTGAAATTTAAAGATAACTCTGATACTAGAGTTTTACTTGAACTAATAAATTATTTTGGATTTAGCAAGGCTCTTAAGCATATAAACGGAATGTTTTCTTTTGCATTATGGGATGTAAAAGAAAAAACTTTATATTTAGCAATTGATAGATTTGGAAAAAAACCTTTGTATTGGACGGATCAAAATCAAGGTATATTGTTTAGTTCAGAGTTAAAATCCATTGTTTCTTTCTATACATTTAAGAAAAAAATCAATTATAAAGCCTTAAGTTTTTTTTTTAAATATTCTTACATAAAAGCTCCACAAACGATTTATGAGAGTACTTACAAAGTTGAACCAGGAACTTTTTTAAAAATCGATAAAAAAAAAAAAATTACTAAACACATATATTGGTCAACACCATCTAATGAAGTGGATTCAAAATTACTAAAAATACCCCAAGATGAAATAGAAACAAAATTATCAGATTTAGTGGATGATTCAGTTCGCTCTAGAATGGTAAGTGACGTACCATTAGGTGTCATGTTATCAGGTGGTATAGATAGTTCATTGATTGCTGCAATTGCTCAGAAATTCTCCAAAAAAAAAATAGACACCTTCTCTATTTCTTTTCCACAAAAAGGTTTTGATGAATCTAAATTCGCAAAAAGAGTTGCAAAAGAATTATCAACTACTCACAATACATTTAGTATTGATGATTATTATTTAGAGGATTTGGTGGGAAGAATCTCTTATCACTATGATGAACCTTTTGCTGACTCTTCCCAGATACCTTCAATGATAATAGCCAAAGAATTAAAAAAAAAAGTTACAGTTGCATTGACAGGTGATGGTGGTGATGAAATTTTTGGAGGATACTCTAGATACGTTTGGGGGGGGAAAATTTCAAAATTTTGTAATTTTTTTCCACTTAACTTCAGAAAAACTTTATCAAAATTAATTTTAAATTTACCTAGCAATAAATTAAATTTATTAAATAAGTTATTTCCTATTGATTTCTTTCCATCACAGTTCGGTGATCGATTAAAAAAAATCGGAAAGATTATAATTTGTGAAAACAATTTTGATATTTATCAAAAGCTTGTAATACAAAGTGATAAAAATTTTTTAAAAAATAAAACCTTTTATGAAATTGAAAATTTTGATTTTCCTGTAAATCTTGAAATTAGCGAAGCCATGCAAAGAATGGATATTACTAATTACCTTCCTGGAGATATTTTAGTTAAAATTGATCGTTCAAGTATGGCTTATGGTTTGGAATTAAGATCTCCTCTTTTAGATTATAGACTACTTGAATTTTCAAATAAATTTCTTGTCAAAAATAATAAGATTAGAAATAACAAAGGTAAGTATTTGCTAAGAAAAATATTATCTAAATACATACCTAAAGATTTAATTAATAGACCAAAAATGGGCTTTGCCATCCCCTTAGCAACTTTCCTGAGAACAAATTTGGAGAAATGGATGTTAGATGTACTTAGCAAAAAAAAAATTGAAAAACAGGGCATTTTGGACGGTGAATTAGTTTCACAAACCATTGAAAAACATCTTAATTTAAATTCGAATAATCATTATGAAATTTGGAATTTATTAATGTTC
>MDSZ01175774.1_pt1 | contig 23557 bp, 22 predicted proteins | sample 811201 | NCBI WGS metagenome assembly MDSZ01 (sample SAMN05326647, study PRJNA326480) | marine metagenome | isolation source: seawater | place: Indian Ocean: North | collected 2010
ATCTTTTACTTTTTTCATAATTTGTGATGAAGCCGATATAATTAGGAGGATAGGGATGATTTACAATAAATTTTAATGTCTTTAAATCAGACACTCCACATATTTTAATACCTTTGATCATTAATTTAAATGATCGATTAAAGTTTGTATATTTTTCTGAATATTGCCTTTTGTTATGGGTCTTCCAATTACTAACCAATCACTTCCATTTTTATAAGCTTGCTTAGGTGTCAAAGTTCTTTTTTGATCATCTGGTTTTGTGTTTAATCTTATTCCAGGAGTTATGATTTCTTTTTTAAAAATTTTTTTTACTATTTTCACTTCTTGACCACTACACACTATCGCATCTAATTTAGCCTTAGAAGCAAGTTTGGCTTGTTGTAAAACTAATTTTTTAACATCATCATTAAATCCAATTTCTTTTAATGCTTTATTATCTAAAGAAGTAAGAATTGTTACCCCAACTAATTTTGTTTTACCCGATATTTTTTTTGCAGCTTTAAGAGCTTCTAAACCTGAGCTAATGTGCATTGTTAAATAATTTGCTTTTAAATCTTTGATTGCTTTTATTGCTGAGACACAGGTGTTAGGAATATCATGAAGTTTTAAATCAGCAAAAATAATTTTGTTTTTTAATTTCGAAACAAAATTTCTTCCATTCTTTGAATAAAGAAACTCCAAACCAAATTTATAACCTATCTTTAATTGTGAGTTATTTGTTTTTTGTATAATTTGTTTAATTCTTGAAATATTAGTGCTATCACAAGCAACAAAAATATTTTTATTTTTCATTATTCATTTTTTTAAACAAATCTTTTGACATTTTAAAGTGAATAGTTTTTTTCTCTCTTGTATTAACTTTTTGACCAGTTCTAGGATTTCTAGAAATTCGTTGTTTTTGAATTTTAGTGGAAAAAACTCCAAAACCCCTTAATTCAACTCTCTCACCCCTTTTTAAAGTTTGTTTTATCTCATTCAGAATAATGTCGGTAATTTTTTCTAAATCTTTTTTATAAATATTGGGATAATTTTTTGAAAATTGTTTTAAAAGCTTTGATTTTACAATAGCCAATTTTTATCTATTTTTTTTTAGTCTTTTTTTCTTTATTTTTTAAATCATCTGATAAAGATGAAAATGGTAAATTTTTTCCTGAATTTTCTGCACCATATTTTTCAAGAGCTTCTTTTTTTTCAAGTTCTTCTAGAAGTTTAATACTTAATGAAACTTTTCTTTTGGCTAAATCTAATTCTGCTATAGCTACATCAATTCTTTCACCACCAGTAAATCTTGAAGGTCTAGCATCAGCAGCATTAATTGCAATTAGAGATTTCTTAATTAAAAAATCCATTTCACATCCCTCGGGTCTAACCACTAAACCTTTATTATCTGTTGAAATAATTTTTACCGTAACAACTTGATTAATTGACTTATCTTTAAACCAATCAAATGGATCTGGTTGCGTTTGTCTTAGTCCAACTCTAATTTTTTGATCTGTAACTTTTATCTCTAAAACTTTAACTTTAATTTTATCACCTTTTTTATACTTTTCTAACTCTTGTTCACCATTATTTAGATAAGTTAAATCATTACAATGTAGAAAAGCATCAACTTCTAAGTCTTTTACTTTTACAAATAAAGAATATTCATTTTTATTTACAACTTCACTTTCAATTATAGCTCCAACAGGATATTTTTTTTCAAATACTTCAAAAGGATTTTCTTTTGTCAATCTGTGTGATATTGCTACTCGCCTTTTAGCTTTATCTATTTCTGTTATTACACAATCTATTTCATCTCCAACTTTAAACATCTTTTTAGCAGAAGGATTTTTTTTGGTCCAGCTTAGTTCACTGGAATGCAGTAAAGTCGTCAGTCCCGGTTCTAATTCACAAAAAGCTCCAAAGTCCATGATTTTGACAACCTTAGCTTTATAATTTTTATTTAGTTCGTAATTTTCTATGTGTTCGAAAGGATCTGGTGACAACTGCTTGACAGAACAACCAACCTGTAATTTTTCTTTATCAACTGAAATTACTTTTAAATCATGTTTTTCACCTATGTTAAAAACTTCATCTGGATGATTGACTCTTGAGTAAGAAATTTCTTGTAAGTGAACCAGTACATCAAGCTCACCGTTAACGTTAAAGAAGCATCCAAAAGTACTGTAGCCCTTTACCTCTGCGTCTTTTATAACATCACCAACTTTATATTTTTCAATAATCTTTGTTTTATCCTCTTTTTTGTGAGAACTTATTATTTCTTTTCTTGAAACACATGCATTGCCTCTTATTTTATCTAATTTAATTAAAGCAAACTTTTGTGGCTCATTCATTAAATGACTAATATCTTTTAAAGGGCGGTCCGATATCTGGCTGCCTGGTAAAAAAAGTAATGAACCAGTATCAATGTGTTCTACTATGCATCCGCCTTTACACTTTGAAGTAATTTTACCCATGATAGGTTCATTTTTTTCATATGCTTCAACGAGTTTATCCCATCCTTTTATTTTCTGAGCTTTACTTGCAGAAACAAGAACTTCTCCATTTTTATCTTCAATCTTTTCAAGTAAAACAGGTATAGTTTCTCCAATTTTAATTTTTTCCTGAAGTCCCATACTTTTAAGCTCATTTATATCGAGCACTGGTTCACTTTTTAATCCTTCAACAAATAGAAAAACAAATTTCTCTGTAATTTTATTTATTTTACCGTCAATAATTTTACCTTCTTCTATTTGAATTTTAGAAAGTTGAGTATTTAAAAGTTTTTCAAACTCTTTGGATTGTGGGTTGTTTAAGTCTTTAAATATTTCCATTTATGTTAGCTAATTTTATTAAAAAGCATGAACTTCTACTTAAAATTAATTAATATATCAATAGCAAATCTATTAATATTTTTTAATTTTGGATGTCGATTTGCTTAAATTTCCTTATTTTTTATACATTATCTTTTTAATTGTCCTAAAGTTTTTAAAAAAGTTGGAAATGATGTTTTAATAGAGTCTAAATCACTAATTTTCCATTTACCACCAAAAGTATGTGCTGCAATGACACTCATCATAAAAACTCTATGATCTTTGAGAAAATCTTTAATTATAATGTTTTTTTTTATAATAATCTCAGGATTACCAAATATTTTAATCTTGTCTTTAGTTAGAATAGTTTTTATACCCATCAAATTAAGAATTTTTGAACCCCAAATTAATCTAGGACTTTCTTTTTGGTTAAGTTCTGTCAAATCTTTAAAAGTAGAAATTCCTTTTGATTTAGCCGCAACTAGAAAAATAATCAAGAATTCATCTATTGCACTAGAATTGTATTTTGTTGGGCAATTAATTGCTTTAAGGTTTTTTGAACTTTTAATAATAATATCTCCAATTTTTTCATTTTTATACATTCGAATATTAACTAATTTAATGGAAGCGCCCATTTTCTTTAAAATTTCAATTATTCCTATTCTAGAGGGATTTAAATTTATATTATTGATTATTAATTTCGAATTTTTCGATAGAATAGTCAAAACAATAAAAAAAGCACTTGAACTAATATCGCCAGGAATTTTATAGTTTAAAGAATTTATCTTATTTGCTTTACCAACCTCAATTAAATCATAATTTGATTTTTTCTTTATTTTTATTGGAAGACTTAAATTTTTAAATAAAAGTTCGGTGTGGTTTCTTGATTTTTTTGCCTTTATTTTGGTAATTCCATTTGCTTTAAGCGCCGCAAACATTATAGAAGTTTTACACTGAGCAGATCCTTTATTTTCAACATAATTAATAGATTTAAGATTATTGGAACCTTTAATTATGATTGGTAATTTATTTTTGTTTGATTTAAATAAAGCTCCAAATTTTTTTAAAGGTTCAATTACTCGAGAAAAATCTCTTTTTGAAAGGCTCTGATCCCCAACTAATTTTATTTTATCTTTTGAATTTACCAATAATCCAAGTAACAATCTACCTAATGTTCCAGAATTTCCAGCATTTAGTTTGAGATTTTTTTTGGTTTTATAATTAAGACCTGTCCCAATTATCTCACATTTATTTTTTCTTATTTTAACTTTAGCTCCTAATTTTTTTATACAATTTATTGCACTAATAACATCTTCAGATTTTAAAATATTGAAAGCTGTTGATTTTTTTTTTGATAACGAAGAAATTAAAACCCATCTAATAGATAAGCTTTTATCTCCTTCAACTGAGATTTTTTTGTTAAAAGGTTTTATGGTTGAGTCAATTCTTAAAACATTTTTCATTTATCAATATCTTGAAATTTGTGTTTAGAAGAAATCACCAAAATATTGAGTTTTAGCATTTTCATCTTTGATAAGCTTATTTGGAGAACCCTCAGCAATTATTTTACAATTTGATAATATTAAAGCTCTATCAACTATTGAAAGAAGCTCTCTAGCTTGATGTTCACATATTACAATACACATGTTAGGTTTTTCTTTTTGTAAATTTACGAGTATTTCTTTCAACATGTGAATTGTTAATACATCAAGAGCTGCAAAAATTTCATCACAAAGAAGTATTTTTGGGTCTCCTAAGAGAGCCATACAAATAACTAGTTTTCTTCTTTGACCTCCAGATAAGAATTTAGCTTTGACTTCTTGAACATTGTCTAGAGCGAATTTAGAGATTAGGTCATGGATTCTTGATTGTCTTTCTCTATCATTTTTAATTATTATTTCACCAATTGCTTTTAAATTATCTAATAAACTTAAGTCATTAAAATAACCACCATATTGAGGTACGTATCCAATTTTAAATTTTCGAGCTCTTAAGTAAATTGGATAATTAGTGGCATTTGTATTTTCGATTATAACTTTTCCAAAATCAGGTTTAATTAAACCCATAAGTATATTAAAAATTGTACTTTTACCTGCACCATTTGGGCCTAAAAGACCAACAATTTCACCTGAATTTAAATTAAAATTTATATTATCTAATATTTGTCTTTTCGAAAATGATAAAGAGATTTTTTCTAGTTTAGCCACAGGTCTCTTATTCTTAAACTCTTTAATTCTAAATTTTTTAATTAGTGCCATTATTTTTGTGATTAATTAATACTTTTTTATTCTTATCAAACATCGAAATTTTTGAAACCCTTTTACTTAAATTGTACTCAATTTGATCAGCGAATAATTTTGTCAAACCATTATCATAAATGACATTATTAGATAAAGTAACAATATCTTTTGAAAATAAAGCAGTCATATTATTACAATTTAACTTATGTTTATCGTGGATGATAACAACGTTTTTAATAAATTCAGTATCATATGTTATATTGTTATAAATTGCTTTATCAGATGTCACAATAATTTCTTTATTGATATCGAAATTTATTTTTGCATTTACTCCATTTAAATAAATTAATTCAGGATTTTTGTTATCTGCTAATCCTGTTTTAGCATTTATTTGATAAGTATTTCCCTCCATATCTTTTGAAAAATATTGTAAATCCTCTATTTGATTTTCCTGATTTTTATCAATTTTAGGAACTATTATTTGCTTTTTTAAATTTGCTTCAGGTTGAGTATTAAAATATTCCATATAAAAGGCTAATGAAATTATCATTATAAGAAATAATAATATTGCTTGAACTAGTAATTTTTTATTCATTTTTAGTTAATATTGGCTTCTAGAATTTTATGAATATGAAGTATACCAACAGTCTTCTTCTTATTTTTATTATCATAAACACATAAACAAGTAATCTTTTTCTCGTTCATGATACTTAAAGCTTTCACAGCTAAAGTATCTTTTTCTATACTAATAGGTTTTGTTGTCATAAATGATTTAATTTTTTTCTTCAAAATATTATTATCTTTTTGCATTACTCTTTTAATATCTCCATCGGTAAATATTCCAGTTGTTTCTAATTTATTATTTCTTGCAATTAACACTCCAAGTTTTTTTGAGTTAAGAATTTTAAGACTATTTTTAATTGTTTCATTTTCATTAATAAATGGAATTTTACTTTTAATAGACATTAAATCTTCAGCAGTAATAAGTTTTTTTCCTAAATTACCCGCAGGATGAAATTTTTTGAAATCAAGTTTTCCAAATTTTTTATATTGCATAGTGGCAATAGCCAAGGCATCGCCCATCGATAATTGTACAGTTGAACTTGTTGTTGGAACTATCCCATACCCTGCTTCCTGTACGTCTGGTATAAGTAATTTTATATCCGAACATTTATAAAGTGTAGAATTTTTTTTTGAAACAATACTTATTAATTTAACTTTATATCGGTTTGCGTATTGAATTATATTTTTTAATTCTTCTGAATTACCAGAATTACTAATTAAGATTAAAACATCTTTTTTAGTTATGCTTCCCAAATCTCCGTGAGAACAATCATTTGCTGATATTGAGAAGGATGGAGTCCCAACAGATGAAAAAGTGGCAGCAATCTTTGAGGCTATTAAACCACTTTTTCCAACTCCTCCAAGAATTACTTTTGATTGACAATTAGATATTACTTTTACAGCCTCATTAAAAGATGAATTAATAGATTTTTTTAATTTTTTGAGACCTTTAATTTCTAACTCAATGACATTCTTTGCAATATTATGGAAATTATTTTTCATTTAATTTCTAATGAGACCAAACATCCTCCTTAAAAAGAGCAAGGTCAAGATCAACTCTAGTTTTTAAAAATTTTAAACATTCTTTGTATAGTTCAAATCTATTTTCTCGTAAAAGTATTTTTTCAAGCTGTTCGTGAATTTTATGCAAGTAAATAACATCATTTGCACAATATTTAAGCTGAGCTTCATTTAATTTTCCTCCAAAATCTGAACTTTGAAATTGTTTACTTACATCAATATTTATAAACTCCTTAATTAATGTTTTAAGCGAATGATTATCCGCATAGCTCCTAGCTAATTTAGATGCAATTTTAGTATCCAAAATATTGTTTGTATCTGTTTTTAAATAATGTTTGATATGAGCCATATCTGCCCTTCCAAAATGAAAAATTTTTGTAATTTTATCATTATTTAAAATTTTAACTAGATTTGGAGCTTGATAAGATTTTCTGTCTAATTGCACAATATGTGCATCTGACTTTCCAGAGGAAATTTGTATTAAACAAAGTGGATCTCGTCTGACATTTAGACCCATAAATTCACCATCGACAGCTATTAGATTGCCTAATTCCAAATCATCTGGTAAGTCATTTTTGTGAAGTTTAATATCAATATTCATTTTTAATTATATATATATGAAAGAAAAAAATTGTCTAATTTTTGGCGGTAGTGGGCAAATAGGAAGGCATCTAATCAGAAAGCTTACTTCAAATAACTATAGAGTCACCGTAGTTACTAGAAATATACATCAAAAAAGCCTGATAATTAAGACTCAGGGGAATGCTGGATTTATAGATATAGTAGAGTCAAAAATTTTTGATGAAAAAAAGATCAGAGCATTAGTAGAGAAAGCAGATATTTGCATCAATTTAATAGGAATATTATTTGAAAAAAGAGGGGGTAATACCTTTCAAAATATTCATTCTTTATTTCCATCAATTATTGCCAAGCTGTGTAGTGAATATAAGTTAAAACAGTTTATACATTTATCTGCTCTAGGAATAAATGAAGCACATGATTCAAATTATGCTAAAAGTAAACTTGAAGGTGAAAAAAATATTTTAAAAAATTTTCCTTTGGCAACAATTTTAAGACCTTCAGTTGTTTATTCAGTAGATGACAATTTTACGACGAATTTCATGACTTTATTAAGTAGATTACCTTTTTTTCCCTTATATTATTCTGGTAAAACAAAATTTACCCCAATTCACTGTGCAGATTTAACTGATATTATATTTAATATAATTTCAAAAAATATTAATTCACGAATTATTGAATGTGTTGGACCAGAAATTTTCTCTTTTAAAGAAATATTAATAAATTTACTTGACCTAATCGAAAAAAAAAGAGTTTTATTTCCAATGCCTTTATCTTTAGCAAATTTATCAGCAATATTTTTCCAATTAATGCCAAATCCATTATTGACACAAGACCAACTGAGATTACTTAAATATGACAATGTCGTATCAAATAAATATAAAACAAACACCGATTTAGGTATTCCAAGTAAAAGATACTTTAAAGAAGAAGTAAAAAAATATTGTTATATGTGGAAAGATGGTGGTCAGTTTTCGTCTGAAAATTCTAAATCAAATTATTAATTGATTTAATTTTTTATAATTTATCAATTTTAAGCTGATCGTATTTTTTTTTCAATAAAGTTTGGAACTTCATCTTTTTCTTTATCTGATCCATCGTCTTTCTTACCTTTTGGCTGATAAGCATATAGTAAATGTAATTTGCAGTAAGAAAAATCCTTTAAAGATGATCTTCCACAAAAATAAAATGATTTTTCATCTGGATGTCCAATAGGCCATTTACATGAATTTTCATCTAATTCTTCTAGTTGCTTTGGATTTTCGGGTTCAAAATCTTTCTCAATTATAAGAGATTTAAATTTGCTTTTTCTACCTCTTCTAGATTTAGAATTCGCACCATCTATAGAATTTTCATAATTTTTATTTGATGTCGCTGTTCTAGTTTTGATTTTTGCAGATAAATTCAATCTATGAGCTTTCCCAATAACTGCATTTCTACTTATTCCACCAATTATTTCAGCAATTTGACTTGCAGTATTCCCTTTTCCCCATAATTCTTTTAATTTATTTACTTTTTCTTCTGTCCAGCTCATTAAAAACTATATTTAGTATTATTATTTTATATAAACACAATATACTGATATAAAATTTAATTAAACAACAAATTAATTAGAGTTATCAACAATTATTAAATAAAATCTATTTGTAGGATTTTCAATCCCAACTTGTATTTAATAATTTAATTAATAAAAACTCTAAAAAAAAAAATGAGCTATTTAGTAAAAAATTATAATAGAAAAAAAATTTCTTTCAAAAATGGAAAGGGAAGTTATCTCTATTCAACCAAGGGTTCTAAGTATTTAGATTTTTGTTCAGGAATTGCTGTGAATAGTTTGGGTCATGCAAATTCTAAATTAATAAAAGCATTACATGTACAATCAAAAAAAATATGGCATGTATCAAATGCATTCACGATACCTGAGGGAGAAGAGTTAGCAAGAAAATTAGTTAAAAAAACATTTGCTGACTTTGTAATGTTTCAAAACTCAGGTACAGAAGCGACTGAAGCAGCTATAAAAGTTGCCCGTAAGTATTTTTATTCAATTGGCAAACCAAAAAAAAACCGAATTTTATGTGTAAAAAACTCATTTCATGGAAGAACTTTAGCTGCAATTTATGCTAGTGGAAGCAAAAAAATGACAGAGGGATTTGGCCCTAAGGTTGATGGTTTTGATCATTTTAATTTTGGAGATCATAATGATCTTAAAAAAAACATTAATAGCAGAACCGCTGCAATAATGGTCGAACCAATTATGGGTGAAGGTGGAATTAAAGTAATTCCTGATTGGTGTTTAATAGAATTAAGAAAACTATGTAATAAAAAGAATATATTATTAATTCTTGATGAAGTTCAATGTGGGATAGGAAGAACAGGTGATTTTTTTGCTTTTGAGAGATCAAAGGTTAAACCGGATATTGTACCTATTGCTAAAGGAATAGGAGGAGGTTTTCCTATTGGAGCAGTCTTGATGACTAAAAAAGTTGCTAAAGCTATGAACCCAGGGTCTCATGGATCTACATTTGGAGGAAACCCATTAGCCATGAAGATTGGTAGTACAGTAATGGATATAATAGGAAAAAAAAGTTTTTTAAATAATGTTAAAAAAAACTCAGATTATTTTCATAAAAAATTAAATAAACTTAAAGACAATTTTCCTAATGTGATTAAAAATATAAGAGGAAGAGGTTTTTTGATTGGATTAGAATTGCACAAAGATCAGTCAGTTTTTATAAAAAAACTTATGGAGAATAAACTGCTTACTATTCGCGCAGCTGAAAATGTCGTAAGAATTTTACCTCCACTAAATGTAAAAAAAAATGAAATTGATCTAGCAATTAAGATTATAGATAAAGTTTGTAGAAAATTATAACAATGAAACATTTTATAAATCTCAAAGATATATCTGCTAAAGATTTGCGAAAAATTTTGAATGATGCAAAAAAAAGAAAAAAATTTAGAAATAAATTAAGTAATTTAGAAATTGACAAAGGTTCTCCTCTTAAAGGAAAATTATTAATTCAAATGTTTGAAAAATCTAGCTTAAGAACAAGATTAAGTTTTTATTTAGCTATAAAGCAGCTTGGTGGAAGTACTTTAACATTGAGACCAGATGAACTTCATTTATCAAAAGGGGGTGAGAGTATTGCAGACACTGCCAAGATATTATCAAATTTTGGAAATGCATTCATGTTAAGAACAGACAGTGATAAAAAGTTAGAAGAATTTAAAAAATACTTATCAATACCAATTATTAATGGATTAAGTCCATCATCTCACCCAACTCAAATTTTATCTGATATCTTTACAGTTGAAGAAATTAAAAAAAAATCGATATCCAAATTAAATATTGCTTGGATTGGTGACTCTAATAATGTTTTAAATTCTTTAATTGCAGCATCTATTAAGTTTTCTTTTAATTTAAATATTGGCTGTCCAAAGCAATATCAACCAAACAAAAAAATTTTGGATTATATTAAGAACAATAAAAATAAAATTTTCATTCAAAATGATCCAAAAATTGCAGCTAGAAATGCAGATGTAATTTTTTCAGATAAAGTAATTTCAATGAATGATAAAGTTAATAAAAGAGTAAAGCTAAATAATTTTAAAAAATTTAGAATTAATAAAAAATTAATGAGTTATGGTAAAAATAATTGTATTTTTCTTCATTGTTTGCCTAGAGGAACGGAGGTAGATGAAGAAGTTTTTTCAAGCAAAAAGTCAAAGGTTTGGGAACAAGCTATAAATAGAGTTCACGTTCAAAAATCTATCTTACTATATTGTTTTGATAAATTAAGGTAATGGCAAAGGATTATCTGAGTTTTGATTTAAATATAAAATCACTGAAGCTCTATCCTTTTCTTTTCTTAACCCAGCAAATGCCATTTTAGTTCCTTTAATCCATTTTGCGGGTTTTATTAAGTAACCATTCAATTCCTCGTAGGTCCATTCTTTACCGTATTCAGATAGTGCTTTAGAATACTTGTAATCACTTACAGCTCCAACTTTTCTACCAACTACATTATATAGTGCTGGTCCAATATTATTTTTTCCTCCTTTGACAATAGAGTGGCAGGCTGCACATTTTTTAAAAACTTTTTCTCCAGTAGCAAGATCACCCAATGACATTAAACTGGCTATATCAATTTTTTCTTCAACAGGCTCTGAGCTTTGTGAGCTTGTAGCTACTGCTTGTTCAACTTCTACGACATAACCTGGTGTTTCAGGCTTTTCAACGTGAAATATTATATCTGTAAGTTTTCCTATACCTATAATAAGAAGTGCTACCATTAATATTGCAGCTACTATTTTATTAATTTCAAAAGAATCCATTTTATAAAAATTTATTTTGAACGTATAACACTATAAATAAAGAATTGCTTATATTTTAATGTACAATTTTGCCTCTGTTTATATTGTTATAAAAAATAAAAAAAACCAATGAAAACATTAATAATAATTCCCTCTAGGTTATCAGCCACCAGATTACCAGGCAAACCATTATTTAAAATTAATGGTTTATCGATTATTTCTCATGTTTTTAAGAAAGCCGTAGAGGCGAATATAGGTGAAGTGATGGTCGCAACAGAAGATCAAGAAATAATTGATGATGTGAAAAAAAACGGAGGTCAGGCAATCTTAACTCAAAATAATCATAGAAGTGGTACAGATAGAATTTATGAGGCGATAAAAAAGCTTAATAAGCCAAATATTGAATTAGTTATGAATCTTCAAGGAGATGAACCTTTGATGAATATTGAGGATATAAGAAAACTTAATGAACAAATGATAGGATCGAAGTGTGAAATGGGAACCCTAGCGGCAGAAATTAAGGAAAAAAAATTCCACAATAAAGAAAATATAGTTAAGGTTTTTACCAAAGAAAAATTGAATAATTCGAATTTTCCTGAGGCATTGAACTTTTCAAGAAAAGTAAAAGATTATAAAAAAAATATCTATCATCATCTCGGTATATATTGTTATAGGCAAGATACTCTTAAAAATTTTGTTTCTTTTGAGCAAACAAATAATGAAATTAAGAATAAATTAGAACAGTTACGAGCTATAGACAATGGCATCAAAATTAATGTTGCTTTAGCAAAATCATCTCCGATTGGTGTTGATACTGAAGAGGATTTTGTGGCTATTAAAAAAATTTTGGAATATAAATCAGAATGAGCAAAATTTATTTTCAAGGATCATTCGGAGCCTATTCTCATCTAGCAGCTCTATCGATGGACCCAAATGCAGAAATTATTCCCTGCAAAACCTTTGATGAATGTTTTTCAAATGCATCTAAAGATTCAAAATCTAAAATTATAATTCCAGAGTCAAATAGAATTACTGGAAATATTGGTATAGAATATCTTCTATTTGAACATAGACTAAATATATATGCAGAATATTTTCAAAAGATTGAACATAATTTGTTAGGTGTAAAAGGTTCACAAATTTCTGATATTAAAGATGTTTATTCTCATTCTCAAGCTTTATCGCAATGCTCTAAATTTATTAAATTAAAGAATTTCAAAGAGCATGTAAGAGCAGATACGGCAGGGTCTGCTGAAATGGTTTCAAAAAGTAAGGATAAAAATAAAGGTGCAATTGCATCAAAGTTGAGTGCCAAAACTTATGATTTGGAAGTGTTAAAAGAAAATATTGAAAATGAAAAAGGAAATTTGACACGATTTCTATTAATGGGGAAAAATATTTTTCAGCCAGAATTTAAAAATAAAAAATATATTACTTCTTTTTTGTTTAAACTAAAAAGTAAGCCAGCAGCCCTGTATCAATCATTGGGAGGTTTTGCAATTAATGGAGTAAATTTAACAAAATTACAAAGTTATCCTGAAAAAAATTCATTTGATTCCTTCTTTTTTTTATGTGACTTGGATGGTCACATTGAAGACCCAAAAATTAAGAAATCATTAGAAGAACTTGGACTTCATTGTCAAGATTTTCACGTCTTAGGTGTTTTTGAAGCAGACAAACGTAGAGAAATTTAGATTTCAATCTTTTCTTGTAGATCGGAAATCATTACTGTTATAATAGTGTTGGAGGCTAGAGGTGGATACTGCTTTAACCCGATCAGATCTTAACGGAAGCAGTCGTAGAGACAGTTATTCAGGTTCTAGTCTCCTAGAAAAATGAACAATAACTCAAAAGTACTTGCACTAAAATATAGACCTCAAAAATTTGATGATCTAATTGGTCAAGAGATCATTGCTCAAACAATTTTAAACTCAATCAAGACAAATAAAATTCCAAATGCATTTTTGTTTACAGGAATTAGAGGAGTGGGGAAAACAACTATTGCAAGAATATTAGCTAAATCTCTTAATTGTACAAAAGTATTAGAAAATGAATGTAAAGAAAAATGTGAAAACTGTGATGCTATAACTAATTCAAGTCATATTGATGTTTTAGAGATGGATGCAGCGAGTAAAACTGGTGTAGATGATGTAAGAGATTTAATCGAGTTTTCAAAGTACGGACCCACTTCCTCGAAGTATAAAATATTTATTATTGATGAGGTTCATATGTTGAGCAAACAGGCATTTAACGCACTGTTAAAAACTCTTGAGGAACCACCTGAATATTTGAAATTTATTTTTGCAACAACAGAAATAAAAAAAATTCCAATCACTGTAATTTCAAGATGTCAAAGATTTGATTTATCAAGGGTAAAATCAACTGAATTATTAGAATTTTTAAAAAAAATTAATAAAAAAGAAAAAAGAACTGCATCTGAGGAAGCATTAAAATTGATTGTAAAGATTTCTGAAGGATCAGTTAGAGATGCCCTTTCATTGTTAGATAGATCTTTAATATCAATTAATAAGGATGAGGAATTAGATTTAAATACAGTGCAAAAAATTTTTGGTTTTTTTGATAAATCACAACTAATCGAACTTTTTCAATTATTAGTGCAGGGTGACGAAAAAAAAATTATCGATCTATATAGAAAAATTTATGATCAGGGTATAGAGCCAAAAGTTTTCATCAATGATTTTCTTGAAATGGTTTACTATTTTAAAAATATAGATTTATTAACTCTAGAAAGTACAAATTTTGCTTTAAATGATGAAGAATTTTCAAAAATAAAAAAAATTTCAAATTTAATTGATAACAAAGTGCTTTTATTATTTTGGCAATTCACAATACGTACTATTGAGGAACTTGATGTAGTTCCCAATCAAAATTTAGCAATTGAAATGTTTTTAATAAGATTAATTTATCTAAGTTCTACGAAATCAAAAAAACCATTAGAAATTGAAAAAAAAAATGAAAATCAAATAAGAATAAATGAAAATAATAGAAATAATGAAAATTTATTTGTTGAAAAAAAAAAACTAATTGATCAAATGAAAAGTGTAACTCAAGAAGAAAAAACTAAACCACAAGCTTTTTTACATCCACAAAATTCATTTGAGAAAATAAATTCATTTGAAAAACTTATTGAAATTTGTACTGAAAAGAAAGAAATAAAAATAAAATATGAATTAGAGAAAAATGTTAATCTTGTAAGTTTTGAAAAAAATAGAATAGAAATATCTTTTAATGATAATTTAGATAAACATTTTGTAAAAGATCTGTCATCAAAACTTTATGAGTGGACTAAACAAAGATGGATTATAACTTTTAGTAAAAAAAAGGGTGAAATATCGATTAAAGAAAAAGAAATAAATAAAAAAAAAAATGCAATAGAGTTTGAAAAAAAAACAAAATTGTATACGTCAGTTCTTCAAGAATTTCCTGATGCAGAATTGACTGATATCATTTATGATGAAAGTGAGAAAAAATAATGACTGATTTGAATAAAATATTAGATAAAGCTAAAGAGCTTGAGAGTAAAATGAAAGAGAGTCAAGAAAATATAAAAAAGATAAGAGTAGAAGGAATTTCTGGTTCTGATTCAGTTAAAGTTATTCTAGATGGAGAAGGAGAGATGCAAAAAATAGAAATATCTAACGAAATTTTAAAAGAGGAAAAATCAATTGTTGAAGATTTAATAGTAGCCGCACACAATAATGCAAAATCTAAACTTAAAGCTAAAACTTCTGAAGAAATTTCAAAAGCCACAGGTGGACTTGGCATTCCTGGGTTTAAGTGGCCATTTTAAAGATGCAGAATATAAATGAGATTGATAGCCTGATAAAGTTAATTTCTAGGTTACCTGGATTAGGTCCTAAATCAGCTAAAAGAATTGTTTTAAAATTAATAAATAATAGAGACGAGCTTGTTAAACCGATTGCAAATACTTTAGCTCAAGTTTACAAAAATGTAATTAGATGTCATTCGTGTGGATCTCTTAAATCAGTCTCAGATGGATGTATGAACTGTGAAAATATTAAAGAAAAATATAATAAGATTTGCGTAGTGGAAGATATAGCTGATCAGTGGTCAATTGAAAGTTCAAATATATTTATAGGCTATTTTCATATTCTCGGTGGCACCATATCTTCTGTTGGTCAGAGAAAAGAAGATTTATTGATTAATTCTTTGGTAGAAAGAGTTAAGAGAGAAAAAATTGAGGAAGTGATTTTAGCAACAAGTGCAACTGTCGAAGGTCAAACAACAGCTTATTATATTCAGGATAGCCTCAAAAGTACCGATGCCAAAGTCACAAAGCTTGCTCAAGGTTTACCAATTGGTGGAGAAATTGAAAGCCTTGATGATGGAACTTTATTTTCAGCCTTTAAAAATAGATCACAACTAAATTCTAATTCTAGCTAGATTTTTTAATTATTCTATTAAGATGTAATAGGGGTTCTGTATACCCAGAAGGTTGATCTTTGCCCTTGAAAATTAAATCACAAGCAGTTTTGAATGCTAAAGATTTATCATAATCTTTACTCATTTCTGAGTATTTAGGATCTTTAGCATTTTGTTTATCAACAATTTTTGCCATATCTTTCATAATCTCCATAACTTGCATTTTGGTTGTTACACCATGATGTATCCAGTTTGCAATATGCTGTGATGATATCCTTAGAGTAGCCCTATCTTCCATTAGTGCCACATTATTGATATCAGGAACTTTTGAACAACCAATACCTTGATCAACCCATCTAACAACGTATCCTAATAAAGTTTGTGCAGAATTTGAAATTTCTGAATTTATTTCATCAATTGACCAGTTAGGTCTGTCTGCGACAGGAATTGTTAAAAGACCATCTAAATGGGAGCTTTTTCTTTGAGAAATTTCTTTTTGTTTTTCAAAAATATTGATCTCATGATAATGTAATGCATGAAGTGCAGCTGCAGTTGGGGAAGGAACCCATGCACAGTTTGCTCCTGCATTAAGATGGGATATTTTTTGCTCTATCATTTCCTTCATCATGTCGGGCATTGCCCACATACCTTTTCCTATTTGTGCTTTACCCGAAAAACCACATTTTAAGCCAACATCGACATTATTGTTTTCGTAAGCATCAATCCACTTTGAAGATTTCATGTCACCTTTTTTTATCATTGGACCAGCTTCCATAGAAGTATGCATCTCATCACCAGTTCTATCTAAAAAACCAGTATTAATAAAAAAAACTCTATTTTTAAGTGAACGAATGCACTCTTTAAGATTTACTGAAGTTCGTCTTTCTTCATCCATTATTCCAATTTTACAAGTATATTTTTTTAAATTTAAAATTTCCTCAACTTTATTAAAAATTAGGTCAGTGAAGGCTGTTTCATCTGGACCATGCATTTTTGGTTTTACAATGTATACAGATCCGGTTCTTGAATTTCCTTTTTTTACGAAATCATGAAGAGCTGCTGCGGTAGTCATAAAAGCATCCATCAACCCCTCTGGTATTTCATTTCCATCTTTTAAAAGAATAGATGAATTTGTCATCAAGTGACCAACATTTCTTACCAACAAAAGACTTCTTCCATGTAGCTTCAAACCTTTTCCATCTTTTGAAACGTAACTTCTATTGGGATTTAGTTTTCTTTCATAAGTTTTACCCTCTTTTTGAAATTGAGTTTTTAAATCACCTTTCATCAGTCCAAGCCAATTTCTATAACAAACTATTTTATCCTCATCATCTACTGCAGCAACACTATCCTCGTTATCACAGATTGTAGAGATTGCAGATTCTAAAATAATATCACTAATTCCAGCGTGATCTTGTTTTGCACTAAAAGCTCTAGGATTCCTCAAGATTTCTATGTGTAAATTATTATTTTTTAAAATTATAGCCGAAGGATTTTCTGCTTCTCCTCTATGACCAATAAATTTTTCATCATTAATTAACTCTGACTTTTTTGATTCTTTAATTATTTTTAACGATCTTTTTTCGACCATAAAACCAGTAATTTTGTGCCAGCTAAAATCCTTAATTGGGAAATATTTATCTAAAAAATCTCTACCATATTTTATTACAATCTCACCTCTTTCAGGGTCATACCTTTGCGAGGTGCTATCTTCCGATTGTTCTATTGCGTCTGTCCCATAAAGACTGTCATAGAGACTCATCCATCTAGCATTTGCTGCATTTAAAGCATATCTAGCATTCATGATTGGTACAACTAACTGAGGTCCGGCAATCTTGGTTATTTCGTCATCCACATTGCTTGTTTCAATTTTAAAATCTGGGCCCTCTTCTTTTAAATAACCGATTTCAATCAAAAACTTTTTATATTCATTTTTGTTAATTTCATTCCCTTTATTTTTGATGTGCCAATTATCTATTTCTTTTTGTAGGTTTTGTCTTGTTTCTATTAATGACTTATTTTTTGGCGCTAGTTCATGTATCACTTTATCAAATCCTGTCCAAAATTTTTCTGGAGAAATTTCAGTATCTTTAAGCAATTCTTTATTAACAAAATTGTATAATTTTTCAGATACTTTTAAGTTTTTTATGTTTAAGTATTTCTTAGACATTGAAGCTTTTGTAAAACCCATGTAAAATTAAGTCAAATAATATATGGAAGCACTGACATTTTATTGTCATTTTTGCATATATAATAATTAACATAATGAAAAACTATCTAAATTTTGAAAACGACATTAAAGATATAGAAAATGAGCTTGATAAACTTAAAGATCCATATAACCAAAGTGGACTCTCAGAGGTTGATACGCAAAAAATTTTACAAACTCAAAATGAGTTGAATGAAAAATTAAAAATACTTTATTCCAATTTAGATCCATGGCAAACCACAATGGTTGCACGACATGAAGATAGACCAAAATCTAAATTTTTTATTGATAATCTGTTTGAAGATTTTATTCCTTTATCTGGAGACAGACATTATGGGGAGGATATGTCAGTTTTAGCTGGGTTTGCAAAACTCAATGGTCATTCATTTTTAGTAATCGGACAAGAAAAAGGTGATGATTTAGATAGTAGAATTAAGAGAAATTTTGGAATGATGAGACCTGAAGGATATAGAAAAACTATACGATTGATGGAGTTAGCAAATAAATTTAATATTCCTATAATATCTTTTATTGATACTCCTGGTGCTTATCCTGGAGTAGGAGCCGAGGAGAGGGGACAAGCAGAGGCGATTGCAAAATCAATAGAATGTTGCATGAAATTAAAAGTTCCAACTTTATCAATAATCATTGGTGAAGGGGGTTCTGGTGGCGCAATAGCTTTAGCGTCTTCAAGTAAAGTTTTGATGTTTGAAAATGCAATTTATTCTGTAATTTCTCCTGAAGGATGTGCCACAATTCTTTGGAGAGATCCAAAAAAAATGCTTGATGCTGCAAAAGCCATGAAACTTACTGCAAAAGATTTATTAGATTTAGAAATTGTTGATGAAATTATTGAGGAACCTAATGGAGGCGCCCATAGAGATAAAGAATTAATGCTAGAAAATTTACGTATTTCAATTTTAAAAAATTTTGAAACTTTTAAAGCTATGTCTCCAGAAGAAATATTTAATGATAGAAAAAATAAGTTTTTGAAGATAGGTAGAAATAAAGGTTTTATTAGTAACCCAGAGGATTTAAGTTCACTTAGTGCAAAAAATAATAATTTTTATCAAATTTTAAAATATAAAAATACTTTTTTAATATTTGGTGGTATAGCTTTTTCTATTTTGTTGCTTTTTCTTTTTATCTTATAAAGCTCCACAACATTTTTTATACTTTTTACCAGAGCCACAAAAACACGGTTCATTTCTACTCATTTTTTTTCCAATATATTTAGGATCAATTTTTGCAGGGTTAATATCCTCTTTTTTCTCCACTGGCTTTTCTACTATCTTAAGATTCATCAAAATGGTTATATAGTCTGACTTAAGTTTATTTAAAAGATTTGCAAACAGTTCAAATGCCTCTTTTTTATACTCAATTAATGGATCTCTTTGACCATAAGATCTTAAACCTATGACTTGCCTTAATTGTTCTAAATATTGAATATGTGACCTCCAATTTAAATCAATTGACTGTAAAAAAATTCTTTTTTCAACCTCTTTTGCTTGATTTTCACCGAGTAATTTTATTCTTTCAATTCTTGAGTCTTGAAATTTACTTAATATTTTTTCTTTTAAGTTTTTTTCATTTAATGATATTAAATCATCAAATTCTACTTGATTGAAATTTTTTCCTAAAAGAGTTTTTAACCTATTTTCGAAATCATTTCTTTTTGGATTTGATAATTTCATAATTTTTAATTGAATAATCTCATTGATAATTTCTTGAAGAAAATCTTCAGAATATTCAAAAATTTGATCACTATTCATTGCATTTTTTCTTTGTGAAAAAATTACATGTCTTTGATCATTTAAAACATTATCAAATTTAATTAATGTCTTTCTAATATCAAAATTTCTTGCCTCAACTTTTTGCTGTGCTCTTTCGAGTGCTTTATTGATCCAAGGATGATCTATACTTTCACCATCTTTGAGGCCAAGCTTTTTTAAAATATTATTCATCGACTCTGATCCAAAAATTCTCATTAAATCATCCTCTAAACTTACATAAAATATTGAACTTCCTTCATCTCCTTGACGACCAGATCTTCCACGTGCTTGATTATCAACTCTTCTTGACTCCATTCTTTCTGTTCCAATTACAAATAATCCACCAATTTTTTTTATTTCATCTTTATTTTTTATTAATTCATTTTTGTTAATTGAACCTTTTTTACCACCAAGCTGGATATCTACTCCTCTCCCAGATATACTTGTAGTTATGATTACAGAATTTTTTTTACCTGCGTTCGCAATAATTTCAGCTTCATTTTCATGATTTTTAGCATTTAAAACAACATGTTTTATTTTTTCTCCAGATAACAGCTTTGAATAAATTTCAGATTTATTGATACTTGAGGTAAATACCAAAATAGGTTGACCAGCATTATTTCTCTCTTTTATTTTTTCTAAAATTGCATAATTTTTCTCTTTTTCAGTCCTAAAAATTTGATCATTATAATCTCTTCTTATCATTTTATTATTTGTTGGTATCACTACTACAGAGAGGTTATAAATCTCCATAAATTCTTCAGACTCTGTGACAGCAGTTCCAGTACATCCAGAAATCTTTTCGTAAAGTTTAAAATAGTTTTGATATGTAATAGATGCTAATGTTTGATTTTCAGCTTTAACTTCTATATTTTCTTTTGCTTCGAGTGCCTGATGAAGTCCATCACCAAATCTTCTCCCTTCAAGAATTCTTCCAGTTAGCTCATCTATAATTTTTAATTCATTGTCTTTAACAATATAATCTTTACCTATAGTAAATAAATGATTTGCTCTTAAAGCCTGATTTACATGATGTACTAAACTTAAATTTTCTGGATCATAAAAATTATTGTTTTTTAAAATTCCAGCATTAGAAAATATTTTTTCAACATTATTTATTCCACTATTTGTTAAAAGAATATTTTTTTCTTTTTCATCTATCTCATAATCATTATTATTTAAATTTTTAATTAGTTTATTAATAGCAATGTATTGATTAGTTTTATCTTCAGCGGCACCAGAAATAACCAAAGGTGTCCTTGCCTCGTCGATTAGACAAGAGTCAATTTCATCTACAATTGAAAAAAAGTGCTGCCTCTGAACCATTTCATCTTTAGAAAACTTCATATTATCTCTTAAATAATCAAATCCAAGTTCACTATTAGTTGCGTATGTAACATCACATTCATAATTTTTTTTTCTTTCAAAATCATTTTGGTCATTGTTTATAAATCCAGAAGTTATTCCTAAAAAATTATAGATTACCCCCATCTCTTGAGAATCTCTTTTTGCCAGGTAATCATTTACAGTAACAACATGGACACCTTTTTCTAAGAGTGCATTTAGATAAGCAGCTAAAACAATTGTAAGAGTTTTTCCTTCTCCAGTTTTCATTTCACAAATTTTTCCTTCATGTAAAACAACACCACCAATAATTTGAACATCAAAATGTCTTTCATTTCTTGTTCTTCTTGAAGCCTCTCTAACTAAAGCAAAAGCTTCAGGTAAAATTTCATTTAATTTTTTTCCTGATTTGAGCTCTTCTTTGAAGTTTTTAGTTTGATTGGGAAAATCACTATCTTTAAAATTTACAAATTTTTGTTCTAATGAGTTAATTTTTTCAACAATTTTAACAATTCTATCTAGTTCATTTTGGTTGCTAGATTTAATAAACTTAGAAATAAAATTTAAGGGATTTAACATTAGTTTTTGATATATTAATTACTTATAACCTTTAATATAATTATTAAATAAAAAATTTAAATACCATGGGAATTAATTTAATCAATTTTTTATCTTCTAAATCGAAAAACAAGAAAATGAATGAATTTCAGGATCTTGATCATATCGATGGTCTATCAATTTCAACGGTAAGTGCCAACTTATACAAAAATAATAGAGATGATCTAGTAATGTTTTACTTTCGAAATGGCGCTAATTACGCCTCATTATATACTCAGTCAAAAATTGTTTCAGAAAATATAAAATGGAACTTAACTCAAAAATCAAAAAAAATATTTTCGTTAGTAATTAATGCTAGAAATGCAAATTGTTTTACAGGTAAACAAGGATATAAAAGTCTTGAGAGGATAGCTGAGACGTTAGCAGAAAAATTATCCGATAAACAAAAAAAAGATGAGGATAATCCTATAAAAATAAAATCAAAAGAAATAATGTTTGGTTGTACTGGAACTATAGGAGAAACTTTTCCTGAGGAGAATATTAAAGTCAAAATACCTGAGTTAGTGGAAAAAATTAAATATACACAAAATAAATATATATGGATGAAAGCTGCATTAGGGATAATGACTACAGACACTCAACCAAAAATGGCTATGGAATTTTGTGAAATTGGCAATAGTAGAATAAAAATTTTTGGGGTAGCAAAAGGTTCAGGCATGATAGAGCCAAATATGGCGACTACATTAGCTTATATTTTTACAGATGCAGACTTACCAAATGATGTGTTAAAAAAGTTATTAAATAAAAATATTTCTAATACTTTTAACGCAATAACCTGTGACGGAGACACTAGCACAAACGATATGGTGTCAATTTTTTCAACATGTGAGGCAAAACATCCCAAAATAGAAAATATTAATGACGAAAAAATTAAAAAGTTTGATGAGGCGCTTAATAAAGTTTTACTGAATCTTGCAAAAAGGGTTGTTTCAGATGGTGAAGGCGCATCAAAATTTATAACCATAAATGTTAAAAATTGTAAAACTGAAAGTGATGCAAAAAAAATATCTTTCTCAGTTGCTAATTCTCCATTAGTTAAAACAGCTATTGCTGGTGAAGATCCTAATTGGGGAAGAATAATAATGGCTATAGGTAAAGCAGGTGTACAAATTAATTTAGAAAAAATTTCTATTAAATTTGGTGATTTAATTATTGTTCAAAATGGAAAAATTTATTCAGGCTATAAAGAGGAAGAGTCCGCAGAGTATATGAAAAATGATAATATAGATATTAGTATTGATGTATCTAGTGGATCAAAAAATTTTACATCTTTTACAATGGATTTAACAAAAAAATATATTGAAATTAATTCAGATTATAGAAGTTAAAATATTGAATTTTATAATAAGATAATTATATAAAATTTATGATTAGATACAAATTAATTTGTAAAAAATGCGAGATATCATTTAATAGTTGGTTTGCCTCATCATCAGAGTATGAGAAACTTAAAATGAAAAATTTATTAAGCTGTTATAACTGTAGCTCAAAAAAAGTTGAAAAAACTTTAATGGCACCAAAATTAATTAATAAACTAAGTGAACAAAAATCCGCTAAGGAAATACAAAAGTTTAATAATATAAAAAAAAAAATTAAAGATTATCAAAATTTTATTAAAAAAAATTTTGACTATGTAGGTGAGAATTTTGCATATGAAGCAAGGTCAATCCATTATAACAATAAAAAAAAGATTAAAGGAAT
>MDSZ01025334.1_pt1 | contig 23552 bp, 22 predicted proteins | sample 811201 | NCBI WGS metagenome assembly MDSZ01 (sample SAMN05326647, study PRJNA326480) | marine metagenome | isolation source: seawater | place: Indian Ocean: North | collected 2010
AACGTTTGAAATGCCCTTATCAAAAAGCAACCTCTCCAATTTATCAACTAATAATTCATAATTGTTTTTGTAGACGCTAAGACCTTTAGTTAGCATTAGTAAATTTGGCAGATTTTTCCCCGTGTAGAGTCTGCTTAGTTGATCTGCAACCCATTCTATGCCTTTTGAACTTATTCCTAATACTACTAAATCTACTTTAGAATTTAAGATTTCATCAAATTTTTCAAATTTAAAGATATTTATTTGCTCTGGAATTTGAGTATTTAAACCTGGGTGTAAATTTTTATTTTTTTTAATTCTATCAATAAAATCATTTTCAAGGTGAGTCCCAACAATATTGATATCATGATTATTATCTAGACAAGGATATGCAAAAGCTGTCCCCATAGCACCACAACCTATTATTACAATTTTAGACATTTTAATTTTTAAAAAAAAATCTTTTAATTATTAAAAAAATTGATATTAACTCAATTTTTCCAACTATCATAAATATAATTAAAGCTATCTTAGAGCTTGTTAATAAATTTATGAAATTTAAGTTATTTACCCCATATAGCTCAGAGTTTGTAGTGTTTGTTAAAGTTAATAAGGATATTTTAAAAGTTGTTTCAAAGTTAAGATCATCGAAAATTAAAACTCCCGATAATATAAATAAACTTATAAAAAAAGATATAAATATAAGAAAAGAAATCTTTATATAGTCTGAAGTGATTTTCTTATTAGAAAATAATATATTTTGATTAATAATATTATTTGGCCTAACTAATTTTAAAATTTCACCCGAAGAGGCTTTTAATAAAATATAAATACGCATTAATTTTATTCCACCGCTATTAGATATTAATGATCCACCTATAATAGATAGTAGAAGAAAAAATAATGATATATTTTCTGGTATTTTTATGATTGCGATACCTGAATTTGATACACTGCTTAAAACACTAATTATTATTTTGTTAATCTCGTATTCTTTAAGAAATATCAATAATAATGATGAGAAAAATAAGATGAAAACTAAAATAAATATATTTTCTCTGTGTTCCGAAAGAATTTTTTTTATAGAAAAGATGTTGAAAATCAAAAAAATATTTAAGCAGGATAATATCAAACAAATTATTAAATTCAATTCTTGACCGGGGGTTGATATTATTTGTATTAAAGAATTTGTCGGTAAAAAACCTCCATTTGAAACAATAGTCATTGTTAAATTAAGTGAGTTAAACAATCTCACATCTGAAATCAACAAAACTGAAAAAATAATTATACTTAAAATAAAATAACATATAAAGATTTTGAATAAACTATTTTTAATATTACTCTCTACATTGTTTACATCGCCACTAAATGTTAGGTCGTTCATCTTATACATAAATTGTTTATTAGAAAAAATTAAAATCAAAAAAAATAGAAAATATAGACCTCCAATCCATTGAGAAGATGATCTCCATAAAATCAAAGTTGGATCGATTTGTTTTATATTATCAAAGATACTAAACCCAGTTAATGTTAATCCGGAGAATGATTCAAATAATGCGTCGATAAAAGATATTTGATAAATGCTTAAATAATATGGTAAAGAAACTAAACCTGAAATTATAATGTACGTTAATAAAATTAAAAGAATTTGTTCATAAAAATTTATTCGTTTCTCAGATTTTTTACCAAATATTAAAAATATTAATCCAACAGTTAATGAAAGAATTAAAGTGACTAAATATGCACTCAAATTAAGATAATAATCGAAATAGGAAGAATATAAAATATTAATAAAAGATAATACACTTATTGGGAAACAAAACAAACTTTGATAATAAATGATAGATCTTAATTTCATCTATAATTAAATTGAACTTACACTAAAAATATCTTCAACCTCTTTTAATTGTTCTCTTTTGGCAAGAAAAACAACCAAGTCGTCTTTTTCAAAAGTAAAATCAGATCTTGGAATAAACACTTTATCTTTTCTTAAAATTGCACCTATTCTTAAAAATTCTGGAAAATTAGCTTCTTTAATCTTTTTATTATGAAGATCAGACTTTTCAGCAATCTTGGCCTCAATGAATTCGTACTTTCCATCTAATATGGAGTAAACAGTCCCGATAGATCCTTTGTGAACATGCTCCATAATTCTAGATACAGTCGTCATCCTTGGATCAACAAGATCATCGATATTTAAAGAGCTTTGTAAAAGATTATAATTGGACTTGTTAACGATAGCTATTGTTCTTTTATTCTGTCCTGTTTTTTCAGCTAGTACACATGCCATTATATTGTTTTCATCGTCATTTGTTAAAGCTAAAACAGTTTCAGTTTCCTCTAAATTAGCTTCTTTTAAAATATCTTCATCTAAAGCGTCTCCATTTATAACTATTGACGATGAAAGATCATTAGCAATCTCTTCTGCTCGAGATTTATTTTTTTCTATTATTTTTACTCTTACACCCTCAAGATTTGTTTCTAATAATTTTGCTAAGTTGAACCCTATATTTCCTCCACCAATAACAAGAATTTTTTTAGATATCTTTTCATCATGACCAAAAGCTTTTAATATTTCTTTTAATTGATCACTGCTAACTACTAAATAAACATTATCCCCTTCTAAAATTTTATCGTTTTTTTTGAAAAAAATAAATTTTTCTTTTCTAACAGCTCCAAGTATGTTTGCTTTGAACTTTGGATATTTTTCTGTTAAGTTTTTGAGTGGGATATTTATAATTGGACAATTTTTTTCAACTGCTATCTCTAGCATTTTAATTTTATCAGAAGCAAATGGTACATTATCAAGAGCGCCCGGAGCCTCTAATCTTCTAAATAAAGATTTTGCTACCTCAAGTTCAGGAGATATAATCACATCTATAGGTATATTGGATTTATTGTAAAGTTTGTTCCATTTACCTTCTAAAAAATCCCTAGTTCGTATTCTGGCTATTTTTTTTTGAATATTAAAAAGTGAACTTGCTAATTGACATACAACCATATTTGTCTCATCATTTCGAGTAACTGCAATTATCATGTCAGCATTTTCAGCACCTGCATTTTCTAGAACTGAGGGTAAAGTCGCTCTACCAACAATTCCTTTAGCATCTTGTGTTTCGTTAATCTTTTTAATATTTTCGGGGGCGTCATCAATAACTGTAACAGATTGGCCTTGAGCTGAAAGTTGTTTACTAATTGACAAACCGACCTTGCCGGCACCGCAAATTATTATATTCATTTTAGTTTAATCCCTTAATTCCTAAAGATTTGAGTTTTCTATGAAGTGCTGATCTTTCCATGCCAATATAATCTGCAGTTTTAGATATATTACCGTGGTTCATCTTTAATTGATTTATAAGGTACTCTTTCTCAAACTGTTCTCTTGCTTCTTTAAGAGGTGCATTAAATGTTTTTAGATTTAAATTATTTTGACTTATTAAGTTACTAGAATTAGATAATATATCATTAAGTGTTTTGCTAGTAAGTTCTTTATTTTCATTAGCTGAAATTATACTAATTCTCTCTATTAAGTTCCTTAACTCTCTAACGTTTCCTGGCCAACTATAAGTATAAAGCTGACTATTATTAGTGTCTATATCTACCTCTGGTACTCCATTAATTTCTGAAACTTTCTTTTTAAAATAATTTATCAATAGTGGGATATCTTCTGTTCTTGCATTAAGTGGGGCTAGCTCTATAGGTACAACATTTAATCTATGGTACAAATCTTCTCTAAATTTTCCCATAGAGATCAGTTCAGAAAGATTTTTTGAGGTTGATGATATTATTCTTATATTTACATTAACATCTTTTTTTCCATTAATACGTTTAAATTTTTGATCTATTAAAACTCTTAAAACATTTGCTTGGGTTTCCAGAGGAATTTCCGAGACTTCGTCAATTAATAAAGTTCCCTTGTTTGAACGCTCCAATGCGCCAAATGCTATATTCCCGTCTTCAAATTCTTGACCAAATAATTCTTTCTCGTAGTGGTTTTCGTTTAATAAAGCAGCATTTAATACGACAAACGGTTGTTTGCCTCTTGACGAATTTTTATGTATTTTTCTGGCTACTAACTCTTTTCCTGAACCAGTGGGACCGTATATTAAAACTCTACTCTCTGTTCCGGATAACTTTTCGATTGTTTTTTTTATCTTAGAAATATTATTGCTATTTCCTACTAACTCAAATGAATGAAAAAGTTTATTTTCAATTACGTCTTTTTCTCTCTTCAAAGTGGTTGTTTCCAAGGCTCTGTTTACATAATTCAACAATTTATCAGCTGAAAATGATGCTCCTTTCTCAATGAACTCATAAGCTCCAAGTCTAATTGCCTCAACAGCCGTTGGTACAGTTGCGTGACCTGAAATCATTATTACTGGTATAGATTTATCTTTTTTGATAATTGTTTTTAGTAAATCAATACCGTCTTTATCTGTCTTGTCTAATTTGATATCTATAATTGCTAAATCTGGTAATTTTTTTTCAATTTCACTTACAGCCTGATCGTAATTTGCTGCAGATCTAACATTATACTTTTTTTCCTCTAAAATATTACAAATTAAAAACCGTATATCTGAATTATCATCTATAACTAAAATTTCATTATTCATATAGTTTTTGGTAATGTTATTTTTATTTTAACTCCATTATTTCTTGAATTATTTTTTAATAAAAATTCGCCTGAGTGGTCACTAATAATTTTTAATACTATAGGAAGACCTAATCCAGTACCTTTCGTTTTTGTTGTGTAATATGGGGTCATTGCTTTTTTAGTATCTAAAACACCAGTTCCATTATCCATAAGAGTAATAACTATATAGTCATTATTATCACTTATTTCTATGTCAATTTTACCTTTAAAATCCTTACTTTTTTTTGATTTTTCATCGAGAGAGTCTACCGCATTTTTAATTAAATTTAAAAATACTCTATTAAGTTGTTCCTCATCTCCTAGGATTATGAATTTTTTATTTTTTTTTACTAAATTAAGTTTATGTTTTGATGACAAATTTAACAAACTTATTGATCTTTTTAAAATTTGAGATAATTCAACTTTTTTCAGAATAGGTCTAGGCATTCTAGCAAAATTAGAGAACTCGTTTACCAACTCTTCGATATCTTTAATCTGTCTATTGATTGTAAAAAGATAATTTTGAAATTCCTTTTTTTCACCGTTTAGTTTATTTGAGTATTTTTCTTTTAGACGGTCAAGTGAAAGTTGAATAGGCGTGAGTGGGTTTTTTATTTCATGTGCTAGTTTTCTAGCAACTGTCTCCCAAGCCTCATGCCTTTCGGTTGTTAATAATTTATCTTGTTGTTTTTTAAGCCTTTCAATCATTATATTAAAGTTATCGTTAAGAGTTTTAAATTCATCATCACTTTCAATACTAGGAACTTTTGTGTCCAAAGCTCCTTTACTTATGTTTGAGGAAGCTTCAATCAAATTAATTATTGGTTTGGTTAATCTAGTGGCAAAAGTTATTGCTAATGCTGTTGATAGGAAAAGTAATAAAGTGACAACTATTATGTAAATAATTGCAAAAGTAATTTTAATTCCAGTTTGACTATTTTCTATTGAATAATAAAAACTAACAGCTTGCTCGGTTTCTTTAAGATATTGTAGAATTTTTTCATCTACATTTCTTGAAATATATAAATAAGTATCAACTAAGTTATTAAGTTTTATCATTGCAGATGCTTTATTGTCTAAATTATTAGTCAAGAAAACCACATCACCCTCTATCGCTTGATTAAAATTTTCTTCTAGTGGAATCGTTAATTCTTTTTCACTTTCACCAGAATCATTAAATAAAATGTTACCAGCGCTATCAATTAAATAAACCTCATCAACTCTTCTTAATAATTTTTCAGCTCTTATAATTGCATTAAATCTGTTAGGGTTAGAATAAAAAAGAACTGAAGCCCTGTTCAGACCTGCTCCCATTAAAATTGCGTCAGATTTTACATTTTCTTTATTTTCGTCAAGATAGTTTTTTGCAACATCGTATGAATTATTGACTGCTTTTGTTATTTGATCGTCAAAATAATTTTGAATCCCAAAGTTAAAAATAAAAAGTGAAAAAATTGCAACTAGAAGAGAAGGGATAAATGTAAACAAAGAAAATAATGATATATATTTTAGATTCGTTTGTGAGCCGGTTTTATTCCTTTTACCAGTTTTATAAAGTCTATAGAAGTTTTTAAATATTAAATAGAAAAAGGAAACTAGTAAAAGAATGTCGACAATTAATAATATTTGTAAATTTTTATCTGTTAGCTCAACGGGACCTTCGTTTATAAAAGTCAAAAAGGTTAAAATTCCCAAAATTATACACAAAAATGATGATAAAATTATCCAATTAAAGTTTTTTATGAATTTAAACATTCTATTTATTCGTTAAATATTTATATAAATATTATATAAGTTAATACAATGAGTTTTTGTTTTATTATTTTAGCTGGAGGCATAAGTCATAGGTTTAGTTCAAATAGGTCTAAACCTTACCAAAAAATTGGCGGAAAATCATTAATTGAGATCATAGTAAATAAGGCTAACAATTTAAAAGAAATTAAAAAAATCCTTATTGTATTCAATAAAAAAGATAAAAAAAAACTTATGAATTTAAAACTAAAAAATATTGATAAAATACAGGGTGGTAAATCCAGGCAAGAGTCAACACAAATAGCGTTGAAAAAACTTGTTAAGTCAAAAAAAATTAAAAATGTTCTTATTCATGATGCGGCAAGGCCAAATTTTTCAATAAAACTACTTAAATTAATAATAAAAAATATGAAAAATGCTAAGGCGGTTATTCCAATAATTGAAGTTCAAGATGCAATTAAACAAAAATATGATTCAAGTTTAAATGAATACATAGTTGGAAAAAATAGAAACGAATTTTTTTTAACTCAAACACCGCAATGTTTTAAATTGCATGAAATTTATGGGTTGCACAAAAACAGGAAAAATAAATACAAAGACGATGATTTATCATTATTTTTAGATTTAAATGGAGTAAAGTTTGTAAGTGGAGAAAAAAATAATTTCAAAATTACAGTTAAGCAAGATTTTGATAATTTAAAACAAATTTTAAAATCGAAAATAAGAACTGGAATAGGATTTGATATTCATAGATTGGTACCGAAAAGAAAACTTTATTTAGGTGGAATTAAAATTAATTCAAAAATAGGAACTCTAGGTCATTCCGATGGCGACCCAGTTTTACATGCGATTATTGACTCCTTACTTGGAGCTACAAAATTAGGTGATATTGGAAGACTATTCCCAGATAAAAACAAAAAATTTAAAGATATAAGATCTACAAAGCTTTTAAATGAAGTTATTATAAAATTAAACAATTTAGGATATTTTATAAATAACATAGATGTAAATATTATAACTCAAACACCAAAAATTAAAAAATATCAAAAAAAAATTGAAAAATTGATCTGTAAAATTTGTAACATAAATAATAATCAGATTAATATAAAAGGTAAATCCACTGAAAAATTAGGAATTATAGGTAAAGAAAAAGCGATTGCATGTGAAGTTGTTTCCACAGTTCTTAGTTATGATTAAAAATTTCAATTATTTATTTGTTACTTTTTTAGGAATAGGAACTATTAGGTACGCTCCAGGAACTATCGCGTCATTAATAACCACAATATTTCTTTTCAGCCTCTTTTATATATTAAATGTATCTCATATTTTAATTTTATTTCTGCTTTTAGCTATTTTTTTTTATTCCTTGCTTGTAATTTCAAATTATATAAAAAAAAATAAAAACAAAGATCCCAAAGAGGTTGTTATTGACGAGGTAATTGGTCAATCTATTCCGATTTACTTTTATGAAATAGCGCATCAATCTGAAAAAAATTTAAGTGAGTCATTATTAATTTATTTTTATATTTTTATTTTATTTAGGTTTTTTGATATTAAAAAACCTTTCCCGATTAACATAATAGATAACAAATTCAAAAATAGTTTTGGAGTAGTCTTTGATGATATTTTCGCTGGAATATATGTTGTATTAACTTTAATTATTTTTATGATAATAAAATCTTACTTTATAATATGAATTTAAATGAAAAAATAATTTTTCTTCTTAAAAAAAAAAAAATAAAGATAGCTATTGCTGAGTCTTGTACTGGGGGAATGTTATCTAGTGCCTTTACCTCAATAAGTGGTTCTTCAAAGATATTCACATTTGGTTTAGTTACCTATTCTAATGAGTCGAAAATAAAGATATTAAAAGTTCCTCATAAAATTTTGAAGAAATACGGGGCTGTAAGTGCTGAGTGCTGTTTACTTATGGTAAATAACCTTAGCAAAATTAGCAAATCTAAAATTTGTATTTCTGTAACTGGAATTGCTGGACCAAAAGGTGGGACCAAAAATAAACCTATTGGATTGGTGTATATAGGTATTAAAAAAAAGAAAATCGTTAAAGTATTCAAAATAAAGATTAAAAATAAAGGTAGGAGATATATACAAAGACAAACCACACAAAAAGCACTTAAAATTTTAAAAGATATTATTTAGAAATATTATCTTTTACATCTTTAATAACGTAACTGTCTCTTCCTGTTGTTTGTTCAAAAATTCTTGCAAGATAGATTCCTATTATTCCTAAAGTAAAAAGTATAATCCCTGAAAAAAATGATACTGTAATAATTATACTTGCTGAACCTGGAACAGCAAAATTATTAAATTTTAAATACAAAGCATAGATTATCAACATTATCGAAAAAATTAGAGATAGAAAACCTAACAATACTCCTAGGTAAAGAGGCTTTAAAGAGTAAGCAGTAACACCGGTTATGAATTCATTAACTGGTCCTTTAGAAAGTAAAGTGAATTTAGATTTACCTGACCCTCTCGCCTCTCTAACATAGTTTACATAAGATTGTTTATAACCTACCCATACTGAAAGCCCACGAATGTAAGGACGAAATTCTTTTTGTTTTAGGATATTGTCCATCGCGCGCCTTGAAATTAATTTATAGTCACCAGCTTCGATTGGTAGATTTATATCAGAAAAATAATGTATCACTAAATACGCTAATCTTGTTAACAACAGTTTAATCTTACTTTCCCCTAATCTCTTTGTTCTTTTTGTATGAACAATATCATTTCCCTCTTCGTATTTCTTTATTAATTCTGGTATTAACTCTGGCGGATCTTGTAAATCAGAGTCCATATAAATTATACAATCTCCTTTGCTGTGCCTAAAACCTGCGAGTACACACGGTGCTATACCAAAGTTTCTAGTCATGTTAATTATTTTAATTGGGAATGATTTCTGAAGATCGATTAATATTTTTTCGGAATTGTCTTCTGAAGAATCATTAACAAAAATAAGCTCATATCTATAATTGTTTATTTTTTGTAGAGATTTTGTAACTCTTTCAACCAGCTCTTTAAGGTTTTTTTCTTCATTTCTAAATGAAAAAACTAATGAAATTAATTTCATAAATTATATATTAACTTAATTTTAATAAAATTGTAAGTATTGTAATAATTAATGAAAAAAATAGATTTAGTAATTCTTGCTGGGGGTAAAGGATCTCGAATAAAAAATTTTTTAGTAGGAAAGCCTAAACCCATGTTAAAATTCAATAATAAGTACTTTTTAAGCTATATTATTCAGTTTTTTGGAAAATACAATTTCAACAACATATACATACTGACAGGCTATCGTTACCAAATAATATTTCAAAAATTTCATAATAAAAAGTTTAATTTTATACCAATAAAATGTTTAAACGAAAAAAGGACTATGGGAACTGGAGGCGCTTTAAATTCATTGAAAAGGGTAAAAAATTTAAATGATTTTGTTTTAGTTAATGGCGATACAATTTTCAAGATTAATCCTTTAACATTAATAAAATCCAAAAAAAATAAAAGTTTAGGTACAGTAGCTTTAATTAAGAAAAATAAAAGTTTTGCAAATAATATTAAGCTTAATAATTTAGGTGTTAAAAAGAATTTAGTTTTTTTTTCAAAAATTAGAAAATTGATAAACGGAGGAATATATTTTTTTAATAAAACAATAATTAATCATATTCCAAATAATTTTTGTAGTCTTGAGGATGAAATTATTCCAAGATTAATAACTGAAAAAAAATTAAATGGTATAGTCTTTAAAAATTTTTTTTTAGACATAGGTTCTTCTAAAAGTTTAAAAATTTCTCCACATTTATTAAAAAATAATTTTACAAAACCAGCAGTTTTTCTGGATCGCGATGGGGTAATCAATCACGATTATGGATATGTTTATAAAATTAATAGGTTTAAAATTAAAAATAACGTTTTAAAAGCTTTGAAATTTATTAGTAATAAAGGATATTATATTTTTATTGTAACAAATCAAGCAGGTATAGCCAAAAAAAAATTCAAGTTATCAGATTTTGAAAAATTGCATATTTATTTAAAAAGTAAATTATCAAATTATAATGTATTTTTGGACGATGTAAAATTTTCTCCATTCCATCCTAGTTCTAAGATAAAAAAATATAAAATAAATTCTCAATATCGTAAACCAGGAAATTTAATGATAAAAGAAATTTTTAAAAATTGGGATATAGACCATAATAAGAGTTTTATGATTGGTGATAAAAAAACTGATAAGCTTGCTGCTTTAAAAAGTAACTTGTATTTTGAATACGATAATGACGACCTCTTAAAGCAATTTAGGAAAATATATCGAAAATTAAACTAATAATTATTTATTATTCTTTTTTTATTTCTTTTAAAGAAAACCACTAATTCCTTTATACCAAACTCCAATGTTTTTTTTGCTTTAAAACCTTTTTTTTCTATTTTTTTATTGCTAACAAAGTAATCTCTTTTATCTGGATCGGATTTATTTTTGATTACCTCTATTTTTAAGAATTTTAATTGTTTTTTTATTCTTGTAGCTAGCGTCAGTTTACTTATATTCGCACTTGATAAACCAAGATTATAAACGTTGGATTTAAGTTTTTCAAAATTTTTAATAGAAAAAATTATTGCTGATATTACATCTTTAATATAGATAAAATTTCTTCGAAAATTGGGCTCAAATAGTTTTAATTTTTTACTTTTCAATGCATTAAAAACAAAATTGTTTACTAATAGGTCTGTTCTCATTCTGTAACTTTTGCCAAATACAGTTGCTAATCTAAAACAAATTGAGTTTTTATGTTTTCTTATGACCTTTTCCGCATCACATTTGGTTCTACCATATAAAGAAATGGGTCTTAAAGGACTTCTCTCATCACAAAATTTATTTTTTGCACCTATCCCATAACCAGAGTTAGTAGTTAAATAAATAATTCTTTTTTTTTTATCTGCCATTTTTACCAAAGATTTAATCGAGGAGAGATTTACTGATATGGCCTCTTTTTTATTCTTTTCACATAAAGGTGCGCCAACTAGTGCCGCAAGCGGAATAATATAGTCATTATCTTTAATAAGTTTTTTCATAATTTGATTGTCTCTAATGTCCGCTTTAACTAATTTAAAATTTTTTTTCTTATATAAATGCTTTAGAGAATTTTTTTTGTATTTTAATAAATCAATAACTGTGATTTGATATCCTCTTTTGACTAATTCTGTGCAAAGAATTGAACCTAGATATCCTGCTCCACCAGTTACTAATATTCTGATATTTTTCATCAATGATTATTTTAATTTTTTAAGAGATTTAAGTATGTCTGTCTCACCTAATCCATATTTTTTTAATAAATAATTTCTACCTCCGTTATCAAAAATATATTGATCTGGTAATGACTTAGAAATTATCTTTGGATAAAATTTATTTTTACTAAATCCTTCAAATACACATGAGCTTAATCCACCTGATGGTGTCTGTTCATCCACAATCATAAATCTGTTTATCTTTTTAACAATATTCACAACCTTATCTGGAAATGGTTTCGCTCTAAAAAGATTAATTAAAACATATTTATTAGTATTTTTTTTATAAATATTCATACATTTATGAAAAATTTTACCGTGACTTATTATTCCTATTTTTTTTCTATCACATTTGCCGTATAGCTTAAAACCATTAGCATAGTCTTTTTTAATTAAATTTGGTTGAAGATCATCACAATAATCTCTATCTAACCTCACGTAAGAAAATTTTGTTTTATTAAGCATCTCATTAGCAATGAAGCGAGTTGTAGTATTATCAGAGGGAGTATAAATGGAGGATCCAACAATAGCTCTGAAGCAAGCAAAATCCTCATTTGCATAGTGTGTAGGTCCAGCATCGGCATATCCTAAACCAATACCAACTGAGATCATACAGATTGGGAGTTTCATTAAACCAGGTCCGCATTTTGCTTGCTCTATCGCTCTTAATGATAAAAATGGTGCCATTGCATATACAAAAACTTTATTTTTTTCTAATGCCAATCCTGTTGCAATATCGAGCATAGCCTGTTCTGATATTCCGCAATGTATAAAATTTTTAGGATATTTTTTTCTAAGTTCATCTAAAGCCGCTGCTCCAAAATCAGCGCTCAAAAAGTAAATTTTTTTATCATTTTTAAGTTTTTTTGTTATCTCTTTAATAAAAATATCTCTTTGAAGCATTATTCTAAATCTTTTTTGGTAATTTCAATTTGCTCTTTCGTCATAGGGCTCCAATAATGCCAGTTCTGCTTATTTTCCATTATTGATGAGCCTTTGCCTTTCACAGTTTTTGCCAATATACAATTGACATCATTAGACTCGTCACAATCTTTTAAAGATGAAACCAAATTATCTATGTTATGCCCGTCTACTTCTTTAGCGTTTATCCCAAGACCCTCTATTTTAGATTTGATTGGATCTAGTTTTAAACAGTCGGACGTATTTCCTAATATAATTAAGTTATTAATATCTATAATAATTGTTAAATTTTTAAGATTTCTATGTTTGGCAAAAAGCAGTGCTTCCCATGTTGAACCCTCGTAAAGTTCTCCTTCACTTATTACAACATAGACTTTTTTATCTTGGTTATTATTTAAGTAACTGACTGCCATACCAGCCCCTGAGCCTATACAATGACCTAAAGATCCTGAAGTGATATCTATTCCTGGAATTGATGTATTTCCAAATATTCTAAGGTTAGATTTTTTTATTCCCCAATTATCCCAATCTCTCTTAGAAATTACACCGAAGTCTCTTAAAATCGGATATAAGGTTGATGTAGCATGACCTTTGCTTATCAATACTTTGTCATTAAAAGATTTTTTTTTGTTGTCAAATCTTACAAAGCCACCATGAAAAAGAGAGACGGCGATTTCCATCATTGAAAAAACTGAGCCTGGATGGCCGTGTTTTGTTAAAAGAAATTTTTCGAACATTTCCCTTCTATATTTTTTAGCTATTTCCTCCAAATTATTTTGTATCAAGATTTTCTCTTTCTATAAGTTTTCTCTTTAATTTTACTTTTGCCATTTGAACTATATTTTCAGAGGCTTCTTTACCAAATTTTTCTTCGATAAGCTTTAAAAAATTTTTGTTAGTATGATATTTTATAAAATTATCATCTCTGAACTTTAAAACTTGTCCTGGAGTTAATTTTTCTGTGGGAAATGGCACTGTTTCATAAGCGTGAAATGAAAATCCTTCGTAGGTATCTGGTAATTGTAAATTTGACTCCCGAGCCTGTTTGTATAGCAAACTGCCTGGTAAAGCTATTGCTGGGTAAGTATTCCAGCCTGCTGTGCATAGTTCTAAACTTAGATTAAATGTTTTTTCAATAGTTTTTTCATCATCCCCTGGTAACCCATACATGTAATTAGCCATAATATTAATGTCCGCATCATGAACTCTTTTAATAACTTCTCTTACATCTACATCTTCAAACTTTCCTTTAGCAACTTCTAGTCGAACTTTTTTATCTCCACTTTCAATACCAAGACATAGCCATTTTATTCCTGCCCTCCTAACCAATTTTAATATTTCCGGACTTTTTACAGTGTCTATTCTACTATAGCTCCACATTCTTAAGGAGTCGTCTTTGTTTCTCTCAGCAAGCTTTTCACATAAAGGTTTATAATATTTTGGATTTAATAAAAACATTTCATCAACAATTCTTATAGTTCTTACGCCCATTTTAATAAGCTTATCAAATTCTTTTATAATAAAGTCTGGCGACCAAAATCTCATTTTGCTATAATTAGATGCAACTCCTACTTCTTCGTCATCATTTCTATTTATTAAATTAATCATGCAAAAACTACACTTGAACTGACAACCTAAACTTGTTTGTAAACTTGCATATGGCGATCTTTTCTCAAAATCATATTCTGCGTGCCACAATGGAGCTCTATATAAATCTAGGGGTCTATTTTTATATGGTAATAAGTCCCAAGCATAACCTGGTAAATCAATATCCATTCTATCATTTGGTACTACTTTTTCAGGAGGGTTGATTTTTATTTTGTCAGGAGACTCTCTAAAAGCTATTCCTCTGATATCTCTTAAATTTGCATTATCAAAATCTTTTAATTTAAGAACATTTTGTATGGCATAAACGCCCTCGTTAGTAAAAACAAAGTCTATACTTTTTTCTTTCTCTAAAGTCTCTTTAGGTAATGCTTGGACATGTGATCCTATAAAACATATTTTTTGACTAATTTTATTTTCTTTTAAAAAATTAGAAATATGTGTCGCTCCACTCATAATAGTTGTTCCTGTGTTAACGTTCTGGCCATAAGTAACAAGACATATTAATCTAGGGTTTATTTCTTTTAATCTTACAAAGATTTCCTCTTCGTTAAGTCTCTCAGCATTAGCATCCAAGATTTTTACATTAAATCCTGCTGCTCTTGTTGATTGTGCTAATAGCAAGGCCCAAGTTGGAGGCTCTATCGCTGAATATGTTTCTGAGAGATTTTGATACGTTTTTTTTGAGCTAGAAACGACCAAAAACACACAATCGGTTTTATTTATAGACATTTTACATTTTTATATTATTTAATAAAAAATTCTAGTTCTTTTATATTAAAAATTAACTATTTCTAAATTCATTTAGAAGGTTTAATAGCGAATTATCTAAGCTAGTCTTAGATTTCCATTTTGTATGGTTTCTAAATTTTGTGGTAGATGGAATTTGTAAAGTTACATCCTTTGTTCTTAATAATTTTTTATCTATTTTATATATGATTTTTTTATTGGAAAATTTTAATAATTTTTTAAGAACATCTCCAACTTTAATTGATTTATTTCCACCAATATTATAAATCTCACCGACTCTTCCTTTTTTTGCAGTAAGCCAATAAGCATTGATAGCATCGTTTAAGTCTAAATAAGTTCTAATGCTATTTAAGTTACCATGAAATAAAATTTTTTGTTTACCTTTTTCAATCTTTGCAATTTGAGATGCAAAAGACGATTGAAATAGATTTAAGCGCCTAGGATTATTGTATGTAAACATTCTTGTAATGATTATATTAAGTCCGTATATTTGATGATAAAGTTGTGCTGAAAGATCTTGAAATGATTTAGAAACCGCATATGGACTAACCGGTCTCATATTCTGACTTTCTTTGATTGGAGTCTCTTTCTTCGCAACAATTCCATAAACTTCAGAAGTGCTACAATGAATGAATAAAGATTTAAGTTTGTTTACTCTAATCGCTTCTAAAAGATTCAATGTAGAATTATGATTATTATTGATAAACTTCCTTGGAATATCAAAGGATTTTCTAACATCAGCATCAGAGGCCAAATTAAAAATTAAATCAGGTTTTAATATTTTTAATAATTTTTTTACTTTTTTAAAATTGTTAAGATCAATTTTATAAAAAAATAGCCTTTTTTTTCCAAATTTCTTCTGAAGAATCTTTTTGTATCTATCAGATCTATAAAACCCATAGATCTTTATCTTTTTATCTTTTTTAAGAATAAAATCTGCTAAATAACTTCCTCCTGAACCAGCTATACCTGTAATTAAACATCTTTTAAAATTTCTTTTAATGTGTTTCATTTTATAAAAAGTCTATAGAATTCAAATATTTACAAATTTTAAATATCTTATCTTTTTTTAATGCCGGATAGTTCCCGATATAGTATCCAAAACTGTGTATGTGCTCGACATTTTTAAAATTTTTGAGGTTTATATTTTTTACGTAATCTTGAAGATAAGGTTGTCTAATTTGATTTCCTCCCCCTGCGTTACCTCTCCTGAATTCTATATTGGCTAATTTAAGTTTTTTCTCAAATAAATCTCTTTTTTTTAAATTTTTAGTTTTTAAGACTAATGGAAACGCGTAATTACAGCTGCCGTTTACTGCAAAATTAGTCCAATACTTATTTGGGTCAATATTTTTTAAAAAATATTTAAAATTTTTTGTCCTGTTTTCATTATTTTGATTTAATTTTTTTAATTGGCTTAAGCCTATAGTAGCACCTATCTCATTATTTCTAAAATTTAATGTTGGGTACAAAAAAATGAATTGAGGAGATAGCTGTTTATATTTTTTTATCATTCTATTTTTAAATTTTTTATCTTTAGCCTCTCTTAGCATCCCGTGTGACCTAAGCATCCTTAAAATTTCATATAAACGTTTATCATTGGTACATATCATTCCGCCTTCAATGGTTGTTAGGTGATGAGCGTAGTAAAAAGAGAAATTTGAAATTAATCCAAATGAACCTAATTTTTTACTTTTGTATTTAGCTCCGTGACTTTCGCAAACGTCTTCTATCAATATAATTTTTCTTTTTTGAACTAATTTAAGCAGTCTTGAGTCTAAACCACTAAATCCCTGGGCGTGTGTGACAAATATAGCTAATGTTTTTTTGTTAATTTTTCTTTTAACCTGCTCATAATCCATTGAGAGTGTTTCTTTATTAATATCAACAAATATTGGTTTAAATTGATTTAGAATGACTGAGCTTATATCAGATATCCATGTAAGAGCAGGAACAATAATTTCATTTTTTTTTTTACTATTTTTCAATAACTTTAATGCCTTTATTGATAGATAATTAGATGTTGATCCAGAATTAACAAATATTGAATATTTTACACCTAGCCATTTGGACCATTTTTTTTCAAACAGCTCTACCTGTTTTGATTGTGTTAGAATTACATTTTTTTTTGACAAAAGTTTTTTTACATCACTGAAGTCAGAGGAAGTAAAGTTATTATGCATTAATTTATGATTAAGTTTCATTTTTATTTTTCAAAATTTTTAAATATAACCTCTGAACCTTTATCAGAGAATTTTAAAGGGACGTTTACAATGTTTTTGTTGTTGTTAAAAAATTTTTTCCTGTATTTCTTTTTCATATACATTAATAAGAAACCTCCGCCTCCTGCACCCAACAATTTACCGCCAAGAGCACCGTTTTCAATTGCGTAATTATATAAATTATTTATCTTTTTGTTAGTAATATTAGAAGATAATTTTTTTTTTAGCAACCAACTCTCGTGAAGAAGTCTACCAAAATCATCAAGATCACCTCCATTAATAATATCAAAACCGTCATCCACAAATTTTACAATTTTTTCAATATACTTTTTTTTTGATCTTGTGAGCTTTTGGATATAACTGGATGCAATATATTGAGCGGTTCTTTGAATACCAGAATAAATTAAAATTAAATTATTTTCTAATTTTTTTACTCTTTTTGTTTTTTTAATTTTACTGACCGTAAATTTGTTATTTTTTTTAAAACTTATTTTATTAAAACCTCCTAAAGAAGCGGCTATTTGGTCCTGCGAACCGACTGCTTCGCCCATAATATTTTGTTCAAAATCTATCGCCTTTTTAGCTATATTTAAACTTGATAATTTATGTTTTTTTATTTCTAATAAAGCTTTTGTCAAACCAACTGTAAATGTCGAACTTGAACCCATACCACTTCTAGCAGGTAGATCCCCATCGTAATGTATTTCAAGTCCATTTTTGATTTTGTAATGATTTAGTAATCCTCTTACTGCTTTATGTTTTATCTGATTAATCTTTTTAACATTCTCAATTTTTGACCATACGATCCTGTATTTATGTTTGAAAAAGCTAGGTAAAAATCTACAAGAGATATAAATGTGCTTATCAATCGTTGTAGACAAAACTAAACCATTATATTTATTATACCATTGAGGATAGTCACTTCCTCCACCAAAGAAAGATATTCTATAAGGTGTTTTTGTAATTATCATAATTAAATTTTATTATTTCTTGTCAGTAGCAGGATACTCTCTTTTTCCTATTATCAAATCGCAAATAGTAAGCAACCAAACTTGATGGGTATTCTCGATAAAATTATAGGCTTTGCTATCTACCCAAAAATTTATAGTAGATAAATTTGCTACAGGGCTATTCTTTGTATGACCTGTAAAACTTATAATATCAGATATTTTTTTCTTCTTTGCTATTTTGCATGCATTAATCATATTTTGAGATTTACCGCTTGACGAAATTATTATTAATGAGTCTTTTTTATCGCCATAAAAATCTATGGCTTTTTCGACCCACCTTTCGTAACCATAGTCGTTGGAAAAACATGTTATGAGATCAGCTTCATTAAAATTTACCGTTCTTAACTTTGCGTTTTTTGTTAAATCTATGCTTACATGGCTTGATATAGCTGCACTTCCTCCATTGCCAAATATTAAAACTTTTCCATTACGATTTGATGTTTTCTGCAAGATATTTTTTACTTGAATTATTTTATCAACTATTTCTTTATTAGGAAGAAGCGATATTGAGAAGTCGTTAAGATAATCTCTAACAAAGTTTTCATCGTTAATTTTTTTTTTTCATTGAATTTTGATTAATATCACAAAAATTGAATAATAAATAATTATATCTTTTATATATCTTTACATATAATATAATTTTTCTAAATCTATCAAAATATGAAATATTTAACCCTTGAAAAATGTATAGTTTTTTTATTTTTTTTGTCATTTTTTTTGATTGGTATTGCGGCGTTTGAAGATTATGGAATTTCGATTGATGAGGATAATTTAAGAATCGTTGGATTTTTATCAATTGAAACTGTGGGAAATTTTTTCTCTTTAGATAATTTGGTTTTTGAAATTAACAAAATTATTGAAAATAATTCTGAAGCTCATCCAAGAGATGAGATATCAACCTCAGGTATAGTTTTTGATTTTCCTATGTCATTGATAGAGTATGTGTTTAACATCAAGGATAGTAGAAATTATTTTTTGTTAAGACATTTTTCAACCTTCGCAATATTTTATACTTCAGTTTATTTTTTTTATAGATTAATTAAAAAAAAATATAACTCGGTTTCCCTTGCATTAATTGGTTGTTTATTTTTGATTTTGAGTCCTAGGATTTTTGCTAATAGTTTTTATAATAGTAAAGACATAATATTTATGTCTTTATTAATTATCAGCCTTACATTCACATTTAAGTTTATAAAAAATGATAATCTATTAAATGGTATAATACTTTCTTTTATTTATTCTTTAATGATAAATTTACGTATTTTAGGAATAATCTTCCCACTACTTTCATCAATTTTTTTTATTATTTGTTTTCTAAGACAAGATAAGGCCAGTATTCGCAATCTTATAAATTTTCTGATTTTTTATATTTTTTTAATTATATTTTCAATAATTCTTTCACCAGTATTATGGGAAAATACATTATTAAGTATATCTGAAATATTTAATTTTTTAAAAGATCATTTTCTAAAGATTTATGTTTTTTATTTAGGAGAATTTTTTTTCATTACTGAAGTTCCATGGCACTATCATATTATTTGGATTTTAATCAGTACCCCAATACCCTACTTGCTTTTTTTTATTCTTGGTTTTTTTATTATTGCTCTGAGATTTTTTAGAAGATTGTTTGAAATTGATCAAAACAACTCTTATAAAGATCTATGGAGAGGTGACAAAGAACTAGAAGATGTATTTTTTCTTTTTAGCTGGATAATTCCAGTATTAATATTTGTAGAAATTGGAATGTTAAGATATAACGATTGGAGACATCTATATTTTACTTACCCTTTATTTATACTTATTTCAATAACTGGTATTTATAGATTAAATTTATTTTTTAAATCAAAAAAACAAAAAATTTTAAATATAATTTTAATACTTTCAATTTTTCCAACAATGTATTGGATGATCAAAAATCATCCATACCAGAATGTATATTTTAATATTTTAGCAAGTAAGAATTTTAATAAAAAATTTGAAATGGATTATTGGGGATTATCTAACAAGCAAGCTTTGGAATTTTTAATAAATATTGATAATGGCGATATAAAGGTTATGTCAGTAAGTACCTCTGATTTACGTTTGAGCAAAAAGATTTTAAAAAAGAAACAACGAGAAAGAATTTATATTATGGATAATTTTGAAAATTCTGATTATTTAGTAGACACACATTACTCGTGGAAAGCAGAAAAACCGAGTCAAGATATCTTAGATAACTATTATTTGCTTTATGAAATTAAAGTTGATGGAATACCGGTAAATTCGATTTACAAAAAAAAAGGATTGGAGTAATTATTAATTATGAAGTTATTTTTATATAAAACTATCATCGTGATAATAGCTATAATTGTAGTTTTTAAATTAACAATAGGTCAAATCATTAGAGGTTATGAGGATAAAATTATGTCTTTAACAGATAAAAAATCCAGAGAAGAAATAGTTGAGAAAATAAAAGAGGAGATCGAAACAGCAAACAAAAAAGATAAAATTCTTGATGAGGATGAAAGGAAGATTTTATCTACTTTTATTAAAAAACTTAAATCTGAGTTAAACGCCCCTAATTAATCATTTATAGAGTTCGAATGCCCTTTTTTCAAAAGAGTCAGCAATTTTTTCAAGTCCAAAATTAAAAGATTTTTGCATAATTTTATTTAAAAAATTGTTTTTTAATTCAAAATCAATTTTAAACTCTAATTGGGTTGCATTGTTAATTTCCTTAAAAGTCCATTCATTTTCTAAATATTTTAATGGACCGTCTATATTGGTTACCATAATCTTATCAATATTTTTATGATAAATTATTAAACTTGTGTACGTTTCATTAAGAATTTTTTTTCCTACTTTTAAGTTTCCCTTTAACTGTAATATATCTTCACTGTCTCTTTTTTCTAAAATTTTACCTTCCAAACACCAGGGTACAAATTCTGGATATTTTTCAATATCTAAAACCATTTTAATTAAATCTTTTTTTTTACAAGAAATTATTTTTTTTATTGACGCTGAAGACATTCAAGATTTTTATTTCTTGTATCCTGTAATTTTTTGAAATCTTCATCTGCATGATAAGAGGATCTAGTCAAAGGAGAGGAAGAAACTAACAAGAATCCTTTAGTTTTTGCAATTAATTCAAATTCTTTAAATTCATCAGGGTCATAATACCTACTTAAAGGATGATGTTTTTGCGAGGGTTGTAAATATTGACCTAAAGTAATAAAATCTACATCTGCAGATCTTAAATCATCCATCACTTGAATTATCTCATCTTTACTTTCTCCTAAACCAACCATAATTCCAGATTTAGTAAAAATTTTCTTATTATATTTTTTGGCATTCTTTAAAAGATCTAATGAGGAAAAATACCTAGCCCCAGGTCTTACTTTTAGGTACAATCGAGGAACAGTTTCGATATTATGATTAAAAACATCAATATCTGCATTTAAAATTTTTTTATAAGCCTCTCCTTTTCTTAAAAAATCAGGTGTTAGAACTTCTATTGAAGTATCAGGATTTTTTTCTCTCACAGCGCAAACAACTTTAAAAAAGTGTTCAGAGCCACCATCTTCAAGATCATCTCTATCTACAGATGTAATTACGACATGTTTTAATTTTAGTTTTTGAACCGCTTTAGATATTTTTGCTGGTTCAAATATGTCAAGTTTTTTTGGCTTTCCAGTTTTTACGTCACAGAAAGCACAAGCTCTTGTGCATGTATCACCCATTATCATAAAAGTTGCATGTTTTTTGCTCCAGCATTCAGTAATATTAGGACAATTTGCTTCCTGACAAACTGTTACCAGGTTGTTTTGATTAACAACTTGCTTTGTTTGAAAAAAAATTTGAGAATTTACAATTTTAGATCTTATCCAGTAAGGTTTTTTTTTTAAAGGATTTGTTGGTTTATTAATCTTTTCAGGATGTCTAAGATCTTTATTTTTCATTGTCTAATTTTATTATAATTTCCCCTGGCTTTCCAAATTTAAGTTTCTCTCTATAAAGTGTATCCACAAAATCTACATCAAGATCATCTGATAATAATTTGTTTTTCGTCTCGATTTTATTAAGCTGACTGTTTAACATTTTCTCCTCTTTTTTAATTTTTTCTAAATAATTTAATTTTTCAAAATACGACAAAATACCTCTTTCGCCACCTATTAAATTAGTCGCAACATACAACGAGAGGACTATATTAAATAGTAAAAACTTTCTTAATTTAAAAAAATTCAAAATTTTCATAATTACACTTTAGCCATTTTACTTTGATTTCCAAGTTCTTCTTCGATACGTAATAATCTGTTGTATTTAGCCACTCTTTCTGATCTAGACAATGATCCAGTCTTTATTTGAGATGATGCAGTAGCTACAGCCAAATCAGCTATGAAAGTGTCTTCGGTATCGCCTGACCTATGTGAAATAATTGTATTGAAACTTGCTTTTTTTGCCATTGAAATTACCTCCAAGGTTTCTGAAAGTGTTCCAATTTGATTTGGTTTAACGAGGATAGAGTTTGCTGATTTTTCTTTTATACCTTTATCAAGACGTTTAGTATTTGTAACAAATAAATCATCGCCTACAATTTGAACTTTGCTACCAATTTCGTCAGTTATTTTTTTCCAAGACTCCCAATCGTCTTCTGCAAAGGGATCTTCAATAGATTTAATTGGGTAATTTGAGATTAGTCTCTTATAATAATTAATAACTTCATCTACTGATGTGTATCTACTAGAATTAATCGAGTAAAAACCTTTTTCGTCCATCAGTTCATTTGCCGCAACATCCAAACAAATTACAATATCTGTTTCTGGTTTCAATTTTGAAATTTCAATTGCATTTATAATTAATTCTAAAGCCTCTTCATTAGAGTTGATAGAAGGTGCGAATCCCCCTTCGTCGCCAACATTAGTAAGCATTTTTTTTGATTTTAATAATTTTTTTAAATTTTGAATTACTAAATAACATTTTTCGATAGCATCAATAAAATTTATTGAGGAGTCTGGTCTTATCATAAACTCTTGTATTTTCAGATCGTTATCTGCATGTGCTCCTCCATTTATTATATTCATTAATGGTAATGGTAAAGTAAAACCTGTTCCTAAATTTTTAAATAAAGACTTTTTATTTGTTAAAGCAGAACATTTAGATGTAGCGAGAGATACTGCTAAAGTAGCGTTAGCGCCTAAATTTTTTTTATTTTCGCTTCCATCTAAATCCAATAAAACTTTATCAATTTTTTTTTGATCATCTGACTCCATACCCATTAATTTTTTTGAAATCTGATTATTAATATTTTCTACAGCTATGTTTACCCTCTTACCTAAAAATTTACTTTTATCTTCATCTCGGAGTTCATGCGCCTCAAATGCACCAGTTGATGCTCCTGACGGA
>MDSZ01272135.1_pt1 | contig 23540 bp, 10 predicted proteins | sample 811201 | NCBI WGS metagenome assembly MDSZ01 (sample SAMN05326647, study PRJNA326480) | marine metagenome | isolation source: seawater | place: Indian Ocean: North | collected 2010
CACACTCTCTCTCTCTCTCTCTCTCTCTCCTTTTAATGTCTCCCAAAGTGGTGCTAAAATGTGGTAAAAATTCTGTTTTTTGTTGTTGGTGTTGGAATCCATTATTGTTGTTGAATCCCTTGTTGAACAGAGTTCAATTTGAAAGAGGAATTCAAAAAAAGAAAACACACACACTTTTGAAAGCCGCCATTAAAACGCATCTCATCATCTCATCTCTCCGCGACATCATCATCATCATCATCATCATCATCGTCGTCGAGAGAGAGGCGTATCTTTTTTTAGAGAAGAAGAAAAAGGATGGCGACGAACAACAACGCGGCGAGACCAACGGCACCACTCGCGGCCGAGGACGAGGCGGCGTTGGCGTCCGCGCTGGACGAGAACACGTTGGCGCCGTTTCAAGAGCTCCTCTCGAATCTCACCTCCTCGGATAACGATAAACGGCAGCGATGCGAGAAGATCTTCGACGTCGCGAAGACGACGAGACTCGAAACGACGATCAAACAACTGATGCGAACGCTGAGAAACCAAGAGGAAGGGAAGAGACAAAACGCGGAGATGAGCGCGGTGCTGCTGAGACGATCGATCGCGAAAGATGGCGAGTTTTTACTGACACCCCCGAACGTGTCGCAAGAAGTGCTGGCGATGATGAAACAAGAGCTGTTGAACGCGCTCAAAGAAGATTCGATGAAAACGGATAACGCGTCGAAATCGATCGCGAACAAAACGAGAGACGTGGTGATCGAAGTCGCCGCGCATTCCATCGACGACGAACGAGACGAATGGCCGGAATTGTTGCCGTTCATGTTTGGAGCGATAAGCGGCGCCGATACTTCGGACAAGTTGAAAGAGACGGTGCTGTTCATTTTTGGCGCCTTGTCGAACGTGTTAGGGGAGAGATTAAAACCGCACTTGGCGACGTTGCATTCGATTTTACAAGCCAGCTTGCAACACGCGAATAACGACGTGCGATTGGCATCGTTATCGGCGGCGTGTTCGTTCGTGGAGGGGTTGAGTTCGACCGAAGAGAGAAACGCGTTTCAGGATTTATTACCGTTGATGTTGCAAACGTTAGGGGCGAGTTTACAAAGCGGAGCTGAAGACGACGCGCAAGAAGCGTTGGCAATGTTCATCGAGTTGGCAGAAACCGATCCGAGGTTTGTTAGGAAACACCTGGTGGACATCGTGGAGGCGTTTTTGAGTATCGTGGAAAACGAGGACTACGAAGATGGTACGAGGTCGTTGGCGTGTGAATTTTTGGTGACGTTGACGGAGGCGAGAGATCGCGCGCCAGGAATGATGAGAAAATTGCCGAACTTTGTGCCGAGATTGTTGAAAGCGTTGTTGGTGTTTTGCTTCGACGTGGAAGACGAACCGGAGTGGCACCAGTGCGGCGACGAAGAGAACGACGACGCCGGGAATGGGGACAGGTTTGACGTCGGAAGCGAGTGTTTGGATCGCGTGGCGATTGCGTTAGGGCCGAACGCTGTGTTAGGTCATGCGGCACAGATGGTACAAGCGTTGTTGAGCGACCCGGATTGGAGAAAGAGACACGCGGCGTTGCATTGCGTATCGCAAATCGCTGAAGGGTGTCAGAAAGGTATGATGAAAGACGTCATCGGTTCAGCGACGCCGGCGTTGCATTTGGCAAACTCGGATCCGCACCCCAGAGTAAGATGGGCCGCGGTGAACTGTTTAGGGCAGTTGTGTACCGATCTTGGACCGAGATTGCAAAAGAAAGGGCACAAAATGGTGTTGCCAGCGTTGATGGGATGTATGGACGACGCGGCGAATCCTCGCGTACAAGCGCACGCGTGCGCGGCGACGGTCAATTTTACCGAAAGTTGCCCCACAGAGGTCATGGAACCGTACATGGACGAGTTAATGACGAAATTGTTGAGTTTGTTGAGAGGTGGTAACAAAGTTGTCCAAGAATCGGCGTTGACGGCGTTGGCGAGCACGGCGGATACCGCGCAAGAGACGTTTTCGAAATATTACGACCACGTCGTGCCGTTGTTGAAGGAGATTATTGTCAGCGCGAATACGCCGGATTATCGAATGCTGCGGGCGAAAGCGATCGAATGCGTCACGTTGGTTGGCATGGCAGTTGGGAAACAACGGTTTAGCGGCGACGCAATTGAGGTGATGAACATCATGCAACAATTGCAAGCGAACGGTTTCGACGCAGACGACCAAACGACAAGCTACATGTTGCAAGCTTGGACGAGAGTTTGTAAATGCTTGGGGGCAGATTTCATCCCGTATTTATCGACGGTTATGCCACCTTTGTTGCAATCGGCGCAGTTGAAACCAGACGTGACTGTGGTCAACATTGACGATGACGGCGACCAAAACGATGACGACGACGAGGACGAGGATTTGGAACATTTGGAATTTGGCGATAAAAGGGTGTCCATTCGAACGAGTATATTGGAAGAAAAATCGACGGCGTGTTCCATGTTGTGTTGCTACTTGGACGAGTTGAAGGAAGGTTTCTTGCCGTACATTCAACCGGTGTGCGAAATTATGGTCCCGTTGCTCGAATTTTATTTCCACGAAGACGTAAGAAGGGCCGCGGTAGCATCTTTGCCGGATATCATCCGAGCCGCGAAAAGATGCGTGGAGAAAAGATCCAGTCCTGAATGTACTCTTGATTGGCTGAAGCAAATCGTCAACTACGTCATCCCGCCGTTGATTACCGCGTTAGGGAAAGAACCCGAGGTGGAGATTCAAGCGGTTATGTTGGAAGCATTGGCCGAGTGCGCCGGGGAATCTGGCGAACTTGTGAGAGAGTTCATCCCGAAAATGCTCGAAACGTTTGAAGAAATCCTGACGGAATCGTTAGATCGACGCGCGGAAAGAAACAAACGCGCGACTACGGAAGATTTTGACGAGGAAGAGATGGAAGCGCTGGAGGACGAACAAGCGGCGGAGGACGAGGTGTTTGACCAGTTCGCCGAATGCATCGGCACTTTGTTGAAGAGTTTCAAATCGAATATTTTAGCCGACATTGAACCATTGTTGCAATCGAAGATCGCACCGATGTTTGCGCCGGAACGGTCCGCCGAGGAACGACGCATCGCGATTTGTATTTTCGACGACGTGTTTGAACATGCCAGCGAAGGTGGCGCGACGATGAAATATTTACCAGGGTTTGCAGACGCGTGCGTGAGAGGGAGCGCGGACGCGGATTCAGACGTGCGACAAGCCAGTGTCTATGGGTAAGTTCTTTTTCCTTCTCTCACTTTCTCTCTCTATCTCTCTCTCTATTTGTGTGTGTGTGTGTGTGTGTGTGTGTGTGTGTGTGTGATTTGTTCGCGTCGTATTTTTTTCTCTTTTTTGCTCGCGCGTATTTAGGTGTGGTGAAAAACAATTCTCAAAATGCGAGTGACGATACCTATGGATTCCCCTTCTTGATTCACGGGGATGGCCTGCGCTATTCGTACGCGCGATGGATACTCGTGCTGACGATAAATCCGCTTTAACGCCCTGACGCATCATTGATGAATTGTTTTCTCATACCATGTATGCGTTTTTCAAAGAAGAAAGATTCGACTTCATGTGACTAACCAAATGCGTTCTTCTCTTTAAATAGTCTCGGTTTGATGGGCCAAACTATGGGCCAAAACTTCACTCCGTACGTCCCGGGTGCGTTACAAGCGCTTGCTGCGGTCATTAGAGACCCAAGCGCGCGCGACGACGATAACATCACCGCGACAGAAAACGCCGTCTCCGCTTTAGGTAAACTATGCGAACACCAAACGCAAAACATCGACGCTAAAACGATTTTCCCATCCTTCTTAGCATGCTTACCACTCACGGAAGATGCGATCGAAGCGAGAGCCGCTCACGCGCAACTCGCACGATTGTTGCAAAACGACACGTATAAATCCTACTTATTGGGAGAAAACAACGAGAACTTAGCGAGGGCGATTTTGATTTTTGCCGAAGTCATGCCCACGGCATCCAGTAGCGATAAAGTTCGATTGTGCGACCAAGAAACTGCTACAGCAATGAAGAATACTTTAGTGCAGATGCAAAGTACGATGCCTGGAGATGCGTTAGCGGCGGCTTTTGCCGCATTAGATCCGCAAAAACAGGCGGCGTTGCAAACTTGCATGGCTTAACAAAATGTGCATACATCGGAGGTTGCGCGGCGGGCGTTCGTTGTATTCATTATAAAGTTTAATGAGAATTAATTCTGATAAATAAATATTTATTGCGTGATTTGATTAACTTTTCTCCTTCATGCGCGATTGTAGGACTTCTTCGCTCTAACCAACCACTCCGGTTTACTTTTCTGCTGCCAATCGTACGCGTCGTCCAGCATTTCGGGCTTAAAATCTGGCAACTCGTGCACAGCTTTCCCAACCAAATTTCGATTCTTATAATCCAACATGTCCGGATTGTCGCAACTCACGCTCACGCCACACGTGCCGATTTTAATGTCTTTGTTCCTCGTATCAAACGCGACGAGGCCGTAATCCATGCTCAAACGAAGCTTGATATTTTTGTACGGCACGTCGGTCAAGATGGCGATTTGTTTCTTCACTTCCGAAGGGGATTGGTGTTCGCGCAAATCCAGGTCGAGGTGGTTGATTCGACCGGGCGTGCCTTTCGGAGTGTCGAAGTAACACTCGACTCGAGTGAGAACCATGTTTAACTTTTCAACGAGTCTATCGAAATGCGATTACGCGCGTATGAGGGAGCGCTTTTTTAGGGAGGGAGTCGTTTGTGCGGGAGAGAGAGAAAAACAAACAAGCGTTACAAAAAAAAGGAGATTTTGTGATCATTTTTGTGGAAAAAAATGGAAAAAATCCCGGTATTAAAACACATGGGGTGTGGCCAAAAAAAAACAGTAGCGAGCTTTCTTCATAACATTTTACGAGTGTCATCAATACCCGTCGCACTTTCTGCGATCTTACGTTTTTTCTCGAGCACTGAAACTAAGTCCCCCAGCGTTGCGCAGTCAGCAATATCGGCGACAGCCACCGAGGCGGAGTTGTCTTCGGAGTTGATCAAACCAACCAGAATAGGTAACCCGACGGAAACTAAACCAATCTCATCGAACGAATCGTCTAAAGAGATGTCGCTTTCAATGCCGATGAGCGCTTTGACGGCGTTTCGGACTATGCTTTCCGGAGCTGCATTTCTGCCTATTTTTGGTGTGCTAGATACAGACCCGGGCCAAATTATGTTCTGGAAAAAGGTCATCATTTTCACCCAGAGAAGTGTGAGGCGGGGATTCAAGTAGTCCACAAAGGCACTAAAGATTGTGACTAAGCCGACGACAAAAAAGAACTCGTACCAGGCAACAGGGAGCGGTTGCGGGCTGAACCAGTAGTATTCTTTTGGGTACGCCCACCAAGACCACGATTTGGAGTTTCCTAAGTCGACTTCTTCGGATGATGATTTCGTCACAACGTTATTTCCTGAACGCGTGGCCCACCAGTACCATTGCCCGATGATTTGATGAAAGAGGAAGCATCCGTACGACGTCGGAGCGAGCGTTTTACTCAACACGTTCCATTCCAGAAGTTTACCAGTGACACTTCCTTGAGGTATAGCGAGAATAGCGATCCATATCGCGAGCAAGGGAGAATATAGACGAGTAACCATCACTGACCACACGTACCGCTTGATTCCTGTGTCCCATTTGTGATATTCGTCCGGGTGCGTTTCCCACATTTTACCCACGAGACTTGTCGGGTAGGGCCAATCGATATCAAAAAAGTGCGCGAGGTGGAAAGCGAAGAACGCGAGAGTGAGAAAATCTGCCATTTTTCCGTACCTTTTTCTATTGTGACTCTCGTTCGGCCTGACGGCGTCGTACCAGAAGTACGCAACCATGCCGCTTCCCACAGATGGGACCCAATACGGCGGGAACATCATCGTCGATAAGGCGTATATGTTTTGTAAGTTCTTTTTCCAACTCTTGGATGAACCCAAATCGTCGTAGTCTTGCCACGAAGGCAAGGCGTAATACACGCCAAGCAAAGCCGCGGTTGCGAATGTTAAAATCATGTATACGAGACCCCATTTGAATATTGCGTTTGCATCGCCTCGGACGCGACACAAAGAGTTGTGCATCCAAGGGAAAACAACTATTATGAAGTAGTAAACGCCATTAAACCAGGTGTAATACATCATCCAAGACGAAAGAAGCCAGAGAGGAAACCACGTTTGAAATCCAAACGCAAAAACAAAAACTGTCATGATTAACCACGCGCCGTACGGCATTTCAACTGGACTCGTGTGACATTGCGCTGCGGCTCCGGAGGCGGTCGTCATCGTCGAGTTGTGAGGTTGCCAACTAAACTCGTCGCTGAAAGTATTCGGTCGACAGACGACCAACATATTGATTAAACCAAACGCCAACGAAAGTAGATACAAAGGCATAAGAGTTTGAAATCTCGAATTGTAAAACGATAGCCAGGTGCCTTTCCGAACCTCTTTGCCGTTGAGCGCCGCCGAGAGCGTAAATCCGCCAAGAACGAAAAATACCGTAGCTGGGAAATAGAAGGTCGTCGCTTTTGCAGACCACCAATACGGACCGTAGGTCAACGGATTTCTCTCGTCTTCTCCTTGCCAGACTCCGCCGATGTGATTAAACATAACGCCGATAGCCATACAGTATCGGAGACCGGCGAGTCCGGGCGAGATTATCGCCGGTTGTTTGCCTTTTTTGCGGCTGCACGAGGAAACGACATCTCGTTGCGTGATGTGGAGGTGCTTGGCGAGACCAACACGCTTGTATTTTTTCGTGGATGTTTTTGGTAAATCGTCGTCTTTTACAATTTTCCAATACGCAGGATTCTCAAAGCGACTGAGTTCTTTGGATGCCATGGTCATTTCACGAATAGATCGAAGAGACGCATCTGCATCCATCACGCCATCTATAAGGACGATTGCGATGCCGACTTCTTCGCCCCAAAGAAGAGATTCAACTCCAAATACAACGGCGACGTGAACGTCTGGATGCTTTGCAACTATAGACTCCACTTTGAACGGACTGACTTGCTCGCCACCACGTTTGATGAGTTCTTTGGACCTACCAGTAAGATAAATGAACCCATCGCTATCCATCTTTGCTATATCTCCGGTTCTTAAATATCTCTTTTCACCGATATAAAAAAACGTTTTATTGTTCGCTTCCGGAGCATCCAGATACCCGGTCATGACGTTATCACCGCTTATGACAAGTTCACCTTGCGTCCCGAACGGCACGGTAGCTCTGCAATTCCCATCATTCACGAGCGCAACTGAACAAATCAGCGGCTGGCCAACAGTGTTTGGACGCTCGTCGAGCTCGAGATGAATGTTTTTACCTGATATAGGCATTTGCTCGCTCATAGAATACGTTGGAATTATTGGAACGTTCCAGAAAGCTTGAAGTTTTTCTGCGTCCGCTTGACTTAATGCCGCTGCACCAGACCGAATAAATCGCAATGCATGCTTGGGTTTTACCCCGCGCGAAATCGCGTTGCCGTATTGTAACACGGCGACGTGGATGGTTGGAACGGCAGAGTACCACGTCGGCATCGATTTCACTTCATTGTCCGTGACGATGGTTTCGTAGAACGCTTGAGCGTCAAATTTGTGACAACAAATGACAGAGCCCTTCGATGCAACCGTCGCTAAGATTGAACAAGACAAACCACCTATGTGGAATAACGGCATCGCGTTGATACACACGTCGTTGGATGTGAGTTCCAATGATGCGGCTAACTCGCTACCGTTAGATGTGAGCGCACCGAGAACGAGTGGAACAACTTTCGATTTCGATGTCGTGCCGGATGTTCTCAAGAGTAAACCTATCCCATTAGCAGCGTTGACGAGTGGCTGTTGGGGAAACCCGGAAGGTGAAACTTCCTCCCGTTCTGGAGAGAACCAGCCCGCAGGTTTATTTTTCCCGGCAATGACGTACCATTTTATCGGAATATTCGCCTTTGTTGCTGCTTTTTCTATTTCATCAGTGCCGCCTGTATCTCGAAACAGAGCAACTATAGTTACACCACACGACGTCAGGGCTTCAAAAGCGTCCGCTTCTGTGATTCCTGGATCCAGAGGTACCGCAGTACACTGCGCGGCGACGGATAAGAACGCGCTTGCTCCAATAGGCCCAGTTGGAACATTGTATGCGACAATGGTGCTCTGCGTCGCGCCGATTTTACGCAAGTCGCCATCACCTGAGGTGATAAAATTAATCATTGTGCCGTAAGACATTGGTTCGCGCGACGAGTCCATGTCTCGAAGAAGCGGTGCTGATATCGGCGCCGCGCGGAGCATTTCCAATACACCTAATCGACTTTTACTGACTTTTACATCGGCGTCACAATTCGCGATAGAGCACGCGTCACGAATAAATTGAAGCTTGTGTCCACTCGGGGTCATTTTTGTCTCGATATTTTCATCAGGAGGTACGGCGTTCAATCTTTCGGCCGTCGAGAAAGTAGTGTTCGCCATCTCGACGGAATTCTCTATTTCGCTTTCACCACGTTCCATCACGTCTTCCGAGAAAGTCTCGCTTTCCCTCTGTGAACTATTTGTGATCCTGACATCGCCTTTCATGGCATTTCCGCCGCGTATCAAATCTTTGCCGCGCAGTGTACCGATCATATTGTTTATCGCGCTCCCCAAATTTTCCAAAACGTATTCTACCTCCACTTCCATAGAAAGCGCATTTTCCAACCACGCGTCATATTCCGCGTGAAACGCCTGATCTGACATGATAGACTTTGGCACGCCGTGTCCACCATCGAAGTACAAGCAGTGACGCACGATTTGTCCCGATGAAGGCATCTTTGCTTTGAACAGTTTCATCAAGCGCTCACCTTGCGGCTTCCTTTCGTCTTGAAGCCCGAATATGTGAAGCGACGGCATAACGTCGTCGTCGTCGTCGATAGACTTCCCCTTATTTTCATCGTTCAAACGTACTCCTAACGCACGCTCCGCCACTTCTATCAATTTCTCGCTCGCGCCACACATCACCACCGCGCTCTTCCACAAAAACGCATCCTCTACTCCCAACGCTCGCAAAACCTCCGTCCTCGACAACAACGAAACGAGAGCGCCGCCTTGAGAAAATCCAACCGCGGAAGAATACGGCCCGTGTTTTCTCACAAACCGCACCACGTGTTTCAACGCGCGCAGTACATCTTTCTCCGCGTTTTTCCCTCCAACATCGTCCACCCAGGAAAACCACGGGCCTAAAAACATGCCTCCCGTAATGTCATCCGCCGCTTCCTCCGCTCGCACGGTGCCTTTCAGCAGATGAATCTTTTCAAATTTCTTCTGCAAATGAAGATGCTTCGCGTGTTCCGCGGACACTTTCGCGTTCGACCGCCATCCGTGCAAAACCAGGCACTTCTTTTTTACGTCTCGGCGCGTCCTCGTCTCCTCGGCGTTGTCTCTTTCGCTTCCTCCAGAAAGGATCGAAAAGATTCGCGTCAGCGAACTCGATTTTCTCGGGGAAGTGGGCACAGAATCTTTACCCCCGTCGTCGTCGTCGTCGCCGCCGCCGACAACGCCGCCATCCTTCCCCTCGCTCCGCATTCTTCTCCTATCTTCTTCTTCTTTTCCTCATTCTCCTCCTCATATCTCGACTCGAATCGTCGCGTCACGCCTCGTCTTCCCTCGCGTAAAAACTAATTGGGTACTTTCCAACGGTATTTTTTTCTGGCGAATTTTTCTTCATTCTTTTGCGCGCGCATTCGTGCGATGCCAACGCCTCGCGACGACACCTTCCTCATCTCTCGCCGATTATAGATTCTGCGCGTCGTAGTGTTGTTGCTGCTGTTGTCGTCGTCGCCGCATCGCGCATCGCATATTGGAAGAAGAGCGCGACGGAGAGAAAAGCATAATACATGCAGTCGACACACATGTCGACCAAAGGGGGGTGCAACACACCGCAACAACCCTCCGCCGCTTTGTCGCAAAGAGTAACAACAACGCCTTTGACGACGCAAAAACTCGTGCTGCTCCCTGGAATGGGATGCACCCCGGTGCGCTCGGCAAACTTTTACGGGTGGCTGGAACGTGCGATCGAGACGGACGAGAGGTGGAAAAGGAAGTTTTCGCTGACGCTGAGAGATTTTCCAGATCCCCACCAATGCCGAGAGTCGATTTGGCTGCCCTTCGTTCGAGACGAATTGAACGCGGATGAAAATTCTATTCTCATCGGCCACTCCTCTGGCGCGGTCGCCTGCGCGCGATACGCGGAAAAATACAAAGTCAAAGGGATCTGCGTCGTCGCCGGGTACGACGACGACCTCGGGGACAAAGCGGAGAAAGCATCCGGGTATTTCGACCGCGCGTGGGACTACGACAAGATACGCGAGAATACCGAGTTTCGAATCTGTTTTGCCGGAGTCAAAGACCATCTGGTCCCGATTGAAGTCCAAAGACGATTCGCAAAGAATTTAGAGGCAAAGTTAGTGGAGTTTCCAAAAGGTGGGCATTTCTTCAGTCCGACTTTCGAGGAGTTGATGGTGGAGATTGAACGCGCGACGTCGTCGTCGTAAGCACTTTATGTATTTAGTGCAAATGAGTAGAGAGCAAAATCCTCACTTATTCTTAGAAAAGTTTAGTGTTGTGTTAGAACGAAGCGCTTTGTTGATGCGTAAAAATGACTCTTCGTCTTACGCGTAATAGAAAATTCACGGCGCGACGCGAGTAGCACCGCGGAAAAAAGACTGCGATGGACATCTTCAACCTCCCTAAAATCTCTAAAATCGCGCTCGAGAACGCGACCATTTCTTCGTTGATTGCAACCCCTAATAATGACGTGAGTGGAAAAGAAGAAGATCGGAAAGAAGAAGGAGCGGGTGAAAACTGGACTCTGGACTCGAAAGAGGATGCGAGGAGCGGTCGAAGGAAAAGAGGCAACATCAATCTTTGGAAAGACCAAGGTTTCGCGTCGGCAAAAGAGTGGAGAATGCACGTGAGCGGCGATCTGTACCGGTTGAATCAGAAACGGAAATTGCGAGGGAAAAGAGAGCTTTCCGAGGCTGAATTTAAGGAGAGATTTAGCGCGACTACGATGAATGAAGATGAAAGCGATCGGGAGTCCATCAGTGGAAGTGGGGAGGACGATTTGAGTAGCACTGATGACGACGATTCGAGCGACGAAGATTGTGAAGGTGATTTCATGCACGATTCGGCTCGAGCGAAAGAGAAACAGACGAAAAGAAAGGAGAAGAAAGAGTACGAAATCGCGACGACGTCGAAGACGTCGGAGAGTGACGCGAAGATTTTGTTCCAAGAAGAAGGGGAAGAAAAGAAGTGCTTCGCAATATATAGAGCGATTTTGTTACCGGACGATGTAGATTTCAAAGGAAACGCGTCATCGGCTGAGGCCAATCAAACGGTGGCGAAAGCGTTGCAGAATTTGTCGCAAGATCAAGGAAAACCGTGGGTAGTTATTTTAGCCAGAGGGGGACACTTTGCCGCGGCAGCATTTGACGCGGGAAAGGTGTTCCACGGGCAGAACGGAAATGCAACGATAGCTTCGACTGAGTCCATGTTGAAATCGAAAACGTTTCATCGGTACGTCGTTCGTGCAAAAGCTGGCGGGAGGCAAAGCGTAAAGGATCAAGGCGGGAAAACCATTAAGAGCGCGGGCAGTTCCATGCGACGGCAAAACGAGATGGCTTTGGTGAGAGACGTCACGAACGCGATGGAGAATTGGAAAGAGGAGTATTTGAATGTACGTTTTTCATTTTGTTTTTCTGTTTCGTAAAAAGAGGTGTTTTTTTCCGGGTGATGGATAAACGTGTACCGGAGAGCGCGGTTTTAAAAGCAACGCGCGCTTTTTTTTTAAGGCGATACATTTCGCGGCGATTAAGCTCGCTTTCCGAACGCCTTTCGCGATGAAGGATGTATAATTATGAGTTCTGACGGAATAAAAAGTATCTCGTTTCGTTTTGCTACGGTGGTTTGTATAATACAAACTCTGGAAAAAACTGACTTTTCTCTCTGTTCTCGAACTAAAACAGGAAGCGGCGAGGATATTCATTTCTGTTTCCAAAACGGACGCGCGAACGTTATTTGATAATAAAATTTTGAGTAAGAAAGACCCGCGCGTGAGGAAAACGCCGTTTATGACCGCTCGACCAACTTTGAACGAAACGAAACGAACTATCGCAAAGTTACTCTCGGTGACCACAACTGGAATTGAAATCGTCGAAAAGAAGAAGAAAGAAGTAAAGAAGATGAACGCGGAGAGTAAAAGTAAAGCGAAAGTAGACGTAGAACTGCAAAAACAATCAGAACGGTGTCAAAAGCAAGTCGAAGAAGGGAAGAAACTCGCGGAGACTCCAGAACCAGAACTCCATAAAGCTTCGCGAACTGGCGACGTTGAAACGCTGACGCAGATGCTCGAATCCGCGTGTTTGAATCCTCAAACTGGTGGTGGTATCGTTGATCCTTCCGTTCCGTGGCGTGGGAAAACCGCGTATTTAGTAGCAAAAGACGGTGAAACGAGAGATGCGTTTCGGAGATTGTATTTCAAGTACCCAGACGCATTCGATTGGGAAGCGCGGTGCGACGTCCCTTCTATGCTCACTCCGGAGATGGAACGGAAACGAGAAGCAAAGGAAAAGGAGTTTGAGGAGAAGAAGAAAAAGAAAGAGGCGGAAAGGAGGAAAGCCTTGAAAGCGAAGAAGAAAGCGTCCGCATCGGCGTTGTTAGCGGCGGAGGAAGAGAATAGGAAATCTGCCGTCAAGGATAAGAAATCGTCGTCGGTTGCCACGAGCTCAAAAGACCTCCTCGCGAGCGAAAAGAATGTCGCAGATGAACGTCGAAGAACAATGGTGCGTCGCTTATTTCTCTCGCCGATTGTTTTTGCTCAAAAATTTTTTCTATCGCACAGGCACAGGCAGCGGAGAAACGCGCAGCGGCAGCAGCAGCAGCAGAGGCGGCGGCAACCCGACAGGAGCAACACTCTTCATCGGCGAAAGGCGTCTTCGAAAAAAGTCGCGGAACGATCGCGGGAGGAAAGGGCGTTTAAAGAACTCGCTTTCAAATTAGGATTCGCAGCTTTCGCGGCGTTTGCGCTCAATAAAAGCGTTCGCGAAGGAGCGAAGAAGAAGCGCGAATAGAAATAGAAATAGAGAGAAGTAATCCGTACCATGGTATGGATATATATCTATATTTATCCGTACATATGTAGTTACTGTAGTTCAAATTTTTGTAAGTTGTCTGTGCCGGAATATTTTGCTTAAAAATTTGGGCGCTTTGGGGAAGGGGGATACCGGAATTACCCTGACCTTTTCAACCAATGAAAAGGTCGCAAAAAGGCCCGATAAACCCCTAAACATGTATAAATATCTTCAGCCCATTGGATTTCGGAAAAGCGAACGCAAGCGCATCTTCGCCAGATATTTCATCCTTCTTCTTTTTCTATCGCGTGCCTTTTGCCTTTTGCATCCATTTCGGTTCGTGGAATCTGGGTCGCGAGACTTAAAGTGAAGACGTGGTGGTGATACACGATGAGCGCGTGTCGTTTGAAATGTCGAACGGTTGTTTTTTTTACAATTATAATTGAAATACTCTTCTCAGCGCAAAGAGTTCGCGCGGTGACACCGGTAACGGACGCAACGTTTTACGATGCGATCGAAAACTGTCTCGCCGAAGCGGGGGCGGAAGTGACCGGAGAGTGCACGACGTACGGCTCAACGTCGGGATACGGAACGATGCCGAACTGGGACACGTCGCAAATTACGAAAATCAACTCGTTTGATTCCGATACGTTCTCCTATAAAGGTTGGGGCAATAAGGAGACATTTAACGCGGATTTAAGTCGATGGGACGTATCGTCAGTTCAAGATATGTACCGCGCGTTTACGGGATGCGACGACTTCAACCAAAGTCTGAACGCGTGGGACATGAAGTCAGTGACGAACGTGTACCAGATGTTTTACGGGTGCACAAACTTTAACGGAGACATTACGGGATGGAACGTGACAAATGTCGCGTCGTTGGGTGGTATTTTCTACAACGCGGAGTCTTTCGATCAAGATCTCTCGAGTTGGGACGTGTCTAGGATGTGGTCTTTTGACCAAGCGTTTTACGGGACCGATTCTTTTAAAGGCACCGGCCTAGAAAATTGGGACGTGTCGAGTGCGTATTCAATGACATCCATGTTTTCAAATTCGGCGTTTAACGCGAACATATCTAATTGGGACGTATCCCAAGTCACCTCGCTAGACAAAACCTTTTACAAAGCTACCGCATTTGATGGGGACATATCGAAATGGAAAACATCCAAAGTCAAAAATATGAGATCGTTCTTTCGAGGGTGCGCAACGTGCGTTTCGGATTTGTCGGAATGGGACACCTCCTCGGTGACTCGGCTGGATTACGCTTTTAACGCCGCGACAAATTTTAATTCTGATATTTCCACGTGGAATGTATCAAACGTGAAGACCTTTTCGAACACTTTCAAAGATGCAACCTCCTTCAATCAAGATGTCACGATATGGAACGTCTCTGCAGCCACGGATATGCGATCGATGTTCCGTAACGCAGAAAGTTTTGAAGTTGCCAGTTTGTCAACGTGGAAAACGGCTGAGGTTAAAAACATGGGAGACATGTTCAGGGATGCGACTAAGTTTCGCGGCGACTTGTCATTGTGGGACGTTTCACTCGTTACCGATATGGGGTCGATGTTTTCCAGCACGGATTTTTTCAATTCGAACATATCTGCATGGAACACGAAGAAAAATCGTGATTTTTCCTACATGTTCTATAATGCAATTGCTTTCAACCAGGATGTTAGCGGCTGGCCGACTGAAGCGGCGACAACATACTCTACGATGTTTAACGGAGCAACAGAATTTCTTGCCAAGTATTCTTGCGTAAATGCAACGAATCCGACGCCTACTGATTTGAGTTTGTGTGGTTCTGCATCAATCAAAGCAGATTGGATCGCTCCGAGCCCACCGCCTTCTCCGCCACCTTCTCCGTTCCCACCTCCGTCGCCTCCTACACCTCCGCCGCCAACGCCTCCTCCACCAACGTGTGGGAACGGACTTTTGGAGCCGGGTGAAGAGTGTGATGACTGGAGTAATATCGATGGTAACGATCACGTCGGATGTTCTGCGTCTTGCACGGTTGAACCCGGTTTTGTTTGCTCTAGAGAGCGTGGAGATGAAAGAGTCGCGAGAACATGCACGTGCTCCAACCCTCTGGGTACTTGGGCGAGTTCTGACTACATGTGTACCGAAATTCGAGATTGCCCTTTTCCCGGCCGCTGTCCAGGTTTAGGGGACAGTTGTGTGGAAGGCTCAACGGACGACCTGTGCGCCAACTGTATGAATGATTGGTACAAATTTCGCGAGAAGTGCAAACCGTGCAATCAAAACTTCGTTGGATACGCAGCCGCTGCGCTCGCCGCTACGTTGGGCATACTTCTTTTTTTCTTTTTTTCTGATTTACTCGATCCAATCATGATTAGTGCGCTTAAGTCTTTCTTCACGACGCTGCAGTTCATTTCGATCTCCCTTAACTTGCCATTTGCGTGGCCAAGCGACATCATAGACTTGGGTGGCATCTTGGACATTTTAAACTTTGGAGTGGAAATCTTTGGCCTTGAATGCTTTCAGAACGTAACTTGGCACAAGATATTTTGGTCCGGAGTATTCGGAACTCCAGCCGTGATTGCATGCATCTCGGTTCTTGCGTATGGGATTGCTTCAATGAAGTATAAGTCTTTAATTCGATCGATTCGGTTCGACAAGGGGGGAGGTTATTATATCGAATCGAGATTCTTTAAAGCAAAAACAAACTTGTCCGAGAGCGGGGATTTAGTTCTATACGCACTTCACAAGGCGCACAAAGTTAGAGCATCAGTGAGCAAGTTCGTCACGTTACTAATAGCAATCGCATATTTACCCATCTTGCGCTTGTGTTTACAGGCGTTTGAATGTGTTGATGTTGCGGGAAAAGGATCCTTTCTCATAGCCGACACACGCGTGGAATGTACTTCGGAAGAACACAAAACCGTGCAGATTGCTGCTGGCATCATATTGGTCGTCTTTGGTATCGGTGTCCCGCTTTATATTTTAATCAAGGTGCATCGAATCCGAAAAAGCAATAAATTAGACGATAACCGGACCTTAGACGTGAGCGGGTCGTACTACGAAATGTACAAGCGTCCCGAGATTGAAGCGTTTGATTTTGTAAAAGAAAAGTCGATGAAGTTGACAAAAACAAAGTCTTTGATGTGCAGTAAGTCTTCGATGAAGAAAAGGGATGATGAGATCGAAGAACTGGATGCACAGGTTGAAGTGATTAGGAAATCATTGAATCAGTCGCTTAAGAATATCGAAGAAGATGAATACACTGCTGATGTTGAAAACGCCAAGGCGGCGATCAACAAAGCGAAAGGAGAAAAATATTCGTACACGATTGGTAGTTTGTTTGCTATCCACTACACGTCGATTGAACTGATGCAGCGTTTCCTTGTCACCATATTTGCTTCAGATACCACCAATGATGGTGATAGCACTATCGCTGCGGTCCTTCTCACGGCTACGTACCTGTTGAACGCAATACTAGTATATGTGGTTCAACCTTGGCGAGGTACCGTGCTTCATTTCTGTCATTTAAAATTATTCAACGTGATGAATCGCGCGGACGTGTTAAATTTTATCGGTCAAGCGCTCTTAGTCGCTATCGGAGTCTCGCAAAAAACAAGAGGGAGCTCGGATGGTGAAGGTATCGTCTCCGTGGTCATCGTGGTGGTGGTCTCGTTGACAATGTTCCGAGTGTACCTCATTCTTTCGTTGATCGGTGCCAAAATTAGACACAAATTTGCTGATAACTCCAAGAGGGTATCGTTCAATAAAAGTCCGGAGGTTGCAAACGCTGCTGCCGCTGAGCGTCTATATGAAATTGCTTCTAATCCCCAGCAGGTCACCGAAGTGGTTTTATTTATATCCAATCTCGAAACTAATATGAAACGGAGACGAGCTATTGGTCGCTTGGAAGAATCACGCGAGAATCTCACGAAACGCATCAAAGCTACGGAAGATGACAAGAACAAGACAGCGTTGCTTCAATTATTACAGCACATCACGGACCGCATAGGCATGCTCTCTCCCCAACGACTAGATGAAAAGACAATGTGCGTTGAAGACATGTTTGAAGATGCGAAAAGACCAGCAACCGAGGCACTAGTAATGTTTGATAACTTAAAGGTCTCCTTTGCGAATCCAAATTTTGATCCGTCCGGGTCGTACCAGAGCAAAAGCGCTCGTAAAAAAGTCACGGGCGACGATAATTCCTCCGTGTTGTCTAAAGAGAGAATAATTTCGACCGCTGACGCCCTCACTTCGCACAGAGTGATAATGTTGCTGAACAGCGCATTGCAGCGCCTCGATAAGTTAGCAAGAGTATTTGCTGATTGCGAGAAAATTGCTCAATTATCCGAAATTGCGCGAGAAAAGAAGTATATTCGAGAAAAAGTTGGAGAAGTTGCAACTATGTTCGGCATGCATGAATCGCACGCGCTCGAAAAACACGTCGCAGAGGTTTCAGATATGAAAGTATTACCCGCTATTCGAAACGCAGATTTTGCTGGATTTGTCAAGGCTATAGTTTCTATCGAGAATAAAGTTTCGGAGATCGACAGGATGATAGTATCAGTGGAGAGAGAGATCGAAACGACCGTCGACGAGAGCACTCGATTCGTCGCGTCCGAAAAGAAACTGGAATTGATGCATCAAGAAGTCAGGCGAGTTGCAAACGTGTGCATTGAAAACTTGCGTAAAAGAAACGCAGAGATTAAAGCTTCGTTGCAGAGAGACATTGCGAACGGCTGGAATACATACCTCCCTCTGCTCGTCCTAGGCACGGATGGCTCTTCGCGCGTATCCACGGACGATGCCAAAAAAAAAGTCAAAGAACTCGTCGCCTTGGATACGACCGTGACATCGTCCGTTCGAGATCGTGCAGTTGAAATATACGAAAACAAAATTCTCGGGCGCTCCACAACGCTTGCCGCGCTCGCGAAAGTCAACGTCATTTCTGAACTCGACTCCCCGAACGCTCAAAAGAGTGTCATGAAGAGTAACGTGAGATTCACCTCGCTTCAATGCTCACAGTGCTCCGCCTCGCTCCTCAACGACGTCACGGGGATGAACTTTTGCTACAAGTGCGGTTCGAAACTCAAAGAAACGAAATCTTCGTAATTTAAGTCATTTAAAAGTAATTGGCGATCGAGAGGAGAAGTCACGAGCACAGATTATATGATACATAGAATTTGCTTTGACGGCCATTTCTCATCTATCAAGACGCTTGTTGAAAAATTGCGCAGATGTTTTCAAGTGCTTCCACATCTCTTAAGTGCTTCAGAGAGAGAGGAGATTGAATCGTGTTGTAACTATCACAGTTCACTCGCTTTCAGAAAGGTCGAAAGTATGTAACTCGATTGCTTTATGGATGCGGGAAAAGAAACTACACTGTAGCGTTTATATGTTGATTTAGAGCGTATATTTTTCGTTGAAATAAAGAATAAATATAAAGAATAAATTGAATAAATAACATAAATTTTCATCAGTATCCTCTGGGTTCCCACATCAAAGAGTTCTTGGCTAAAAACGAGCGATTTCACTTGTATATATGTACACATTCACATTCTGCCACTTATCCTTTCTTTCCAGGGTCGTTCCCTCTTCAAAATCAACGCTCCCTCAAAGCGCACCTTTGTTGGAAATCAAAACCTCTTTTTCTTTGAGTATGAGAACGGGTTCTTTGCCTTCTAATACGGTGCGTAACGTTTCACGCTTACCACACCATATTGCGGTTCTGGTAGTTTTGGATTTCTTAGCACCTGGGGAATCGATGCCATCCAAATCAAATTGCAAAAATTTCTTGATAATATCGCAAAATCTCTCGACAACTGGTTGCTCGCTTTCATCGCCCAAGCCGTCAAGCACGAGGACATCCGGGCGAGCCAACAAGGATGCAGCAAATTTGATTTTTATGACCTCAGCTTCGTTCAGGAACTCACCATATGAGTCTAGATAGAACTCATCCCACATCGGTTTATAGGAGCTTCCAATCAAAATATGAGGGAGACCGATTTCTTTGCACAGCGACCATATCATTTTTGAGCTATAGCTTTTCGTGCGGTCGGAGTATTCCTTGTGTTCAGGGCTGTGTATTGGAAATCTTTTCAAGCCTTTTCTCATTCCACTCAAGAGGTTGAATTTCAAAGTCTCATTCATGAGTACGTTTTCTCGCAGACCACTTACCTCGGCGTAAGAAAGTGTAGGAGATATTCCAATTACCCCGGCATGGGCGATATCGGCCCCGGTTAACAAATTCATAAATACTTTCGACTTACCATCGTTCGTTTTACAGACACCAATAATACCTCCTCTTGGCAGCGAAATCGTTGTTGCTCCCGACGGATTTACCATTTTTGCATTTGAGAATAACTTTAAGGTGACTAAGAGATCAGTAAGGCTGGACTTGTCTGCTTGAAAACTGGCATCGAATTTTTTAGAGATACTTTTGAAGGAATTCGTAAGAGTAGTGTCATCACTCGAGTACGATGCAGAGAAGTCCTTAATGACTAAAGCAGAGTTATCCTCCATATCCGTCGATATGTTCGACGATTCGTGATCTCGAAACTGCTTTGTTGTGTCCCCTGAACCATATTGAAGTGGTGTATTTCTTATTCTCTTCATAACAGTGGTCTCTAGATTTAACAATTTAGAGATGTGTGCCACTTTCGAAGTATTCTGCAACATACCAGAGGTATTCATGAGAATATTCGTGACATTCATGAGAGTAAAAGCAAAGGATCCCACCCAGTAAAAGTAGACATCAATACCCAGTTTCCCTTCATCTCCTTGAAAAGTCTTGAGCCAAGTATTCGCGTGAAGATAAAGATAACACTGACAAATGCAAGCAGCGAGCAACAGAATTGTAGAATTACCGAATTTAAAATGCCAACCTTCATAAAATCCAGCCAGGATGTGCATCCAAGTCTTGTTATATTGGTTAGATACCGTATCAACTCGGAGTTTCATTTCATGCACCCATTTTCGGAAGTGTAAAATAAAGTGCTGCCCAGCAAAAAGTATGACTTCCAGGCGGTCCTCTTTCTTGCCAATATTATAGCCTCGTTTCGTTCGAAAGACAAATATGAAGACAGCCCCGACTCCTAAAACGGAAAAGCACGTGCTGAGGTACATAGTGACGTAGTTCAGCGGAAGTCTTCGAATCCCACCGCCATCCTTCTCAGTCCAAAGCCAAATTATAAAAGCTATGTATCCCAAAAATTCATAGCAATTTTTCAGCACTTCATTAAAGGCCACCCAAATGCCATCTTGAATACTCTCCAAATCGGTCAAAGTCGTGACGCGGAATAACGGTTCGCAGTCTGAAATTTGAGAAACGTCACCTTGAGTTAAAGTGAGATACTTCGTTTGAACTAAACCCGCCAGGTACGTCCTCAACTCGATCGATCCATCCAAAAAGTGAAGCTGGGAGTAGGATTTCATAGTAAAAATTCCAAAGAATACCAAGGACATAGCGATGCACCAGTCCGCCTGTAACTTGATTAAACCTTCACCAAGAAAATATACGAAAGTCATGTTCCATATGAAAGAATTCGTAATCGCCAACAAGAAGTGCATGATCTGGTACCTAACCATCAAATAAGACACTTTGGGACCTCGCATGCCAGCTTTGATGAAAGCATTCAGCAAATGGACGACTTTAAGCTGGCTTGATTCAATATCGGTCACCGACGTTCCACTCGGGAAGTGCACCGCTTCGTGAATATCCAAATTCAGCACTGGAATGTCAGAATCAAAAGCCGGAGAAGACGCATCGTCGTATAGAACCCCAGGCTCAAGCTGAAGATGCATCGATCGCACAACGTTGTAGGTTCGATTCTTCAAAAGTGGGAGTTTGAGAACGTTACGGCCAACTTGACACGAAAGTTTCACGACGTTCTTCAGTCCGGCAACTTTAGAAATCGTGAATCCATCATTTTCAGAGGCTTCTGGCATCAAGAAGTCCACATCCAGTTTGGCAATGCCGCAGTCAAAGGGACCTGGTACGCTCTCAGGATACGGCACTCCGTCTTTAACAGCTAAGTAGACGATGCACGAACCAGACGCGAGCACAGTAATTTGGACATAGTCTTCATCGGTAGCCACATTCATGTACTTCATCAAAAAGTCAACTTTCGTCGCGCCTCGTCCAGGATGTGGAGCTTCAACTCCAATAACGGTCCCATCGGGATCCATTTTGCCAACGAGGTACGGGCTCGATTCGTGCACTTCCATACCTTGATCTGCTAATAAAAGAGGATCTCTGTAGCCTCTCGAAGTGTAAAACCGACATGCTTTTAAAAACACGATGACGCTTGCACAGACCACAACATAGAATACGATTTTTATCTCATCAAAGATGAATGAATCCGGAATGATAAAATCCTCCCAAATGGCAGTATTCTCTTTCAACCATTTACAAGCAGCCAAGGACTGCAGAATATCACCGGGTATTGTCCCCAATGCCACAAGTCGAGAATCTTCGTAGTTTTCAAGATCCGGGTTTGCCGCAAGTATGGCGTCTCTTTCTGCAATCAAAGCTTCATTCTTAGTCATGTTTTGCAAAACAAAGTGACTGGAAAATGTGATGCGAAACCTCTCCACGAGATAAAACGCATCCTTGTAGAAAAGCTGGTTAGGTTTGTACCGACCTTTTTCCAAGACATCTTTACGAAAATCACAAACAGACGCCGACGATGAATTTGTAAAGAACATACTGTTCGTGTTCAAATACCTCGAATCACCATAGTCGGACGTACAATACGTAATATCCAGTAAACGAATACGAATGAGCTTACTCGCAGACTTATCTGGTGAGTAATAATACGGCGTCGATTCGTATTTGTCGCTCTCCATATACGCTTCGTCTTGTATGTTTGGATTTGGTACAATCGAGAGATCGGGTTCCCACCAATAGAACATCAGTGGTTTCTCTAGCGTGTTTGTCGCGTAGCTTGAAATGTTGTGAGTATCGCCATAATATACCACTTCAATCGGTAACCCAGAGGAAAGCACTTTATACTCATTTTTTTCCAATCCATCTGCAATCCAGCTGGGACCGCCGACTACAAACGCGTAGCACATCTGCAAAGTTCCGCACGTTCCTTCCGCGTTTTTTCGACGCGTACAGCACTGAACATCAGTCGCGTGCCAAGAATCGTATTCACAATCGATAGTTCCGCTCAGTCTTGGTGCTGTTTGGCCATCATTAGGACACCATTTTTCACTGACCACCGCATCACCTGACCACTCGTGAGGAATATCCGTGGAATACACAAACTCATCCGCGTGCCCAACTGTAAACGCTCCATTTGCTTCCAATGCCGATAAAGACGTGAATTTCGTCACATTTGAAAGGTGGGTCGAATCAACAAACCAGCCATTTCTCGCAACAGAGCCTAACCCGTCATCCATACCACTAAACAAATCGACAATCGCTGGACTCTCTTTCGTAATTCTTTTCGTCACGAATGATCTTCCGAGTTCGCCGTTGGCGTTCCATAACTCCAAATTAAACGTAGACTTGCCAAAATAGAGATTCATGTACTGCGTGACTGTCGTGGACTGCCCACTTGGAATTTCATCCGCATCCACCCCTAAAACATTCCGATAATACGCTTCTTGATCGATATCGCACGTGGTATGATCCGAATAGTCATACATCATAACATCGTAACCAAGCTTTTCGCGCAACAATATCTCAAGTGCAAACGTGATGGAGCGCTGAGACGTCCACCACGCCGCATCGAGGGTTATGGCATTTCTTGAGTCCATACCTAACCATTTCGATATCTTTGCCGGCAATCGAGGTCGTGTATGTTGGTCGTCGAAACACTGTGGCTTGTACGTCTTGAAAATGTGACAGGGCGTTTGTTCCCCCGCTCTCGCCACGTCAAAGACCAACACGATCGCAAGAAGAGCAAAAGACCACATTGATTTCGGATGGGAAACCATCGTAGCTCCGTTCATTCCTCTTGCAAATCAGTATCAAGCAAACAATCAGCCAAAGGTATACAAGAACTTTCCAAATCAGAAGAAAGATCAACGGTCCGATTAAAACCACGATCACTAATAAAATAAATAAATAAATTCGTTCGTGTTTTCCTGCTTTTTCTTTCTCTTGTCGTAATGGTTTTACCAGACTAACGGAACAGCACTTAAAACCTCTTCAATGAACTCTTAAAGGATCCGTCTGTTTCAGATCCTTACGCTTTGTGTGAAGGATAGAAGTGTAGCCGTTTGAAGAAATGTTCGGGAATTATTTTTTCTCTGGATCACTATTTTAGAGGTGTTGATCGAGATGTTTAAAATGACAGAGAATACAAATATCTAAGGTCGAGTCTTTAAATATTAAGAGGGGTCGCAATACACCCTAAACTTTGGATTTGATTTGATTAGGTCCACATATTTTTAGGGTTACAAGTTTTCTGAAAATTTTCTGAAAAACCAATTTTTTTTTGGTTTAAA
>MDSZ01001544.1_pt1 | contig 23538 bp, 25 predicted proteins | sample 811201 | NCBI WGS metagenome assembly MDSZ01 (sample SAMN05326647, study PRJNA326480) | marine metagenome | isolation source: seawater | place: Indian Ocean: North | collected 2010
GAGCCGATAGCCAGGTTTCTCAGTGCGACATCAAGTCTCCTGCTAGGGGATGAGTCGACTGCCTTCGGTTGACTGACTGCCCCTATCCTGACCCTTGTTGTCTCTTCGCATGGAGCGGCCTCAGTAATTGCATCAATGAACTTCTGCAGGGGGTTCTGTCCACTCCTCTCATGTATTCTGTCAAATGCTGACTCCAATGACTTAGCACAGTATTGCTTCTTTCCACTGTACTTTCCAGAGCGCATTAGGTTGTTGATGAATCGCTCAGTTACTGAAAGTCCCTGCTTACCGAACCAAGCATTCGCGTGTCTTCCGCCGGTGTGGGGGGCACCAATCATCTTTAGATTCACATATGGAGAAATTCCTGGGTCGGCGCATACTACCTCCGTGGCATCCCACTTTCCGAATACCATTGTGCCAATTCCTGCTATGGGTGTCTCTTCGACTTCTTCCAAAATTTGGTCGTTCTCATCGTCCATAGCGGCACCTACCTTACGGGCTTCTCCTTTCGACCTCGCACCATCTCATCAAGAGAAACCCCATTGACCTTGATTACCTTGTATCTTACACCTGGCAGGTCTCCATATGATCTTCCCTTGCTCCCCCCTATTCCCTCGACCATTACCTCGTCATGCTCGTCTATGAACGAAATTGCACCATCCCCCGGGGCGAAGGCGGTTAGACGGTTGCCAGTCCTAATGAGGCTAATCTTCACTGCCTTCCTAATCGCAGAGTTGGGCTGCTTCGCCTCGAATCCAACTTTCTCGATGACGATTCCCTTTGCTTGGGGGCTACCTCGCAGAGGGTCGTGCTTAAGCACTCCACCTTGCTTTCTTTTCGCCTGACGGTTACGGAATTGCCTTTCCTTCCAGCGATATCTCTTACGGTCAGATTTCATTTTCGAACCCGAGAATAGCCCCCGACCCAAGTATTCACCTCAAAATGACGCCACGGCGACCTGCCCGTCGTTTATGAGACTGACGGGTGAAGAGAGTTAGAGTTGCGCCCTATAATATGGAATAATGGCCAACATTCAAGCAGCATATTCGGCTGGTTGCAATCATGGGATTCCGTGATTTGCTCGAAGGCTCCAGTATTGTGGAAGAATCCCTGAGTGTAAATTTCGATATTCTGGAAAGATCGGTCGCATCGGGGCATTCGCCCATGGTATTCACCAACCTGAGTGATTCGCCAGGCCATAAAGCGGCAGTAAACGTGCTGACTCGAAAAAGGCTCTGCGAGCATTTTGGCCTCTCCGCTGGAGATCTGATAGACATCTTGGCATGGGCAATGGAAAACCCTGCCGAACCAATTTTAGTCCCTAAAGAAGATGCTGAAGTAATGGAAAATTCAATGGAAGTTGTTGATTTGGCGACACTACCCATTCCTTGGCATTACAAGGAAGACGGGGGGAGGTACCAATCTGCCTCGATTATTATTGCAGAGTATGGTGGCCAGAGGAACACCTCATTTCACAGGCAACTTCTGAAAGATGGCCGTCATACTGTTGCCAGGCTCGTCCCAAGGCACCTCAGAACAATGGTAGAAGGGGCAGAAGGACAGGGGGACGAAATCCCCATTGCCGTGGTTAATGGTGCCGACCCCGTAGTGCTGCTTGCTGGTGCAATGTCGTTCGACGAGCCCCTAGATGAGCTAGGAGTTGCTGCAGCCCTACACGAGCGTATTTATGGCTCCCCATTGAGGTTGGTCGAACTATCGAATGGGATTGTTGCTCCGGCTAATGCAGAATATGCCATGGAAGCTAGTATTACTATGGAAAGGGGGGAAGAGGGGCCATATGTGGACATCACAGGAACAGTCGATGATATCAGAATGGAGCCAGTAATTCGGTATGACCAGATTCATCATCGAGACTCCCCCGTATTCCATGCACTGATTCCAGCCGGCCTAGAGCACATGACTTTGATGGGAATGCCCAGAGCTCCGACAATTAAGCAGGCAGTATCGAAGGTTGTAGAATGTACTGATGTGTATCTTACAGAGGGGGGTTGTGGGTGGCTATCGTCTGTTGTCCAGATCGTACCTACTGGTATCGGAGACGGGGTCAAGGCAATTCATGCGGCCTTGGATGGGCACAAATCAATGAAGCAGGTCATTGTAGTAGACGGGGACATCGATGTTTCAAGCTCATCTAGAGTCGAGTGGGCATTGATGACAAGATGGCAACCGGATGTGGATACGGTAATTCTTTCGGGACAGAAAGGATCCAGTCTTGATCCAAGTCGCTCAGAAGAAGGCACGACAAGCAAGATTGGTATGGACGCTACGCTGATTCCTGGTTCCGATAGGAGTCCCTTCGAGTCAGTACTGTGAGAATGCATATGTCGGATAGTGGATTTCTGACAGAATCACTGCAACATCCAAGGAGAAACCTAGGAAACCGTTACAGAAGCCAAGCCGAAAAGTTCCTTGCCCTCTCAAATGGGAGTGATGAGTATCTGTCGTGGGCTGAGCAAAACGCAAGGCAGAGTGTCTTGTACGACTTCACAAATAGCGAGAATTGGAAGGCATTGGTCCAAGTAAAGACGGTTTGCGGGGAAACCGATGGTGTAAGAGCCGTTCTAGAAGATTTGTTTGTAGTTCTAGGGAGAGATCCAGAGAATATGTCCCAGTTGGAAGGTGTTGATTTATTGAGTTCTGCTATGGAACTTCTAGATGGGGCATTGGCAGCAGACCCATTAGATCCTGGTCTCTGGTGGGAGAGAGTAGGCAGGGACAAGGAAAAGTTGGCCGAATTCTCGATGAGGATTAGGGGATTGGACATATCAGATTCTAGGGCAAATATTCTCTTTTCTAGAAGATTGGAAAGGATTGGCAGGGAGGGGGATGAGGAACTATTTCTCGAGTTGACGAGGATTTTGCTAGCTCAGCGTCCCGATAACCATGAATTATGGGAGGAGATCGGGCGACTCTACGAAAGAAGGGGCGAGTACGATCAGGCATGGCTATGTTATGATCAAGCCCAATTGCATTTTCCTTCTTCATCGGCAAGAGTGCGATTCAAAGAAAGAATGGAGGGATTAGTAGAGGGAAAGAATACGCGACCTTGGAGAACTCCAGAGATATCTGACCGAGTACAATTCTTGGATAGGATGCAAAAATTGTCAGCAAGGGGGAGGATGGAAATCAGTGAAATCGAAGAAGAAGACTCGGATGAATTTCCCTTTTCAGAAGTCGACATGCTAATTCAAGATGGGAGGACGAGTGAAGCGTTCTTCCTTGCTAGAAGGATGGCTGCTGAAGGAATAGATGGAGCAGAGTCTAAGGTAAATGAGCTATTGGAGATAATGAGAGATGGCAAATAGATTCGTAGTTGTTTGGGCTGTACCATCCGAAGGATTCGGAGAGCCCTGCTGGCTGATGGTAAAAAACAAGATCAGGGGCTGGGAATTACCGGGTGGAAACATGGAGGATGGAGAGGAAGCAGATATTGCTGCATTGAGGGAACTTTACGAAGAATCGGGGCTACTTGGCGTTGCAAAGGCATTGGATGAAAACCTAGTTGAAGGGGGCGTAGTGGTACTTGTAGAGGTCCCCCATAAGCCAAGTCCAGACTCCTGGCCAAGTGAGGATGATTCGATTGAGGAAGTCGGGTGGTGTCTGGAAGTGCCCGATGGTTCTGCATGGGGGAAAGACGAAATCGAAAGGATTCAGTGTCACGATTGGAGCGCTTCGATAATCCTGGGATCTTGAATCTCAGAAATTCTTTCTCGCAGCATGTTTGCCCAGGATGGCTCTTCAATCAATTCTCCTGCATCTATAATTATCCCTAGGTCGTCTCTAAGGGGCCCTGAAAGTTCTCCGGTAACCAAGGGAGTAATTTGTTCCACGGCTTCCCTTACATCATCGGGATTCGAGGGAATTCGTGTTTCTCCCCTGGTCTCCCTTGGCTTTGCTTCACTGATTATTTCGGACATCCGCGGAGTGGCGGGGTCCACATTATCCAAAGCGATATCTAGCCATTCCATAGCACAAACAATAGATTCTGCTGACATTTCTCCGCCGGAAAGGCGCTTCATAGCAATCCATAGGTGCCTCATTGCCGACTCGAAGTCACCCAATTCCGCATGGATGCGTCCGGACTCAAGCCTCGATAAGCCGATTATATCGTTTGGGAATCCCTCTGAAGAGGTTATGTCTGAGAAGATAACTAGTGCCATCATTGACTGCCCCCCATTCTTGTGCCAAGAGCCGAGGTTGAGTAGTGAGATTCCATGTAATGTAGAGCCCGGTGAAACAGTTGCTAATCGTTCCGAGCACCATGACAGTTCATCACCGACTGCATCCTCCCCGAGAACTCCAAGTAGGGCTCGTTCCATTCGAATCCAAGCTTCAACCTCATGATCTCGCTCCTCCATACTTCGTGAGCGCTCTAGGATACCCTCGCTGATATCAATGGCCTGCTCCTTGTTTCCCTTAGAAAGCAGACTCTTGAACAGAATTGAGTCTACAGAAAGTTTGCTGGGTGAGTTATCAGCGAGATTAGTCAAAGGATTCACGCGCCCTCGAAATCTGCAGCTAATTTCTCATATTGCTTTCGGAGTGCCTCCTCCCTTTCTATCAATCTCTTCAAGTGCTCCTCTACTGCGTCTTTGGAGCCCCTCAGTTCACTTAGCAAAGACTCCCTGTCTCCTACCTCCAATAGAATGTTCCCTAGGGAACGATAGACGGGCCTATCCGGTTCTTGAGACCCCAGTGCGTCAATGGTAATCGAAAATTCTGAAACCTGTGAAGATAGGCTCTGAATTTGGCTTCGTACCATCTGGAGTTCGCGGGCAATGGATTGAATTTCCTCGGTAGAAACATTGTCTGTCAAGTCAGGACCCCCTAGATGCAGCCTCGATGGAGTGCTCCGATGCGATTAATGCTCTCATTACCGTGTTCCATCTTGCCCTAAGATCGGTGAAGCTTTCGGAGTATAGCAAAACATCCACTGAATCGTCATTGCAGGTATATTCGGCTTCGGTCATTAAGGACGAGCCAAGCGCCTCTGGATGGTCATTTTTCAATGACAAGTGAAGTTCTAGTGGTTCATTCCTCTTCTGAGGCTTCATCTGAATCCCTCTGGGCTATTTTTCTCTCATAGTCTAAAGCTGCCTGCTGAGCAATGACCGTCATATCTGTTGCCGTTGCTCCTTCCATTGATCTCCTAACAATCCGCTTATTGGCGTCCGAAGCTCGGGTATAGGGCTCCCAGACCCCGCCGGAGAATTTGTGCTGGCACTTCTTGCACTCCCAAATACCTGCAGCGCGCCTCCTGACCTTTGGGTATTGGCAATTGGGGCACGTGTAGTTCCGGGATTTCTTAGATATTGCCGAGCCGGCCCTTCGGCGGACACTTACACCATATCTAGGACCATAACGGGCCGTTGCGCCTGCCTTCTGAGTCCTCTTGGCCATGCAAACACCTTTCCTTAGTTGATGAGCTTCCTCAATTCCTTTGTCCTATCTCGAGCATGGCCCATGATTTCAGCGAACTCGTCCGCTGTGAAAATTCCCTTTAGACCCTTCTGTAGTGAGTGGACATTGTCATCGTCCCCCAGAGTGATGTGTATTCTTTCGTCACCACCCAATTCTTCCCTAGAGTTGGCATCATATACAAATCTCCCACCGACCCTGTGATAAGAGCACATTATCGGAGTCTTGGACAATTCTAGTGCGGAGTCCTCACCAACTTCGAATCTCTCTGCCGGAATTGTTGCATTCCTTAATGCGGCGATTCCAGCCAGGGCAAAGGCGTCGAAGAGATTGCCATCGTCAGAAATTGCGAATAGATCGAGGATTACCTGCCATGCCTTTTCACCAGGAATGATGCATAGTGAGTCAACATCTATGCATCCAGACTCCCTAATCCCCCTGTCAACAACTCGGCCCAATTCTATTGATTCGGGGCTTGGTGGTCCTGCCTCCCAATGTCGGCCAGCAATTGGACGAACCTCTGCAGAGCACATCAGACCCCCTTGATTGGGCCTATCAGGATACGGTTGCATAATCTGGAATTTGACGCCAGCGAATACTATCGTATCCCCCATACGGACGCGGGCAGAACCCTCGGCCCTAGGGAGAACAGAGTGCTCAATCTCTAATTCTCTGCCTTCCCATCTCCCCCTGCCATCTATTCGGGAGTCGTTAGCAGCCAATTCCTCAAGATGAGAGCGTAATAGCTTAGGGACAATAGGAATCGTCATTGCGAAGACCCTCCTTTTAGGGCTTCAACCATTATTTCATGCACTACTTGGGCTGCTTCCATGTTGTAGTCCCAAGCCTGGAAGAACTCGTCCTGTGAAAGGTCACCATCCATCTGTAAGAACACTAGCTCACCCGAGTTTGGGAGGATTCCCATTGGCAGGGCTGCTTCTCCCTAGTTGTCTTCTTCCTTATTCAAATCACATACTACGACGTCATTGATCTTGCCACTGGCGACGCTTACTACCATGTCAGTCATCGGAATCCCGGCATCTGCCAAAGCAACGGATGCGGCAGTGAGGCCGACGCATCTGGTTCCAGCCTCCGCAGAGACTATTTCTATACTAATTCTAATTTTAGATCTAGGGTATAATTCGAGCAACACGACACTTTCCAGAGCATCCTTGGTCACTTTGCTAATTTCGCGGCTTCGACGATTGAATCCCGGCCTCATCCGATCTGTGGTTGAGAACGGTGCCATATTGTATGCCACATCGAGAACTGCCCTGTCCTGCCTTTGGATCTTCCGTGGATGCGCTTCCATGGGACCGTATACAGCAACAATTGCCTCATTCGTGCCCCATGTCATCCTACAGGACCCGTCTGCAACGGGAACTACCCCCGTCTCAACTGTAATCTCCCTAATATCTCCAGGTCCACGCCCATCCATCCGAATGCCGTTTTCATCAATCATCTGAACGTCTCCGTAGCCGCCCATTAGTAATCGCCTCCTTCTGAGATTTGTGAAAGTCTATTCCTTACTGCAAGAATTCCGTCTAATTCTCCGTCTATCCACATCCTGCCATTGTCTGCCACGACAATTCGGCATTCTGTTTCCTCCTTTAATCGACGGAGGGACTCGCCCCCCTTTCCAATTAGTCTACCGAGGAGATGTGGGTCTATTTCTTCTACCACGCCAGAACGAATCTTACGCAGTCCCATGCCCTTCATTGTTACAACGCTGGAATGCGTCTCCTCGACTTCCTGAACTCTGCATAGAATGGCGTCCCCTATGTCCATGATCGACCTTGTACCTCCGAATTCTACCTTTCCGGGACCCAGGCTCATAGGCAGAATTGCATTGAAGGGTGCACCCAATTCTACGAACCAAATGTTGTTCGTGCATCCCTCTATGTATCCAATTACCAAATCACTTGGCCGGGGGATGTATCTCGTATGCACTGGCTCCACAGAGATTGTGCTGCCCTGATTCCTTACCCTTCCTTGTTTTACCGCCCTCAATCGCCCAGAAATTGGCAGAACACCATGTCCTGCCTCCATTCCGTCTGAATCTCCCAGATCTTCACCTGGAACAACGAGCAATTGGGCTCGTCCATTTCCTCGCGGTCCTCCCGCGTTCTTCTTCTTACTCATGTTTACCGAGCCGCGCGACCGGCATGATGTTCATAACGGTTGATGCTGCAAAACGGAGCAGGAATTAGTCCAATTCCCTGACTTCAACGTCCGAAGATCGTTCTGCGACCTTGCCAATCAAGTCGTTTTTCATCCCACCCGGTACTGAAACGACACAGACCCAAGTTCCATCGCTAAGCCATTCTTCCTTCTGTATGGAGTCTCGAAGCATCTGGCTAACCCCGCCATAATCCCGGCCCTGAACTTTGAATGCCAGTCGGACAGTAATGAACTGCAAAGGAATGTGCGGACGTAGTTCCTTTACTGCTTCTTGGACCTGACTCTCTGTGGATTTAAAGGGGTCAATTGGAAACCTGATTTCCTCCAATGCATTTTCTATTCGAGTTCTTGGATGTGGAAGTTTTGTCTTTGGATCTGTGGCAGTACTAGCAATCTCATTCACTATCTGACGTTTCTTTTCTCCTATCATCCTCTTTCTTTGGGCGGTTGTCAACTGGATAGAGCCCTCTTTAAGAATCTTGGAAACACACGCATAAAGTTCGCTAGAGCCGAAAACATTCTCCAATGATTCGCTTGTAGGCCTTTCCCCTCCCCTGGCATCCGACCAAACTTCCTCGGTTGCAAGCAAATCATCCAACGACACTGATTCGGGGTCTTCCTTCCAGGAGTCGACCAAATCTGGATCAACTAGAATCTCGTACCTTTTTCCTCCTTTCTCGAGGCGGGCCAGAACTGCGTCGTCCAAGCTAACCATGGTTGCCCGAAGGGAACTGTCGCTTAGTTGGTAGGGTCTCAGGAGAGCTTGGCAAGGTGCTTTAGGGTAGTTTCCCTATCGAGTTTGCTGTACCCACCACTGTCCACATTCGCGATCTCCACGGTGTCGGCATTCAGTTCATCCTCCAGGGAGTCTCGAAGTGCCTCCAATCCAAGTTTTATGGCAGCATTCTGTGTCATTCCCGATTTCCATTTATCCTCGAAATAGTCAATGACTGCTGAGCGTCCCCTTCCAATGGCTCCTGCGTGGTAAGACTGGTAGGCTCCCGATGGGTCGGTCTCAAACAGGTGGACACCTTCGTCATCAATCCCTGCAATAAGCAATGCAGTACCAAAGGGCCTGGCTCCACCGTACTGAGTGAATGATTGCTTATGATCGCACATCTTCTTGACCAAAGTCGGGACTGGGATGCTGTCCCCATAGGTCATACGGTTGATCTGGCATTGAACGCGGGCTCGGTCGACAAGTTGCCTTGCGTCGGCCACTAGCCCCGATGTAGTAATTCCAATGTGGTCATCTATCTTGTACATCTTCTCAATTGAGTCGGTAATCACTAGCTTGCTCTGAATCCGCTTGTCGACAATAAGCACTACCCCATCCTTGTAGATCAGGCCGACTGTGGTAGTGCCCCTCTTGACCGATTCCCTGGCATACTCGACCTGGTAGAGCCTTCCATCGGGGGAAAATGTTGAGACTCCATGATCGTATCCTCTTCCACTTGGCTGCATCGTAATCATCCCGATGCCCACATGGACTCTTATCAACATTGGTCGTCTGAATACTCCATCGGGGAGTCATTCATGAGGCACCACTCCCAGGGAGAAACGATGAGGGTGGCCATCTTGTCTTCTGGGGGTAAAGACTCTACATATTCTGCATGGTGGGCAACACTGCAAGGCTGGGACGTTGTTTCGATCATCACTGTGGGGGTTATTGGGCAGGATTCGATGATGTTTCAGATCCCAAACACTGCAATAGCGGGAGTTCAGGCTGCTTCAATTGGAGTCCCATGGTTGCCTGTGATGACTCGGGGTCACGAGGATATTGAGGTTCAAGACCTAGAGTGTGCAATAGCAGGCAATAGTTCCGTCATGGAGGCATTTGAGTCAATATGGCCTGATTCTTACACAGTTCCCGAAGAGATGGCTCTACACAATGGTCCACTGGAGATTGATGGGATTGTTTCTGGGGCGCTACGTTCTGACTACCAGAAAACCCGGATTGAGAGAATGTGTGAGCGTCTGGGGGTCAAGTCATTTTGCCCGCTTTGGCATAATGATCAGTATGGGCACATGAGTTCACTGGTTGAGAACGGATTTGAGGTCATATTCACTTCCATATCATGCGAGGGATTGGATGAGACGTGGCTTGGTGCGAAACTGGAAAGGAATACGCTGGAAAAACTGGAAAGTCTATCACTTGAGAACAGGTTTAATCTAGATGGCGAAGGTGGTGAGTTCGAGACCCTAGTGGTGAATGCTCCACACTTCAGCAAGCGTGTTTTGGTAGAAGGAAGCCCCCATTGGAATGGTAGCAGGGGAGTTTGGAATGTTGAGTCATGCCTTCTTGAGTGCTAGCGTTATGCTCAAACAGGGGTCCATGGTCGGCGGAACCGAAGTCGATGCCAATTTCACCTCTTGACTACAGATATGGGCGTGACAAAGCAAAAGAGATTTGGTCTCGAGAAGGGAGGCATTCCAGGCTGTTAGAGGTCGAAAGGGCCCTGATATGGGCACATAGCAAGATGGGGAGAGTTTCTCCGGAAGATTACGATGCAATAGCAGATATTGCAGATCCAGGCATCGTTACTGCAGATAGGGTCGATGAGATCGAGAGAGAGACGAAACATGATATCATGGCTCTGACAAAGGCAATGGCTGAAGCGGCGGGTGAATCGGGGTGGTGCATTCACCTAGGTGCCACTAGTAACGACATTGTTGATTCTGCGGTAGCCATTCAGATTAGGGATAGCATAACTTTGCAGAGGAAATCGGTTTGCAGCCTAATTCTATCTCTGTGTGAAATTGCTGAAAGAGAGAAGCATACGGTAATGCTGGGGAGAACGCATGGGCAAGCAGCAGTTCCCATTACCTTCGGACTGAAGGTTGCTGTGTGGGTCGATGAGTTTCGAAGGCATCTTGATCGCCTAGACGAAATCACACCCAGATGCATCACAGGAAAGTTTCTGGGTGCAGTGGGAACCGGGGCTGCTCAAGGTAAGAGGGCCCTAGAATTGCAAGAGCTAGTTCTGAAAGAGCTCGGACTTGAGGTTCCTGTTGCAACTACTCAGGTAGTGGGAAGAGATCGTTACATTGAGTGGGTGGGTTGGATGGCAAACGTGGCAACAAGCATCGAAAAGGTCCTCCAGGAGGTAAGAAATCTGCAGAGGACCGAAATCTCTGAGGTGGCTGAGGAATTTGATCCGAAGAAGCAAGTAGGTTCGTCAACTATGGCTCAGAAGAAAAACCCGATTACTGCGGAAAATGCCTGTGGGCTTGCCAGGATCGTTCGCTCAATGATCGTACCCTCTTACGAAAATGCACTATTGTGGCACGAAAGAGATTTGGCAAACTCTTCCAGTGAGAGATTTACCCTTTCGCATTCAATGATTCTCCTAGATGACATAATCGCCAAGTGCGAAAGAGTGGTCACCGGAATGTCGGTAGATTCTGAAAGAATGATGGAAAACATCGACTCCCAAGGAGGATTGATAATGGCGGAGAAGATTATGCTTGAGCTTGTCGATAGAGGAATGCCGAGGGAACAGGCTCACGAAGAGTTACGCAAGTCATCGATTCAGGCCATTGAGGAGGGATTGGGACTTGATGTGGCATGTTCTAGAAACGCCGCAATTACAGTGCTAATTAATGAGGAAGATTTGCAAGCGATGTTCGATCCAAGGAGTCACCTAGGGTCTTCTGAAGAAATTGTCAATTCAGCTGTTTCAATAGCGAGGGAAAGATGCGCATAATTTGGATTTCCGAATAGTGCCCTACAGCAGAGTCTCGCCGATCAGAAGCACTAGTGCAGTAGCGGTTGCAAATGCAAAAAGCAGCATTATCATTGCATGGGGGCCGTATTGGTTAACATCTTCCAAGGCAACTCTGACTATCCCGAAGGAAAAAATTCCCCCCATCATTGAATCATCCACTTCCGCGAACTCCGGTGGCGGCCTGCGGGGAATCCGTTCCGTATTCCCACCACTCACGGACCTCGCATAAGGTTTCGATGATTAGGCTTCTTGCCGGAATAATTGGAAAAGCATCATTCACCATGGTGGTTACGTCAGTCCGTGATTGAACTGGGATGTGGGCCAGTACACCTAAGCTATGGCCCCGGAGCTGGGGCAACTACTCTATGCCTAAGTATTTCATCAACCATCTTGGAGTGCGGTAACAGGGTTCTATGGATTGCAACAGAGATTCCTGATCCAGAAAGATCATCGCATATTCTAGGACATTTGGGTGAAGGTCAACTGATGCGTCTGACAATTTTCGAGAGGAAAGATAGCCTAGAAACAAGCATCACAGCGACCAGATCAATTGTAGAAAGGCTGGATAAGGAGGATCTGCTAGTAATTGACGATTGGTGTGAGAGGCATGGACGTGCTAGTTCGGACGATGTCGCGGCAATCCTAAGACTCATTCAAAGCAGACCCAGGTGCAGAATGATACTCACATCTGCACTTGTCTCCAAACCGATCTCAGGATCAATGGCCGTTGATTTCACGGCTAATCCTAGGGGGGGCAAGAAAGTCAATGATTTGCTACGAGTGGTCTTTCTATATGACGATGCAGAAAATTTGGGATATCGTAACTTATTCGATTCGGGCAAAATTTCGAGGGTGCTTCTGACGGACAGTGGTTTCATTCCTGCTTAGCCTACTCTTCGGAGCCTTCTTCCCACCCCAATAGCCTTCCCATCTCATTCAATGTGTTGCCATCGGGATTGAGAAGGGAATCGGGGTTCCTAGCCTTTCCATCGTATTTCGCCTCACCAATTGAGTTGGAAATAGCCCTTCTCTGTCTAAATCGCAATATTTGCCATATTAGATATGCAGACGAGGACAACAGGATTACTGCGAGAATGGACTCGGTCTGTTCGGCCATGGTGTCCTGTATCCAGAGGAGTATTTGTCATTGCTCATTCCATGAGCGAAACCGGCTTAGCCAAGTGGCGACGATTGGAGGGGGAGGGCTCGACCCAGCCCTCAGAACCGGTTTCATGACAAACTGCCATCGGAATGCTCCTCCAGTACTTGGTTTCCTCCCGTCCGCACGAGTCGCACCTCACCCCCTGGTCCCTTCCTTGGCTTCTCATCGTACCATTGCAGCAAACTGGGCGCCCGATTATCCGGGGGCTGGATTTGTCAAGTCGCAATTTCTCAAGATGGACCGAACCTTCAGGGGAGTCTAGGCCAGTCCAGCTAATCTGATCACCTGGCATCAGGGACCTAAGTGTCCTGTTTACTGGGCCACCTTCGGAGAATGCGACCAGTTTCTTTGGTCCCACAGAGGTGATTGCGCCGATTACTGCATGGCCGCCCTTTGTCGAACTAGGCAAACAAGTCACCGTCCCGCTCAGGGGAGTTTCAATATGGTCATCGCTCAACTGATTTGTCCTGTGCACTGCATAGCAAGAGCATTTTTCCACGTCCTCCCTTTGCTGAAGCCAGAGGTGTGCATCCTCTACCGACCTACTGGTACTTCCCCTGATCCCATAAAGAACCGGACAGGGGGTACGTGGAGCAATCATGCCTCTGCCCTTCGTAGGATCTCGATTTACGAATGCACCTGAATGAAGTTGCCCGATGCCAAAGACTGCGGATTCGCTAACTTGACGTGCAGTTCCAATCTTCCCCTCATCCCTCCAGGCAATCAACTCCCAAGATGAGTTAGTTTTTGGAGACCAAGAAATGGCTGCACTTGCACCTACAATGCCCCATGAGGACTTGTGAAGAAATACTGAGCATCCTGAATCCTCCACCTCGCAGAGTCTTTCCATTGAATCAACCTCTTCCCTGACGGATGACCAGTACCACTCTTCGGGGGCCTTAGAGTCTGAAATTATGAGGCAGGGTGAGGGGTTAAACTCGGCTTCAGGATATTCCTCGATCTCGGCACATAATTCCGAAAACCAGTTTGAACATAATGAGTGGAGGAGTTCTATTTCTTCCATTGCAATAGTAATCTTGGCCCCAAGAGCCCCATTTCCCCTTGTTCTTCTTTTTGCGAATGGCCAGAGTCTTACAAGCCTCCTCTCGTTCAGTACCGAGTCAGTTCTGGAGAGAAGATGCTCCAACAGGTCATTCATCTTCTCAGTAGTACATCCAAAATCGGGATGGTCTGTATCATCCAAACCCAGAAAGATGGGCATGCTGGTTTTACTTCGGGACATCTAGTCACCCAATATTTGTTCGAGTACCCCAGATAGCCCGATGCTTGGACTGCACTGCAATGAGCGCACCCCATGAGACTCTCCTGCCCTAATGTCAGAAAGCCTATCCCCAACCAGGACTGATTCGGATTCGCTTGGCCTGTCCAACCATTCGGCCCCGTAGAGAATTTCAAAATCCTCTTTTCTTCCGTCTGTGGACTGAAGCAATTGCCTTCCCGCCTCGAGCATGCCGGGATTTGGCTTCCTTGCCCAGGAGCCCTCCTCGGGCGCATAGGGACTGTACAATAGCAGATCAATTACCGCGTCAGAATCCTCTAGAAGAAGCATGTCCCTAAGCATGAGGTGAATCTCCCTGAGCCTATCGTGATCCCACATCCCCCTACCTATGGGAGACTGGTTTGTAATTATGCAAATCCTGTAGCCAGACCTCCGTAGATCGGCCATCGCCTTTGCAGCTCCGGGGAGAAGTTCTACCTCATCTGCGGAATTGACATAGTGCGGGGATCCTTTGTTCAGGACGCCGTCCCTGTCGAGGTAGGCGATTCTTCCTGACCATTTCTCATTATTCGGCAGAGGAGCCAATTCGAGCGGTGCTTCAAGACTGGATCCGTCCCTGCATGGAGGTAGCATTCAATCACAGTCCGTTGTTTGACTTTACTGCCTCTTTTACGATGTGATTAATTACCAGTTGGACATCCTCGATCCTTTCCATCGAATTGGATGGCACGACTATGGAAACATCGGCTATGTCGGCCAATTTACCGCCACCCATTCCTCGGTAGTCCCCAGTTACTGCTACTGTGGAGCAGCCCCTCTGCTTCGCAAATTCGATTCCACGGAGTACATTCTCAGAGTTTCCCGAACCGCTGAATCCCACCACTATGTCCCCTTCTCTGATGAATGTAGATAGTTGTCCAACGAAAACATTCTGGTATTCAGTATCGTTTGCCCATGCAGTTAGAGATGGAGAGTTATCGGTGTGAGAAATTGTTCGAAGCGCTAACTCCTTGGACCAGTCGCCCGCACTGTGGGATGGGGTACCAGCACTACCGCCGTTACCAATGAAGTGAACGGTTGCCTCTGATTCGCGGGCTGCTTCAACCAATTTCCAGAAATCTTCCAACTCGGAGAATGGCAATCCCCCTAGTGTACGAACTAAGGAGCCAACGTAGGATTCAGCAAAATCCCTGAAGTCAAATGCCATTGTAACGTTAGGGCGGGAGAGGGCATCATATTTACGGGTTAATGACGAGAGGGGGGTATGAGGGACCCCGTAGAGGGCACGGTGGGGGAACTTGCTGAGTTCCTTGGAATCACAGAAATTTCTATGCAGCTATTTATCGGTGCTGTTGGATTGGTCTTTCTTGGAATTGCATTCCACAACAAAACACAGGCAATTTCAAGAGTTTCGGCGATAATTGGTTGGCCGTTAATAGGACTCTTCTTCTATCTATATTCGGGTCACTATGTCGAAATTTCCGATCCGGTACTAATTTTGATGACGGCTGGGGCTCTGCCAGCAGGATTTGCGATGTCATATTGGGAGTGGGGGGGAACACAAGAGGCCTCAGATACACTAGTTTGGCTTAGAGGATGCGTAGTTTGGTCGATGATTCCATACTACCTTGTCTTCGGGATTCCCAACCTCAATATGGCATTCGTCCAATTCACTGCCGTTAGTGCCGAATGGATGCTGGAGTTCTCAGGACTTGGGGGATACGAAATTGGAAACATGATGATCGAGAGAGGTAGTGGGGTAGAAATTCCCGTTTCAGAGTGGGATGGGAACAGGTGGGTGCTCAGTGAACCACTTGGGGAAGGGGGCTTCTATGCTCCGATGATCAGTGAAGACGGTTCGGAGGTGGTGTATTTCGTCCTGGCATGTTCGGCATTACAGTCCATGGCAGTATTCATTGGAGCCATAGTGGCCCTTAACTCAGTACATTGGAAAAGACGGGTTAGGGCGCTTTTAATTGCGATTCCAACCATCCATATCCTCAATGTATTCAGAAATGCCGGAATTGTTTGGCTAACGGACACATATCGAGGATGGAGCTTTCTAGGAATCGGTATGTTTGACTTCGCCCATAGCTATGCTGCCAAGGCAGTGAGTTTGTTCGCGATGTTCTTAATGGCCATAGCGCTTTTCGATTTGCTACCAGAACTACATCGGCACATTTTGAAGGTTCTTCACCCATTTATTGGGCAGAAAAATCCTGCTTCAGATGTTAAATCATCCTAGAGCGGATCCTCTCATACAGTTTTCCTGTCAAAGGCATGTCGTGTTCCCAAGCAAACTCCTTCATCACCCTAATTGCTTCCCTTTCCAGATCGGAGTCTCCTACGAAGTCTGTAATTTCGATGGTGTCGTTCCTTGTGTTCGCCTTGAATGCGGCAATTGGCTCTTCCTTATGGAATACCAAGTATGCAGACCCGAAGCCGAATCGCTCCCTGAGGAGACCGCCAAAATAGTGAATCAGCGGATCGGAAGGGGGGATTACAAGATCCCTGGAAACCTTCAGTTCATCGAGGCCCTCTAGCATGTCCAATCTCCCCCAGCAAATATCCTGAAGGTCGTCAACTAGGAAACCTTTGATCAAGGTCCCGTCTTCTTCGAACTCGTGCATCACGTCACTTATTTCTTCGGGCGAGAATGAAGAGCCTGCAAGCCTCTCCAACTGCTTCAGAGAGATTACTGGGTAGTCTTGAACCATCTCACGGAGGTATTCACTCTTAATGTCCCACAAATCCCCATCCGGCATTTGCTCGACGGTCTTGAAACCCCCCCTGTAGTCTTGAATAAGATGCCCACTTCGCACAAGTGGGGAGATTAATTTCCTGAATTCCGACCTCTTCATGGCATTCCTTTCCATGTATAGGTCTGGGTCGTTGTTTTCCCGGAAGAACTGAAGAATCTCTTCATCCTCTGCTTCTGTAGGCACATTTCTGATAGATAATAGTCTCTGGAAATGCGGGTATCGGGCCCAAACGAGATGGCCTCTTAGGTTGGATCCCTGGTGAAGTTGGTGTGCAGCAACCATCGAACTCAGATTGACTCTGAACATCTCACACCGCCCCCTGAGTGAGAAATCATCCCTTAACTCTACAGTGTTATCAAGTGCCATTGTTTCGTTTTCCCAACGACTGTTCTGATGGAGGAAGTGATGGAAGAAAAGCATTCTATTGACCTGCTTCCTAGTTCTTGGTTCGACTACCCCCCCGCGAATGTACCTCTCTCCATCGCCCATTGAAACAAAGCCGATATCGGAGAGGATTTGCTGGATGTTTTCGTCACAGTCATGCACAGGGACCCCGTTGAATGCATGCAATACTGAAACGTCCACCAGTCGGTCCCTGTAGTTCTCCAGCAATTCCTCGAAGGTTTTCTTGAAGTCGTCGAGGTAGGAGTGGGGGATATTTATGTCCTTGATTTCAAGATAGTCATTTACTACGAACATCAAGACGCGGCCAATCGGATCTACTCCTTTGAAAACGGGATAATACCAGCCTTGCTTGAGTAGAAGCCGGACCTCCTGGATGAATCGGCTACTGAAGGGATCTGATTGGGAAAGAATCCTCATCTCCCTATCTTCTTCTAGGGGGGACAGGAGCCTCTCAGCATCTTCCAGTGAAGAGTAGTAGTCGGTTGGATCGGGTTGCAGAGTAACAACACGGGCAATTTCGCCACTTCTCTCAAGCTCCCTTAACGACTCAGCTAGTTCTTCTACTGGCCTTGCAACGAAGAATCTGAGTGTGTGGAGCCTGACAGGGCCGATCTTAGAAATCAGTTTTGCTAGTGCTTCGTTAAAGGTAAGGGGATCAACCTTGCCGTGGAGTCGTCGGAAAATTGCAATTGAGCGCTTCCTGTTGGGAACGTCCAGGTACTGCTTTGCGACTGCCAGCTGCCTCTCAAGGTTTGAAAGGGCGGATTTTATGCTTCTCTGAATGTGGGCGTTTTCCTTCCCCCGAGGGTAGTCGGCGAATAAATCGGCCCTGGATATGCCCTCATCGGGTATCTTTGCGAGGAGTTCTTCTTCGAGTGGACCGAACCATGGTTCACTCCTGAGGCCCATCAACATCGGAAGTTGATCCTTTAGTGTGTAACCTACTCGATTGTGGAGCAGTCGGCCATTGTAGATATCCGAATCGTGTTTGATGTCCTTCCAGTCCCTAAATCGGTAGTTCTCCACCCTATGCAGTAGTTCTTCCCTCCTCTGTACCAGGGCTAGGTTTCTGATTACCTGCGAAGGCTCTTCGAACGATTCGAACGATTTGTTCAGGATTAGGGTTTGGAGTGTCCTATAGTCGATAACGTTGACTTGGCCGCCAGTAATGCGGTATTCGTCTACACGAAGTATGAACTCCCCTTCTTGGGTTTGTGTGAAGAAGCCAATGGAGACTAGGTTGCGCATTTCCATTTCCTGGAGCACCGCGTCTACCTGGGCCGATGGGAATGGGAGTCTGGAGCTGAGTGCATCGGCTGTTTGGGGTCCTTCGGAGCCAAGCATGTCGAGGATTTTTAATCGGAGGCAGTCCAATGGATCGGAAAGCCCACGCTTCTTCCAGACAGAGGGTTCCCCACCGATGAAAGACTCCCCGACCTCGTAGTTCAAACCCCCTGTGTAGAGTTCTCGCAGATCGTCCATTTCAGCTGCTCCGGCCACAGCCAGGCAACCCAATGTCCCATGGACTTCTGTCATCCTCATTGAGAACCATTTGCCGTCAATTTTCTCATGTCCGGTCCCTCTTACCTTCGTTATTAGGCCCCTTTCTGCGAGGTCGTGGACCCAACTTCTTAGAACATCGAATTCGAGGTCCTTTAGTTTCTCACTGTACAGGGGATGGGTCAGTTGCCTCTCCAATCCCCCTCCCATGTCCATGAGACGGAGTAGTTCGTTTGCGCTCGAGGGGGTTGAAACCTTGGACTGGTAGTACTCTCCCAGTTTTCCCTCGTCGAGCTCGGTTGCAAGTGATCTGGCCCCCAGTAAGCGACGTAGTATCTCCGGATCAACGTCCTTGATGAGATATGCCCGAGTCCTTAGGGAGAGTAGGTCCTCGAATGAGGAGATGAATAGGGTCATGCCTAGCGGGGATGGCATTTTCACCCTTCGGTGAACAATCCTAACGTCTTCGGTCTGCATTCTTGTGATGAAGTTCCGTAGTTGCACCATGTCAAGATCCGTTGTCAGGATTTCGTTCATTGCCTCCCTGACCACCACCGAATCGTCCATCTTTCTGTGGCGATTCATTATCTGCTCTGCCTTTTGCTGGAATTGTTTGGGGCTAACCTCTTCGGCCCCGATTCTCCTGGGGTTTAGCATACTTCTAGAAGAGACCTCCCTAAACCTCTTTGCGAACAACTGCGATTCCAGAAGATACTTGTTCAGGCTATCTTGGCTATCGCTGCTACGGAATACCGCAGGAATTGCGGATACCTCTATCTCATGGCTTAGTTTGGCCATGAATCCGTTCTCGTCAAAGGAAAGCTCGTGAATAGCGATATTGTCCTTTGATGCCATGCCTGCGAATAGATACCCCAAGGCGAGGTTGAATGCTCGGCCTCTGCAGGTCGTCACAACGTATGTTGGCAAAGGCGCCTCAACCTGCTCAACTAGTATGCAATCCTCGGAGGGAACCTGGAATGTGGTCGCAGAGTGCTCATCTAGGAACTGAGTCAGAGCATTGGCAACCGGCTTATTGAGTCCGATCACATCGGTGAGGAAGGGGGTTATCCCCTGTCCAGTCCTGTATTGTACAGCAAGTAAGCCAAGAAGGCCCATTACCTCGGAGCTCAGTTCGCTTGTTCTGCTCATTGCCTCTCCTGTCCACGAAGGAATAGTTGGTCTGTAACCTGTAGCAGAAGTTACGTTAACCCTAGTCCCAATCACACTGGAAACTCTGTATGTTGAGCCACCTAGAAGGAATACGTCCCCATTCCTGAGACTTGAGACGAATGATGAAGAGAGCTGGCCAACTAGAGTACCATCGGAAGTGAAAACCAGGTAGTTGTTATCTGGAGCAATAGTTCCTATGTTTGTGTAATATATCATCTGAGCGTAGCCCCGCTTTCCAAAACGGTTTTCTTCCCAATCGACCCATATCCTCCTCTCCTCTTCCAATAAGTCTAGGACCTCGATATAGTCGTCATAAGGAAGTGAGCGATATGGCCATGAAGCAGAAACTAGCTCGTATGCCTCATCTATGTCCCACTCTCTGATTATTGTCAGTCCAATCATAAACTGGGCCAGCACATCCAGGCAATTTTCTGGAAACTTCAGCAAGTCCATATTTCCTGAAAGAATCCCATTCTGAAGGGCAACTACCTCCAGCAAGTCATGAGGTGATGTGGGTAGAAATCTAGCTCTAGGTAGTCCTCCGACTTGATGTCCCGCGCGACCAATGCGTTGGAGGGCAGTGGCTATTGAACCGGGTGAGCCAACCTGGATAACCAGGTCGACGGACCCAATGTCGATACCCATTTCGAGGCTAGATGATGAAACGACACACCGCAATAAGCCGTTTTTTAGCCTCTGCTCTACATCTAGCCTGATTGATTTATCCATAGAGCCATGGTGCCCCTCAACCCCTTCCAGACCAGCAACCTTTAGCCTTTGAACGAACGTTTCTGTCATGTTCCTGGTGTTTACGAAAACCAAGGTTGTCGTGTGCGCCTCGACAAGTTCCTTTATCCGATCTATGTTGTGGTCAAGGATTTCCTTAACTGGGATTGATGTGAACCTCGGAGTAGGCAGTATGATGTCAAGGTCCAATTCCCTAGAGCCAGAAATTTTGGCAATCGAGACTCTTTGAGAACCGCTCTCAGATTCTCTTGAGTCGCTTGCTACTAGGAATTCGGCGACGTCCTCAAGGGGTTCCATTGTAGCGCTAATCCCTATCCTCTGAACATCCGATTCAACAACTGAATCCATCAAAGCGAGACTCAGGGAAAGGTGGGTCCCTCTCTTCGTTGGGACGAGTGAATGCAACTCATCGACTATAAGCCACTTCAAATCGTTCAATATTGGCCTGAATCTCTTCGAGGCAAGGGCAAGTCCCAGGGACTCTGGTGTGGTGATAAGAATATGAGGGGGCTTTCTAAGCATCCTCTCTCTTTCCTTCTGAGGAGTATCTCCCGTCCTAAGCCCTACACTGATGTCTTGGGCCCTCCCTGGTAAGAAACGCTCCTTTATCTCATTAAGCGGCCCGATCAGGTTCTTCTGGATGTCATTCGCTAATGCCTTGATTGGTGAAATGTAAACGCAATGAATGGTGTTCTCCAGATTTCCATCTATTGACTTACGAACGAGGTCGTCGATTATAGAAAGGAATGCAGTAAGTGTCTTTCCAGAACCGGTTGGTGAGCATAGTAGGAGGTGATCTCCATTTAGAATCCGCGGAATTGCCACCTTCTGTGGATCAGTGAAATCTGGAAACTTGTCCATGAACCAATTTCTAACTGGTGCGGAAAGCTTGCTTAGGATGTCCTCTGTTTCTGAGAACTCCGTAGCATACGTTATTTCTGGCATTTATTTTACACACCTTCGCGCTGCAGGGAATCGATGGAATAAATGAATCCTTCTCTGAAATGAATCCAAGATTGCCATATTGGGCCCGGTAATGGTAATCTGGTTGCTCAATTGTAGATTTCAAAGTTCAAACTAGGATGGCTTGAAAACTATAATTGAATTTCGAAGGTTGATGGAGAACGAAGGCAGAATGTCTCGATTAGCCTCGATGCTTAGGCGCAGGGGGGTCATAATGCCCTCGTTCGAGATGTATGGTGGCGTGTCTGGACTAGTTGACTACGGGCCAGTCGGAGCTAGCATCAAAAGAAGGGTAGTGGACTGTTGGATAGATCACTGGACGGGAATACCAAATGTCAGAGAAATCGACTCCCCTACCATTACCCCAGAATCAGTATTGCAGGCAAGTGGCCATGTGGGCGAGTTCAATGACCATATGTCCGAGTGTAAAGGCTGCAAGAGGGTTTTCAGAAGCGATCACCTACTAGAGGGTGTTCACGAAAACCCAGATACACTTGATGCGGCCAAATTAGATGATGAGATTTCCAGAAATGGAGTTTGCTGTCCCAGTTGTGGCTCTTCGGAATGGGGAATTTCCAGCCCGATGAATCTGATGTTTAGGACCAGCATAGGGGCAATGGGAAACGCTCGGGCCGCCTACATGAGGCCAGAAACGGCCCAGGGAATGTTCATGCTCTATCCCGCTTTATTCAGGCATTTCAGACAGAAGTTACCGTTCGGTGCTGTACAAACTGGTAAGGGGTATAGGAACGAGATTAGCCCCCGGCAGGGTATGATCCGACTAAGGGAGTTCAACATGGCCGAGATGGAGTACTTCATAGATCCAGAAAGCCCGCCAGAAGTAGATCTGGACAGATGGGGTAGTGAAGTCGTCCTCTTACCCGATCCAGAAGGTCCATTTCCCGGGGAGCATAGAGTCTCATTTTCCAAGGCTTTCGAATCGGGCATTGTAAGGCACCCTACCGTGGCATGGTTCCTTGCTATGACGATGGAGTTCCTAGAGAAGGTTGGATTAGATCCGGGCAAGGTTAGGTTCAGGCAACACGGCGGTTCTGAGATGGCTCACTATGCATCCGACTGCTGGGATTGCGAACTTCTAGGAGAGCATGGGTGGATTGAGTGCGTGGGCATTGCAAATAGGACCTGCCATGACCTCCTGGCTCACGAAGAACATTCTGGCTCAAGCCAACTAAGAGGTTGGAGGCAGTTTGATTCACCTCGTGTTGATTCCAGGGATGTCCTAGCCCCAATCGGCTCAGTGATTGGACCAAAACTGAAGAATAAGGCGAGCGAAGTTACCGAACTACTCGGAGAACTTCAGGAGCTGCCTGATTCCCTTCCCTTCAACCTCGATCTTGGGGATGGTTCAGTCGTGCAGATTACTGAAGAAATGGTGACTAGAAAAACCGTAGAGGTCACCAGTCACGGCGAATATTTCACCCCTCATGTGATAGAACCAGCATTTGGGATTGATAGGATCGTTTGGCACATCCTCGATCATAACTTCCGCGAGGTCGAGAAGGAGGGGGAGAATTACACTATTCTTTCCCTCAATCAGGAAATTGCACCCTTCGATGTCTCGGTTCTGCCGCTATTCGACAAGGACGGAATGGGTGAAATGGCCAGGGGCATTGCTACTCGTATTAGGGAAATCAAAGGCATTGTAGTGGATATTGACTCTAGTCGCTCCATTGGTAGAAGGTATGCCAGGTGTGATGAGATTGGAGTCCCATGGGCCTTGACAGTAGACCATACTTCCTTGGAAGAAGGAAGCGTTACCGTCCGTAGGCGTGATGATCAATTGCAAGTCCGTGCGCTAGTAGATGATATCATCATAAGACTAGCGAATGGAACGATGGAAGGCCTATTCTGAGTGCCAATCTTCAAGTGACTCCAATTAAAGTCGTTCTCGTGGACGACTGGACAGAACGCTACCGTCCGGATTCCCTATCTGATATCGAGGGCAATGAGAGCCGGATCAGAAGAGTTCGAAGTTGGATTAGCAAGTGGGACTCTGACGAGAGGCCAACCAAGAGGGGTTTGCTGTTATCTGGACCCCCAGGGGTTGGGAAAACGACCCTAGCCCTAGCTATTGCTAGAGAAAGGGGATGGGGAGTCATAGAGTTAAACGCATCCGAACAAAGGAATGCGGCGGCAATCAGATCTTCGGCCACGAGAGGTTCGCAGCACATTCCTTTGGAGATGTTCAATGATGGACCGAAGAAGCAAGGACGGACACTA
>MDSZ01227638.1_pt1 | contig 23527 bp, 36 predicted proteins | sample 811201 | NCBI WGS metagenome assembly MDSZ01 (sample SAMN05326647, study PRJNA326480) | marine metagenome | isolation source: seawater | place: Indian Ocean: North | collected 2010
ATCTGTTAAGAAGTCAGAAGAGAAAAAAGAAGACGGCGTAATACACAGAGGAATTTCTAAAAGATATTTCTCCAAGTCTTTTACAATCGCTGATGACGTTGAAGTAAAAGGTGCTGAGTTGAAAGACGGTTTACTTAAAATTAGTTTGGAGAAGATTATTCCAGACGCTAAGAAACCAAGATCTATCGAGATCAAATAACTTAGAACTATTTTAGTTCCAAAGTGATAGATGTGGGTCGCTCGGCCCACATCTTAAAATAAGTACTTACATGAGCAATAATCCACTAGTATGTCAATTAGGAATGGCTGGTGTAAACTTCAAACACAATAGAGTTGACCTTTGCTACAGATCCATAAGTGGCACTACCAAAAAACACACAAGCATAGCAGAAGCAGTAAATGACGAAGAACTTTGTTCACAAAGACTTCAACTATTAAATGGTAATTGGCCATCTGCTTGTTTTGATTGTATGTACATGGAAAAACAAGGTGCTGAAAGTTATAGGCAACGTATCAAGTTTTATCCTAACAAATCAGATCAGTTTTACTTAGATAATGTTGATCCAGTTACAGGAAAAGTAAAACAACTTAAAAGGATAGAGTTTAGATTTGATAATACTTGTAATTTTGCTTGTAGACATTGTTCTGCTGAATATAGTTCTACCTGGACAAAGATAGTTAAAAATAATCCAGACCTTACAGAATTTGACGGAACTGATTTACACAGGTGGGACGAAAGTTATGCTACAGGATTAGAAAATTTAAATGAGATTGGCGACTTTATAGATGAAGATTTAGAAATTGAAATAACAGGAGGGGAGCCGTTCTTTCAACATAGATTTTACGATTGTTTAGAAAAACTTAAACCATATGCTCATAAAATTAATTTAATTGTAACCACTAACGGAAGTATAGCAGGTAAGTTTAAAAAATATGATGTAAAAAGTTTACTACTTCCTTTTAAAGAAGTTTACTTAAAAGTAAGCATGGATGGATCAAAATCTTTCTTTAACTATTTTAGACAAGGTGGAGATTGGGATACCTGTATAACAAACTTAAAAAGTTTTAATGAGTTACCAAATATTAGAATAGGACCAATTGTAACTATTTCAAATATGCAGGCGGCAAGGATGCCAGAAATTTATAATGATTATTTTCAAATAAACAGCAATCCAAAAAGTTTTGAAGCAGGAGAAGTACTACACCCTGATATGTTAAATCCTGTACACTTGCCTAAACCTTTGAAAGAAAGATATCTTGAAGAATGGGAAAACTTTAGGAATGGATTGTCCAATTCAACCCATGCTGACAGGATTGGAAACTTTGCTGTTCAAATGTTAAAATCAAATGAAGGAAATCCAAAAGTTTGGAAAGACTTTTGTTCATATACAGATAAGTTGGATAGAATTCATAACAAAAAAGTATTTGACTATTTTCCAGAATGGGAAGATTTTTGGCATTTATCTTCTTGACTTTTGAGTACTAATATCGTATAATAATAGAAATATGAATGAGGCAATTATGACTGATACTAGCACAAAAGAAAAGATCAAAATATCACCAAAGTTTGATCTCGCCGAACCAGGCAAATACAAAGTAATTTATATAAATGATGAACTTACTACTATGGAGTTTGTAGTAGAAACACTACTAGATATATTTGATTATAAACCTCAAGATGCTGAAGATATAACACACAAGATACATGACGAGGGTTCAGCAGTAGTGGCAATATATCCATATGAAATAGCAGAACAAAAAGGCGTTGAAGTAACTGTATTAGCAAGAAGCAGAGGTTTTCCTCTCCAAGTTAAAATAGAAAAGGAGTAACTACCATGGCCGTACACGCTATGATAGATTTAGAGACGCTTGGTACTAAACCTGATTGTACTATTATAAGTTTAGGTGCTATAAAATTTAATCCATACACAGATAATGAACCTTATGGTGGACTTTATTATAAGGCGGATATCGATGAACAATCTAATTTAGGCAGAACTGTAGATGATGCCACACTTGAATGGTGGGGCAAACAAGATGCTAAAATAAGAGATGAAGCATTGACAGATGGTGACCGTACTAGTGTAGAAACAATTACAAATGAACTTAATAAATTTTTAGTAGGTGTTGACGAAATATGGGCTCAAGGTCCTGCTTTTGATATTGTAATTTTAGAAAACTTATATCAGCAATTAAAAAAGCCTTGTCCGTGGAACTTTTGGCAAGTAAGAGATTCGAGAACATTATTCAGTATGATGCCTAAAGACCCACGTAAAGATATACAACAAGATTTACACAATGCTTTGGCAGACTGTTACTATCAAGCAAAATGTGTACAACAATCATTTAGACACTTTGGAGTTAAAAAGTAATGGAGATAATTTGGCATATAATATTAACAGTTTGTTTAGGCTCAACTTGTCTTGAGCAAGATGTACAATGGTTTGAAAACAAAACAGAGTGTGAAGAAATGCTAAAAGCATATTCAGAAATACCCACAGACGGTGACTGGGATAGTGTAGATTATATTTGTAAACCAGTTGGGAGTTTATCCACTTGAGTAAAAAATCATTTGATGAAGCCTGGGCAGAAGAAGAAGCAATCTTAAAAATTAGTTTAGAAGTTTCTCGAAGAAACAAAGAAGAAAGACACAATAAGGCACCAGGTAGGAAATTAATTGATCAAACTGAAGGACGTAATCAAAAAGATAAAGACTGGTGGGATAAAATTCCAAACAGTAAAGAATATGGTACAACAAAACATAAGCAACCTCCAGAAGGCAACCATATAAAAAAAGATGCTTATGATGATAGGAAAAAGAAATGAAAGTAGGTTTTACTTGTTCAACATTTGATTTACTACACGCCGGACATATTCAAATGTTACGAGAAGCAAAAGAACAATGTGAATATTTGATAGTAGGATTACAAACAGATCCTACTGTAGACAGACCAGAAAAAAATAAACCTATACAAACTTTGGTTGAAAGATATACACAATTAAAAGCAGTAGGTTATGTAGATGAGATTATTCCATATCAAACTGAACAGGATTTAGAAGATATTTTATCAATGTATCATATTGATATAAGAGTACTAGGGGTAGAATACAAAGACAAAGACTTTACAGGAAAAAGTATTTGTCAAAAAAGAGGAATAGATCTATACTTTAACAAAAGAGATCATAGATTTTCAAGCAGTGATTTAAGAAAGCGAGTTTGTAATGAGAATTGAAACAGAAATAAAACTAGATTATAGTGATGTACTGTTAAGACCAAAGAGAAGTACTTTGGGTAGTAGAAAGTCAGTTGATCTTACAAGAGGTTTTACTTATAAAAATTATAAGCCAAGTTGGTCACGTTATCCTTCTTCAGAAAATTATGCTCCTGAAGGAAGAAAGCATTATGAAGGTATTCCTTTAATGGCCAGCAATATGGATGGAGTTGGTACTTTTGATGTAGCAGATAAACTAGCAGAACAAGGTATATTAACTTGTTTAGTAAAAACTTATAGCAGTAAAGAGTTAATAGATTACTTTCAGCATAATCAATATTATGAAGGCAAGTTAGCAGTAGGTACAAGAACAGAATACGTTGCTGTAAGTATTGGAATTCAAAATCAAGATTTGTTTAAGTTTAAAGAGGTATACGAAACAGCGGGTGCTTATATAAAGTATGTCTGTATTGATGTTGCTAACGGGTATAGTCAACGATTTATAGAATTTGTAAGTATGTTTAGGAAAATGTATCCTGAAGTAGTTATTATTGCTGGTAATGTTGTTACAGCAGACCAAACACAAGAATTATTATTGAATGGTGCTGATATCATTAAAGTTGGTATTGGTCCTGGCAGTGTGTGTACTACAAGACTAAAAACTGGTGTTGGTTATCCTCAATTATCTGCTGTAATGGAATGTGCCGATGCCGCTCATGGTCTTGATGGTCATATTATTGCTGATGGCGGTTGTACTTGTCCAGGTGATGTAGCAAAGGCTTTCGCCGCGGGTGCTGACTTTGTGATGCTTGGAGGTATGTTAGCAGGACATGATGAAGGTGGCGGAGAAGTTATTACTAAAAGTTTTATAACTGATGAACTAACAGATAAGAGTGGTCATCGAGTAATTGAGCAACGTAAGTTTGTAGAATTTTATGGCATGAGTTCAAAAACAGCAAATGAAAAACATTTTGAAGGATTGAAAGACTATCGTGCTAGTGAAGGAAGAACTGTACTTGTTCCATACAAAGGTCCAATACAAAATACTATTCAAGATATATTAGGTGGTGTAAGAAGTGCTTGTACCTATGTTGGAGCAAATAGGTTGAAACAAATTGGAAAATGTGCTACATTTATAAGAGTAAACAAACAATTAAATGAAGTATATAAAGAATCACAGATAGGCGAATAATGTTTCCATATATAGGCGGAAAGAAACAACATAGCAAATGGATTGATCCATTTTTTCCTGAAGATGCCAACACTTATGTAGAAGTGTTTGGAGGTGCTATGTGGATGTATTGGATGAGTGGAAAACTGCCTGTAGACAAAAATATTTACAATGACTTCAACAGACATTTAGCCAATGTATTTTTATGCTGTACTACTGATCCACAGCAAATGGAAAATGCTTGTTTAAAATATTATAATGACATAGGTAATGCTGATAAGTTTATACAGTATCGTGATGAGGCGTTTGCTATTTATGGAACAAATTTTGCTATACCAGATTATGATTTAGCGGCAAAGTATATGCTATTACAATTACAAATTTTTAGTGGTGGTAATGGTTTAACAGCAACAACAAAAATGTATCACAATGAAAATTATAAACCTAAATTTAAAACATTTACAGAAAAGTTTCAACAGGTAAGATATTTAGATAAACTAAAACATCTTAGTGTTGAAAATATGGATTGTAGAGATTTAATTAGAAAATATGATAGCAAGGAAACTTTCTTTTATGTTGATCCTCCTTACTATAAATTAGAGAGTTATTATACAGAAGATGACTTTGGTAAAATGGATCACTTAGAATTAATTGATATGCTTAAAAATACAAAAGGTAGATGGGCATTAAGTTACTATCATTTTGAGGAACTTCAAACAATGTTACCTAAGTCACAGTTCTATTGGCATGAAGAAGTTACATATACAAACAACGGTTTAAAGAAACAAGAAAATGCTTGGCGTAAAGACGGTAAGTTAGGAACAGGCATAAGACCAGAACGTACAGAATTGTTAATTATGAATTATGATCCTAACGAAGTACTAAAACCTACAAATAACTTTGAGGAGTTATTTGATGTCAGTTGATATAGTAGTTGGTCCTCAATGGGATAGACGAGTAATTGATTTAGAGATACCATATGGTAAAAAAGTAGGCTTAATGGTATCTGGTGGATTAGATAGTGCTATACTTTTATATGCTTTACACAAAGTTAATCCAGGTGCTAGTATTACTACATTCTGTGTTCCAAGAGAGGCAGATGATGCCAAAACTCATAGTTACGCTGTTCATAAAAAAGTCAGTGAGTTGTTAGGAAAAGAACTTCCTATGCCTACACTTATAGGTACATCAGTTGATGAGAACAGTGTATCAGCAACAAGACATTTATTAAACAGTGGTGCTTACGATTTAATATATGATGGAGTAAACCATCAACCTCCTTTAGGATTTGGATTTTATGATAAAAATCCAAAAATGGCTACAACAGAGTCAAGAGGATCTGATAAGGGATATAGGGCATGGCGTATAGAACGTGAGGGTTTAGTAACACCATTTTTACACACTTACAAGTACCATCTTATAGACTTATATTACAAGTTTAGTGTACAAGAACTAATTGTACCAACCCATAGTTGTACAACGCTTACAGAGGGCAGATGTAACGATTGTAACTGGTGTTGGGAAAGGGCATGGGCATTTGACCAACTAGGTAAAACTGATCCTGGCACTAATTAAATAAATACATTATACAATTAGGATTATTTAAATGAGAGCAAAAGAATTTATTTCTGAAGGAGTATTGTCTCGTATAGGGTCGTTTTTTAAAAACTTATATGGTAAAATAGTAAATGCTATTACAAATGCTTTTAATAAACTTGACTTTGGACAAACAACATCTTTTAAAATACCAAGAGCAGTAAAAGAGGCAAATCCTGTGGAAAGAGAAAAATTTGGACTAACTGGTATGATAGGTTATTTCAATGAACACGCTGTGGCCTACAAGTTAGGTAAAGCACTAGTGGCCGCTGGTGTACCTGTTACAACACCTGGTCCAGGCTTACAAAAATCCTATGAAGATTATAAAAATTACATTTTATCAAATGTAGAAAAGTTTGGTAAAGAAGCACCAAAAGTAGAAAGTGAAATACAAAGAGCAGAAGAAGGTTCAACAGCAATGGCAGAGGCTATGCTTAAAGAATTATCTGAAGCGAGAGATATTTTATTACATGAAGTAGAAATCAAACACGATGGTATTGAAGCCATGGGTGCTGGTAAAGAAGACATTACAATTACAGTAAAGAAAAAAGATACACAAGAAGTAGAAGATTTAATCAAAGCAAGTTTAAAACTGTACAATGATCCAAGTGGTATTAATGTAGGTAATGCTACATTCGCCGCTTATATTTCTAAAATACTTTTAGGTTTAGAAAATCCAGGACAAGGTCCAAAAGCAATTAAGGCATTCTTAGATGCTTTACCTCAAGACAAAGCAACAGAGTATAAAGAAAAAATAGAATCAGTTTTAGGTATTACTCAGCAGTGGAGTAAAATGAAGACTCAACTTAAAAAAGATGGTGATCCTGATTATCGTAAAAAGGCAAATGCTTTTATTACACAAAACAAAGGTTACCAAAAAATGAGTCAACTTATTTTTGAAGATATGTTTAAGTACTTTTACAGTCAAGATAAAAAAGGCGTAAACGATCGTATACTTAAATTTATTGGACTAGACGGTGCTGATGATGTTTATCTTGCTGTAGGTAAAGTTGGCAAGGCAAAAAGAACATTAAGCAGTAGAACAAGTAAAAAGTTTGGCGAATTATATGAAGCATTGAAATCAGACTTTGACATTGAATTTGAAATGCCAACAAATCCAGAAGTAGTAAATGTTAAAATGTTTATTAAAGACAACGGAAAAACTTTAGCACAATTTAACATTCCATTTAAAGAAGGCGGAACTTTCACTCATCAATTTAGAATGACTGAATTATTCGACTAATAAAATTATCCAAAGTATTTCATTCAGAAATACTTTCTCTTAAAAAAATTACATCTGTTAAAATAGCATATCAGCCTTTACGCTACAACATGAATTGGGACAGTATCACTGTACTAAATATGTGTGAATAAAAATCACAACAGATGGAGAATCAATAAATGGTTAAAACATTTTTCAATAGCCTTGTGGATTTTTTATCCCCCGGCGAACACAAAAGACTAGACTACCTAACTTATGCTAAAACAGAGTTTGGTAGCGATTGGCGATATGCTTACAATTACATGATGGCAAACGATGGAAAGGCACCAAGATATGGCAAATAAGGCAATTAAAATTTTACAAAAAGTATTTAAGGCAATGAAACCTATGTCACAATCAGAACGTGAACATGAATGGTTAGCAAAGTCTACTGACTTGGTAGACTTAGAACGTAGACAAAAAGCATTAACAAATAAAAATTTGAAAGGTTGGGTGTAATGAACACAATAACATTAGCATACTGCCACGTATGTGAAGCAGTGGCATCATTTTTTAAAAGAGTTGGCAGAGGAATTGAATACTTTGTTACAACAACAAGTTATGCTAAAGCGTCAGCAGAATTGGCTAGACAAGGTCACCAGGCAGAAGCAAAGGCATTAATGATGGAACTTAAATCCTATCGGGAGAATTACTAGTTCGATCCAAAATTTATCCTAGCGATATTTCTTATAATAAGTATCGTTATAGGAGACAATCAAGGTAGAGGTATCCTTGATAATAAAAAGAAACGTAAAGAGGAAATTGTTTACAATGAAAATACTAATCTCAATTATGGCCCTAATAGGCTTATTATCTAGTCCAGTATTTGCTGAGGACACTACAGTTGAAATGCTGAACAAACGAGACGACGGAGCAAAAATGGTGTACTCCGAAGATATTACTCGTATTGATGTGGGTGACACAGTTACTTGGGTTCCTACTTCAAAAGGTCACAATGTAGAAATCGTGGCGGCACCTGATGGTTTTGATATCCCTAAGAAGTCCAAAAACAATAAAGAAGTTTCAATTACATTTGATACACCAGGTATCTACTACTATTGGTGTACTCCACACAAAAGTATGGGTATGATTGCCCTTGTTGTTGTGGGTGATGATACGTCAAATAAAGACGCTATTGCTAAAGCCAAAGCAATGGGTAAGAGCAAAAAGAAACTAAAGGCTCTTTTAAGTGAGTTATAAAAAATTAGTTTCACGTATACCTGACTTCCGTTACAGCAATTGGCTATTACGAATACCATTAGCAATAGTTTTCCTCCAGCAAGGATTTGACAAATGGCCAATAGATCAAGAGACTGCTGAGTCTTTTAATTTACCCCTAGTGGTATGGGCATTTGTTACACTAGGTGAAATTGGTGCTGGATTTGGATTGTTAGTTGGAGGTTTGTTCCCAAAACAATTTTTATGGGAACTTGGAGATGCTATAACACGCTTCAGTGGTGTTACTATTTGTAGTATAATGACGGGTGTTATTTGGATAGGACAGCCTGAAAGTTTTATGGATGTAATACTTTATGATCACTTCCATGTACTACTTTGGGTAGGTGGGTTGTTCTTTGCCCTACGAGGGAACAGGATATACTTATAGGAGGAAAGTTTGATGTGGCCCTACACAGATGATGAACTAGAATTTATAAACGGCAAGTAAAAAGTAGATGAGGATTGACTCAACAATGTTCTAATCATAATGGGGAGTAAGCATTATAGAGTCAATCCGCAACTACTTTATACCATACCCCTATCCATCATTACAAGATAAATTACTCCTATAATAATTCCACTCAAACCTACAAGCAAAAGAATTATTGCTATAATATTCATTATTTCCTGTCTACGTTCTTGTTGAGCGTAGATCATCTGTTGTCTTTTCTTTCTAATATCTGCTTCAGTTTTAATAAGTTCATCCCAAGCACTTAATCCTCTTGTCATAATTATGATTTGCTTGAGTTGTTCTCTCATATCTTCTGCTTTCTTTTTTGCCATAAAGATTTGCATGGCTTCTTCTTCAACAGAGCCACTAGCAAAAAGTTTTTTAAAGATTGGTGGTTTTTTATTAAGTTCTTCTGCTTTCTTAAGATCAGATATACAGTTCATCCAACGACCTAAATCGCCTGCCATTGACTCAATATCTCTTCCTACGCCGAAACCAGCCTTGATAGCATTGAACGCCGCGGTTGCTCCCGCGATTGCTGTGATAGGATCCATTTGAATTCCCCTCGTCTGGATACTAATATTTATAAATAATATTACAATAGAATATGAGCATAGAATCATGAAACACATTAATAGACAAGAAGAACAAGATGCCTTATGGGAGGCAACCTCCGAACTAGCAGGACTAGGATACACAATTAAGTCAGATGAAAATTTACCACAATATTTGGCACAAATCGAAAGTCAACAGATAAAAGATGCCATGATTGACAACAGTTTGGTAATTGCTAGGGCGGCTAGGCAGTTAGGAGTAAGCAGAGAACGGTTACATCACCGAATAAAGGCTCTAAATTTAACGTTTTAGGTATACTTTAGTATATAGAATCCGTAAAAATTTTTACGTTTCCCGATAAATATTATTTGAGGAGTCAACAGGAAATTATGAAAACATTCTGGATTTTAATGGCAATAGTATCGAGCACTACAAGTGGCGACTATGAAGTATATAAATTTGATAACGTATCATTCGATAGTGAGTTTAATTGTATTCAATTTGCTCAAGAAAACTACCAGCCTATCAACATTCAGGTAAACACGGCGTACAAAACCGAAGGCATATTATATGACTTCGCTTGTATCTCGAACGAAGAATATAAGATCTTATTGAACCCCTCAACTGAGAATTAAATATTATGGGGAGTAAATCTTATGACGAGATATTTTATGATCGCCGTGATCTCTTTGATCACCGCGTCATTTTCGGCTAACGCTCAGGACTTACAATTTGGATTTAAAAATCCAAGTTTCCATTCTGGTAACGGCTATTCATCTCACGTCCTTTCTGTAGAACAGTTACGTTTCACTAGACAAAAAGATGTCAAAGAAAAAGAGGAACAGTTAGCCAAAGAAGCAGAAAGAGAAGCGAACCAAAATACTGTAAAAAAATTCTTAGTCAATGTAGAAAGTCGTATCTATGCTCAATTATCAAAACAGTTAGTAGATAATATGTTTGGAGAAGGCACTGCCACAAGTGGTACTGCCGAGATAGAAGACAATATTGTCTATTGGGAAAAAGTAGGAAATAACATTAACATTAGGATTACAGAATCCGATGGAACTGTTACTACTATGAGTGTTCCAGTAGGAGATTTTGCATTCTAATGAAACATATTTTATCAATTTTCCTTATGGCTATGTTCTTGGCAGGTTGTACAGCACACGTTAACAATGTTCAATATGAAAAACATTGGGAGGCGGCAGGCGTACAAAAGGCCACTAGTTCAGTAGTTAACTTTAAACAGTTAGATGGACCGCTGATTACTGTAGCAGTTTATCAGTTTAACGATTTAACTGGGCAGAGAAAACCTGGACAGATAGCACATTTAAGTTCGGCAGTGACCCAAGGTGCCGCGGCTTATCTAATAGAAACACTTAAAGAAGTAGGTGATGGTACTTGGTTTCAAGTAGTTGAAAGAACTGGTATTGACCATCTTATAAAAGAAAGACAAATTATAAGACAAACCAGAGAACTTAACAAAGACCAAGATGTACTAAAACCTTTACTTTTTGCTGGTGTTCTAATAGAAGGGGCAATAGTTGGATATGACAGCAACCTTGAATCAGGTGGGGCAGGCGCCAGAATGCTAGGCATTGGTGCTAATACCCAATACACAAGAGATACAGTAACAGTCAGTATTAGATTAGTATCTGTATCAAGCGGTGAAGTACTTTTAACATCAACTACAACAAAAACAATTATCAGTGTAAAAACACAGGCAGATGTTTTCCGTTGGATGGATGCTGGTACAGAACCACTTGAAGCAGAGATAGGAACAGCACTTAACGAACCTGTAAATGTAGCCACGAGACTTGCTATTGAGTTAGCAGTATGTAACTTGATTGAAAAAGGAGAACAGAAAAATCTTTGGGCCTATAAAGAAGAAAACAAACAAATATTAAAAACGGATGGGAGACATCACTAATGAAAAAAATAATCATTACTTTACTATCATTCTTTTTTTCTACTTCTGTGTTGGCCAATGACATTTATATTACACAAAGTGGAGCCAGTCTTAACTTAGACGTAGTTCAAGACGGAGAAAACAACGTTTTAGGTACATCAAGTGCTAGAGCGTCGTTAATAGGTTCTGCTATGACATTTAGTGTTACACAAACTGGAAATTCCAACATAATGGCGGCAGATGTAGAAGGAGCGAGTGCGGCAGTGGACGTAGATATTACAGGTAACAGTAACAACCTTGTTCTTAACTGTAATGCTACAGGAAACTATAACTGTGACAACTGGAACGTAGACATTGACGTAACGGATTCAGGATCAACTGGAGATAGCAACGACATCGATATTGATGTAGGAACTATTAGAAACTCTGCTGATTCTGATGTGACACTACAAATTACAGGTGACACTAACACAGCAAATATCGATATTGACGGTGCTTCGGCTCCTGTATCACTAACTGTTACAGGTTCAACTAACACATTTAACGTAGACGTTGACGGTGACGGGGATAGTGCTGGTCATAGTGTAACTATGCAACACACCGGTTCATCAGGAAACTTTGACGTTAACGTAAGTGGAAACAATGACGCTATCGTTAATACAATTACATCAGGTGCTAGTGCTGACGTTGATATAACAATAACAGACTAACACACAGGATTCATATGTTGTGTCGTTTAATATTATCGATTTCTATCCTGTTCTCGACCGTAGCATGGGCCGTAGATTATGGCGACCGTAAGATCGGCGTAGTTACTGTGGCTGAACAGCCTGGGTGGCTAGAACGAGAATCCGGCACAGCATTAGAATCTAACACAGATGTTCCATTAGAAATGATGGACAGAATTGAAACATTTCAAGGAGCACATAGACTTACATTCATAGACGAGACGATTGTAGATATGACTCCTCAGTCACTTCTTACTATTGATGATTATGTATATGATCCAAGTAATAATGAAGGGTCCTTGAATTTAAAGGCAAAACTAGGCACAATTAGATATGCTTCAGGCAAACTGGCAAAAAACTTTAGGCAAAATGTAAAAATAGAAACTCCTACTTCAACTATTGGAGTAAGAGGTACAGACTTTACTATGACGGTGGACGAACTTGGCGGCAGTACTATCATATTACTCCCCTCTTGTGATATTTCAGGAAATTGTTATGTAGGTGAAATTGTTGTTGATACTGACGTTGGTCAGGTTATTATGAACCAAGCCTTCCAAGCAACCTCTACTAGTTCGCGGGAAAAGCCACCGTCACCAGTAGTACAGTTAGAAATAGACCCAGATCTCATTAATAACTTATTAATTATAAGAAGAAAACCTATCGTTGAAGATGAAGATCTTTTAGCAAGAAAAAAAGTTGTAGATCTACTTGATATAGATTTTTTAGAATTTAAAGAACTAGATACCGACGCTTTAGAAGTTGAAGAAGAATTTGACGAACTAGCAATTAACTTCTTAGACTTTGACCTTTTACCAGATATTTTAGAACAAGTTAACAGAGAATTAATAGCATTATTAAGTAAAGATGCTTTAGGGTTAACTAAGAAAAAAGACAAATCATCTGTAGATGAAAGAGGCATTGTTTTAATTGTAAGACCTGACAGTTGGAATTGGAGTAGAAGAGTTGACGGTAACAACACAATTGACTTAGAACTTAACAACGAAAATAACTATACCATAAATGTAAAGCAACAAGACTTTGAAGTTTTTGATTATGAGTTAGGTGGCACGGGAGGAAACGAAATTGTCATTTATCAAGGTCAGTAGCATACTTTGTTTTTTATTGTTTAGTACATCTGTATTTGCCAATACTGCCTTGGTAATGCACAGTAATTATTCTGATGCTCATACAAACGTTAAAGCACAATTAGAAGCAGATGGTTATACAGTAACATTTCAAACATCTGGTGTGGTACCAGATAACCTAATTAATAATTATGATGTTGTGTTTGATTTGAAATACAACAATAACATTGGCAGTAACGGAAAAGCCAGGTATGACGATTTTGTAGAAAATGGTGGAGTGTTAATCCTTGTAGGTGAGAATAGTAACAGTTTCTCAAATGATAATAATACCATAAGAGCCTTTATACAAAACAAACTTAACGGCACATTAACTTTCCAAGGTAACACAGGCGGCGGAAGTTGTGGCAATGACTGTAATATGACACAAACAAACACATCAGCAGGAGTGTCTAGTTATTCTAACGTTGGTGTATATGCCTATGGTGCTTATTTTACAGGCGACGGTACTTGGGCGGTAAAAAGTACAAGTGGAAAAATTTTATGGATGAAATGGTCCGGCAGTGAATTACCTAGTGGATACACAGGTGAAGTTTATGTAACATTTGATATAAACCAATTTACTACTACATATGACGGAGCAGATATGGATGACCTTATAAGTGATGTTTATTCTTCGGCTACTACAGCATCAGTAAGTATAACATCTAGTCAATCATCAGTTAAGTCAACAGCAACAAACAGAACATACAGCACCAACAGTATAAGGATTACACAAAGTGGAGCAAACATTGATTTAGATATTGTCCAAAAAGGAGACGGAAACTTTATCGAAGGAAGCGATTTTAGTTCTGTTGCTACACTTACCGGAGACAATTTAGATATAACACTAGAACAAGGATCTGTAAGTTTAGGAGCATCTAACAACAACGGTATTGGGATTGATGTAGACGGAGATACAAATACTGTACTGGTTAGACAAGGGACAATGGGCAACAGTGATAGCGGTGGACATAAAGCAAAAATAAACATAGATGGAAGTACAAATACATTAACACTTTATCAATATAACAGCGGTGGCACTAGTTCTAATCACTTTAGTCATATTGATATTACCGGTGGACAAAATACTATAACATCATATCAAAGAGATGATAGCAGTAAAGATTTGTTTATAGATTTAGATGGTTCAAGTAATACTATTTCAACAAATCAAAAAGATTCAGGTAATCATTATTTAGATATAGATGTAAATGGTAATAGTCATAGTATAACAACAACACAGCAAGGATCAGGTGATCATGGTGCTAGGATAAGTGTAACTAATTCAGGTGGAGCAAGTACTGTTACGTTAGATCAAAACAGCAGTTCAAATAAAACCTATACTTTAACACAAGACTGTACAAATTCAAATGGGTGTTCTACTACAGTCACACAAAATTAGTAAATACTTTATAATGGTATATACTCATAATAACTATGCTTTAGAAACAAGAGACAAAGGCAAAGCCTCTTTTTATGAAGGCGGATGGCTTAGATTTAGAGGTGATGGGTATGTAGCAATGAAAATGTTTATTCATGCTTGTAATGATCCTAGTGTCACAAACAAATTTAAAAAACAATTAGAAATGAGAGAACAACTCAAATGGAAAGTAGCAAAAGAAAAAGAAAATGAAAATAGTCAATAAAATATTAACACATTGGGCATTACCTTTTTTAACAGTATTTTTAATAACCTATCTTGTTTTTTCAAATTCATGGATTGTACAAACTTCTAAATTAAAGGGGTTTGATTTTCAATTACAGAATGAGGAAGTTTACCAAGACGAAAATTTAGTTTATCTCACCTTGGGTGAAGCAAGTATAGAAACTAATGGGCAATGGCCTTGGCCTAGAGATAAGATCGCTAACTTAATTTTAGAATTAAGACAAAACGGAGCAGGTGTAATTATATTGCCCATATTGTTCAGTGAACCTGACCGTTTTGGAAAAGACCTTGATTTAATTTCAATGTTAGAAAATAATGGCGTAGTAATAGCACAAACAGGAAGCATACAAAAAACTAGTGATGGTGTAGCAAGAGGTGTTAGTATGGTAGGAGGAAATTCAGATGCCGCTAATAATTTGTTTACATATCCAGGTATGTTAGGACCAATTGAAAGTATTAGTAATACAGCAGATGGTGTAGGTGTAATTAGTACAGCACCAGAAGTTGACGGTGTAGTTAGAAGAGTTCCTTTGCTTATTAATATAAATGGTGATCTATATCCAAACATAGCAATAGAAACTTTAAGAGTTATGATGGGTGTAGACAGTTATCAAATGAAAACTACTCCATACGGAATACACAGTGTAAGAGTAAAAGGGTTTCCGATTAACAGAGGAATTATAGAAACAGATGATAGAGGTAGATTGTTTTTAAGATGGAATACAGAAATTCCTGTAGTAGATTACACAAAAGATAGTTTAACAAGTATAGAAGGTAAAACTGTTATTATAGGTTTAACAGCAGAAGGATTAGGTAATCCTGTTGCTACACCTTTAGGTGAAAAGTATCCACACGAAATAATAGGAAGTACGTTAAGCACAATTATTTTAGGTGAAACAGTTGAACGTCCTATGTGGGCAGACTTATATGAACTGGCAGGCATATTTGCTATAGGACTTTTAATTGTTTTAGTAGTAGCATTTGCTCCGTATTGGGCAAGTGCTTTTTTTATTGTAGGATTAGCAGGAGGTATTGTGTATGGTGTAGGTTATGCTTTTGAAACAAGACTTTGGTTAATAGATGCTACGATGCCTATTGCTATGTTAGTGGCTGTAAGTTTACATAGTTTGTTTAATAGATTTGTAAAAGAGTTTATGTTAAAGCAACAAATTAAAAAACAATTTGAACATTATCTAGCACCTGCTATGGTTAAAAAATTACAAAAGAATCCAAACTTATTAAAACTAGGTGGAGATACAAGAGAACTTACTTTACTATTCTGTGACATCAGAGGATTCACTCCTATATCAGAACAGTTTAAAACTAATCCACAAGAACTAACAAAATTAATTAATAGATTCTTAACACCTATGACAGATATAATAATGAAGAACGAAGGTACTATTGACAAGTATATGGGTGATTGTATTATGGCATTTTGGAACGCTCCACTTACAGTTGAAGCACAAACAGACAAAGCAGTAGAAACCAGTTTACAGATGTTCCGTGACTTAAAAGTGTTAAATACTGAGTTAGCAAAAGAAGGCTTACTACCTATAAACATAGGCATTGGACTTAATACAGGTGATGTTGTTGTAGGTAATATGGGATCAAATCAAAGATTTGATTATAGTTGTCTTGGAGATGCTGTTAATTTAGCGGCAAGATTAGAAGGACAAACAAAAGGATATGGTGTGAAAATATTATTTGGACAAGAAACAGCAAAAGGTTTAAGTGAACGTTATACAGTTTTAGAACTTGATGATATTGCTGTTAAAGGTAAAACAGAACCAGTTAAAATTTACACAGTTTTAGATCCAGAAGAGTTAGGATATGATGTCATTCCTGCTTTACAACAATACGTTGATTTACACAGCAACCTTCGTAAAAATTACAAAAAACAAGATTGGAAGTTTTGTATAGATGCTATATCAGAATTACGTGGAAAGTTTGCTGGCACGTTAGATAGTTACTATGATATTATTACAGATAGAATAGAAGACTACAAAAAGAATCCGCCGCCTAAAGAATGGGACGGTGTTTATGTAGCCACGACGAAGTAGGCTATGGAAGACTGGGACACATGGCAGTCTAACAAAAGTACAAGATGGGTACTTAATAAATTAGAACTTTCTATTAAACTTGGTTATCATTGCGGTCCAGCAATGAAGCCTGTTGACAAAACAGGTGAATATATTATTCGTCCTATAATGAATTTAAGTGGAATGGGTATTCATACTCGTAAAATGTTTTTAGAACAAGACAGAGTTACAACAATTGAGCCAGGATATTTTTGGTGTGAATATTTTGAAGGTCCACAATATAGTATAGATTATAAATGGAACGGTAAAGAGTATACACCTATTTTTTCTTCACAAGGTTTTATAGATAAAGATGAATTCGTATATTTCAATCATTGGAAGAGAATTAAATTTCCTAATGTAGATTTACCTGATTGGATTAGTGAACTTAAAGAACATGATGTTATTAATGTAGAGTATATAGGAAATAAAATTATAGAAATACATTTGAGACCTAGTGATGACTTTCCGCCTGGTGCTAGTGAAATATATCCTGTATGGAAAAATACAAGTAAAGAACAACACTTGGGTTTTCAGAAGTTAGGATTTGCTTGGCGTGAAGATTATACAGACGCTGACGGATTTTTAAAAAATCCAAGATTAGGTTTTTATTGGCGTTAACCTAAAAAACAAATAAGAGTTAAAACAAAACCACATACATTACCAAAAGCAAACGAAATAACTAAATCCCAATTAGTCCAAATACGTTTCATTCCTGGTGTAGAAGCAAGTTGTTTCCATGCTCTAACTTCGGCTTCATCTCTTGCTACTTGAGCCATTCTTTTTATCCTTTTCCTTTTGCTGGAGTATTACATTTAATTTAGTGTTAAGTCTTATCATATCGTTGTCTAACATACGAACTCTATCAATTAAAGCAACGAGAGTTCCAAATGCTTTTCCTAATACTGGTTTAATTTCTGTAGTTACCCATTTCCATACATAGAAAATAAAGTAACCCATACCACACGCCGCAATAATGGGAAATCCGTAATCGTTTATCAAACTTACTAGGTATTCCATTTTTAATCTTTTCTAGCGTCCTCTTTACCTTCATTTGCCGCGAGTCTATCTATATTTGGTTGTACGTCTAAAGCATGGCTCATAAGCACATCAACTTTGACTAAATCGTTATTCATGGTTTGTACTCTATTATCTAATTGTTTTATCATTCCTTCTATAGTGTTTACAGTACCAGTTACACTGGCTAAAATATACTTTAAAGTTAAGAATATAAAAAACCCGGCAATGAGTGCACCGGCGATTGGAAATCCAACCTCTGATATAAGATAGAATACGCTTTCCATAATGTCTCCTCGTATAAATATTTATACAAATTAGGGTTATCAAATGAATGTAGCAATCGTATGTAACGGTAGATTAGGATCAGCAATAAGGGGTGTAATTACACGCCAAAAGAACAGATTTACACAAGATTTTAACATAACTTGGTTTGATGACACTAATGTAGGGCAAACAATGAGTGAAGGTGCTCTTCATTTTAGCAATTATTCCCCAGAACAAATAGCAAAGAACCATAGGTTTATTATAGCACACACAGACTATAAAAACACCCATGCTTTGGCAAATAATTTGCCTGAAGATCATGTTTTGATTACTATTAATAGAACAGATATGTTCCATGGTACAGGACAAAACATAGTAGATGGTGTAGGGTTGTTTAGTGGATTTATGGACCTAGTTTCTAATCAAATGACATCTGAATACAGTAATGTAGAAAAGATTGATTACTATGTAGGAATGAATCCAAATATATGGGATGGTAAAACACCCGTTGCTCCTAACATAGACGAAGCAGTTTACAGTGATATTGTAAACAGTGGCAACGAGCAATTTGGAGAAATAAGTTTAAGAACAAGAAACTATATATCAGAAGGTATAAACCACAGTTTATATTTGCCATATCATAGATATGATTATAGTTTAAATTGGTTATACCTAAATAAAAATTATAGGAACATTGTTAGAAATACTAAAAAGTTTTACAACAATCCAGATAGTTATTTGGATTTGTTTACAAATGTAAAAGGTGTAAAAAATGGCCAGCCTACTACGGACATTTACTATATAAGAATACCTGCTACACAAGGAGCAAGTGCTTGGCATTATGCCGAGGCTTGTTGTGCCGGAAGTTGGTTATATATGTTGATGGAAAACCAAATAGAAAGAAAAGAATGGCATCCTAAAGATGCTGACTGGCGTACATACACAAATAACATTTTTGGTAAAAGATTTGAAGCGGCCCCTATAGCGGCGTAAAATGGATTTACAATATAAAGAAGATTTTAAAGAGTACGAACTTAATGCTATACTTATAAGGCAACTTGAAGGTTTAGTAGATAAAGTTACACCACAAGGTTTAGTTATATACAGTGATGGAAAATTTCATGCTGATGTAACAAGTTTGTTTGTGATTAAAAAGGTTATAGAATTATATAACATAAATGAAATAAGATTGTATAACACTTTTTATCCACACAAAATTAGATTAGCATCTAAGGATTCAAATAAACTTAAATTTTATTTCTACTTAGATGATTCAATTGTGTTAATATCAAATCATGCTATTAACGAAAGAAAGTTAAGTAGAAAAGGTTTATCAAGTTTTCAAGAAATTGGCAAAACTATTGATGGCAGTTTTATTTTAGAAAAAGGAACAATGCTAGTATGTACTTAAAAATATTAAAAAGAAACAATCAAGATCGTTCTTTGTTTTTCTATTTTGATGAAATTGCTAATAGTAATAAACAAAGAGACTTTTTTAAAAAGTATGAAACAAGTTTATTGTATGATTTGATTCCTGGTGATACATATCTAAATGTTTTATTACATCAAGGTACATTAGATCTTCCTACTATATTATATCACTGTCAATATCTTAATATAAAGTATGCTATAGGTTTAAAACCAGGTATGGAGTTTTATAAAGATTGGGATACTAACCTTAAAGATGTACTTAAACTAATTGAGAATGAAAAAGATATTGTAGAGTATAGTGAGCAAGAAGATAAAAAAGCATGGAGTTTTATGAAAGGTAATTCAGATCACTTTGTAGTTTTTAATCCAATACAAAACCATATTTTTAGTAATGCTGGTATTGAATCTTGGAAAACAGCATCAGATAAACACAATTTAGTATATATAGAAGATGATAGACTAGTTAACTTAGAACAGTTAACTGATAGTTGGGTTGAACAGTTTCCAAAAATGCCAAACTTAAAAGAGTCTATTGATGATGGACACTACAGTTTCAAAACCATTGACGAATATAAAAACAAATCTAGGGTAACTAGTCCTGAAGATACATGGTATGAAACTTGTAAAACAGATCCTGAATTGTCGTGGCAAATGTATTCAAAAGCAAATATTGGTTCTGAACAAAGAAAAGAATTGTTGTCAGTAAAAAGAAGTAAACTTGTAATACATAAAATTTTTAAAGATTCTTTTAAATCAGAATTTGATAACTTTGATGAAATAATTGAGATTGATCACTTTGATGATTTTTTAGAATACTTTAATAATCCTATTAGTGATGCTGTATATGTTTTAGGAGGATTGCCTAGTCATAGAAGGATGGATAAGCATATGGCTTATGACCAAGCAATAAGTTTTCATTCACGTATTAGATCAATACCAAATACAAGTGTCTTTGGTAAGTTTATGGATACGGATCAAGAGATTTTTATAAATGACTAATTTTAATATTGACGAAGCAAAAGAGTATATGCTTCAGTGGATAAGTGACTTTGTAAGTAAACCTAATCCTCTTCTAAACAATTTCCCTCCATGCCCATTTGCTAAACAGGCTATGTTAGAAAAAAAGATTGATTTTGAAGTAGCAGACAAGGACATTAATTTATATCTGTGTGAAAAGTCAGGTAGGTGGACAGATGATGTAGACGTATGTTGTATATTTGTTCCTGGTGTAGATCCTGATACTTTAAGTAATCTTGTAATGGATGTAAACAAAAATTATCTAATGCCTATGAACTTGTTAGCATTAGAAGATCATCCACAAGCAGAAGAAAATATTAATGGTGTAATAATGAACAATGGCAAATATCCTATAGTATTGATGCAACGTTTAAGTAAGATACAAAACTTTAGTAACATACTTAAAAAGCAAGGATACTATGATGTATGGAGTGAAGAAAATTTAGATGATGTTGTTAACTGGAGGACGACACATCATGAAGATCCTGTAAAGTCTTAACTAAACTATCACGTTGACATAATCTTACAAATTCTTCTTTGTTTGTGTTCCATTTTTCACCAGTCCAAAATTCAAAACCTTTTATTTTACCTTTATAGATACAAGTTTTTTCGTAACCAGAACCTATGTATAAATGTTTATGTCCTTGTTGGGAAGCAAGATAAATTTCATGGTCTAGTGTAATTCTTCCAAAATTAGGTATAGAATGGTCGTGTACAAATAAGCAAGTCTCCCAAGCACCTACATATTCTCTTAATTTAGAAATGCCAACTAGTTTATTATCATCATTGAAATACCCAATAAGTTTATGTTCTTTATGTACTTCACTATCACCTGGATATGGATATAAGTTTTTACTTTTGATGTATTCGTTGTACATTGGAATCCAACGTTCATCATTTCTTTTAAGTTCTTTAAAATTTTTCCAAACAGGTTTAGATCTTTTGTTTTTCCAAGTTTTAAGATCTATTCTTACAGAACGGGAGTTATACCATATTTCATAATCGCCTTCTACAGTATGCCATAAAAATCCTTGTTCTAAAGCAGTGATTTCTTCTTCTGGCTTTACAAATTTGGCTAATATTTCTGAACAACGGATATCCATGTTTTCCATTGTTCCGTAAATGTGATTATAAAATACTTTCATGAATTGTTTCTCGAATTATATACTATGATAATTATTTATACAAAAGGAGGTCCCATATGGACGTTTATACTATTTACGCCGACCATACTGAAGATACCACTGCTCATGAATTCGTAAGAAAAATGTCTAAATTTTTAGATCATATGGTAGAGTTAGGCCGTATGGAAAAATATAGAATAACAAGAATGAAGTTAGGTTTTAGAAGTATGGACTTACCTGAATTCCGTATTGATATGGAATTTAAAAACATGACACAGTTAGACAACGCCATGTCTAGTGTAGTGTCAAATGAAAAGAATATAGAAAGTGATCATGTTGGTTTTAATCAATTGGTTGATGTAGAAACTATACAGCATTTTTTATATAGAGATTTTCCAGATAACTTAACTGAACATAGAGAAGCATTAAATGACAACAAACAAAATTAATTCTTGGACAGAGTTCCAACCCCTTAAACAATTAGTTATAGGTACTACATACCCACCAGAGTTTTTTGAAGATGTAAAAAATACAAAAGCAAAAGATTGTCTTCAAAAAATTGCTAGTGAAACTTTAGAAGATTTAGATAACCTCAAAAAAACAGTAGAAGATTTAGGTGTTAAAACCTATACGGCTACAACAGAGGAACTAGGATATAAAACAAGCATTATGGACTATCTTGATAAAGACGGTAAGATGGGAATGGGAAGCGGAAAACACGGCCAACACGAAAAAGGTCGAAATCAACTTCCTGTCCCTCCGTTAAATCCTAGAGATGATTTTGTTACTATGGGCAATCAGGTTGTAATGACCGGAAGTGCTTTTGAATCCAAACCTTGGGTACCTCTTTTTGAAAATTGGTTTGGTGAAAACTTTGACTGGACTATTGTAAGAGATAAAAAGAAATTTACAAGAACAACAGCAAATCATAGGAACAGATTAGGAAGACTTGGTGTAAAAGACACTGACATTGACACATTGTTAGAGTTAGAGGAACAAGAACATACTAGAGATAGAATGACTGGTTTCTGTGCTCCTGAATTGACTCGTGTAGGTAAAACTTGTTTTTGTGATACTCAACAAGCAGTAGACATCGCTGATTACATGGAAATGGCGTATCCACAGTTTAATTACAAAGGTGTATTCATCGGTGGACACAACGACGCTGTATTCAGTATCCTAAAACCAGGTGTGCTTCTCACTACAGAAGACATAGGACATTATGCTGAGTCTTTTCCTAATTGGGATAAAATTTATCTACCTGAAAGTAATCTTAATCAAGTAAGACCTTTCTTAGAAATCAAAAGACAAAACGAAGGCAAATGGTGGATGCCAGGCGAAGAGGATAATACAGAGTTTACAGACTTCGTTGAAACTTGGTTAGATGATTGGGTAGGGTTTGTAGAAGAAACTGTTTTCGATGTAAACTTGCTTATGTTAGATGAAACTAAAGCGATTGTAAATGCTGAGAATTCAGAATTAGAAAAGAAATTCAATGCTCATGGTATTGATATGATTCATGTACCAAATAGGCATAGACATTTTTGGGACGCTGGATGGCACTGTATCACACTTGATGTAGAGCGAGAAGGCAACCAAGAAGACTACGGAGTATAATGCTGGCGTGGCTCAACGGTAGAGCAACTGATTTGTAATCAGTAGGTTGGGAGTTCGATTCTCTCCGCCAGCACCACAGAAT
>MDSZ01223885.1_pt1 | contig 23513 bp, 23 predicted proteins | sample 811201 | NCBI WGS metagenome assembly MDSZ01 (sample SAMN05326647, study PRJNA326480) | marine metagenome | isolation source: seawater | place: Indian Ocean: North | collected 2010
GTTTAAAAGCTCAATTATTGCAGAACCAAAACCACCTACTAATGTGCCCTCTTCAATTGTTACTATTTTCTTTATTTTACTTGCGAGAGGTAAAATCAATTCCTTATCAAGTGGTTTAACGAACCTGGCATTAACAATACAAGCATCTATATTATTATCTTTTAAAATTTTTCCTGTCTCAATCGCTGAAGATACCATTGAGCCATAAGCAATTATAAGTAGATCATTACCATTTTCAATAATTTCTCCTTTACCAATTTCAAGCGGTTCCCAACCTTCATCCATTGTTGCAACACCTAAGCCTGATCCCCTTGGTATTCTTAAAGCTGTTGGACCTTTGTGGTTTATTGATGTCACAAGCATTCTTTGCAATTCTGCTTCATCTTTGGGAGCCATCAAAACAAAATTTGGAATAGATCTCATATAGCTAATATCATATTGTCCTTGATGAGTAGGTCCATCAGCTCCAACTATTCCTGCTCTATCAAGAACGAATGAGACTGGCAAATTTTGGATGCCAACATCATGGATCAACTGATCAAAAGCTCTTTGTAAGAAAGTACTATAAATTGCTACAACGGGTTTTAAGCCATCACAAGACATACCTGCAGCCAGTGTAACCGCGTGTTGTTCTGCAATACCGACGTCTACATACTGTTCTGGAATACTTTTTTGTAGAAGATCAAGACCAGTACCAGTAGCCATTGCTGCTGTAATACCGATAACCTTGCTATCTTGCTCACATATTTTTAAAAGTGTCTGACCAAAAATTTTACTATAACTACTTGGCTTGGGTTTCTTAGAAGGGATTGATTTACCAGTAGTTAAATCAAATGAAGATTGAGCATGATAACCTACCTGATCTGCTTCAGCATATGGATAACCCTTACCTTTCGTGGTAACTACATGCACTAAAACAGGTTTTCGTAATCTATGTGCTGCATTAAATGTATCAATAAGATTTGAAATATCATGACCATCAATTGGGCCCATATAGGTAAAGCCTAATTCTTCGAAAACTGCTCCAACCTTAGGTACAGCTAATCTTCTTACACTCCCTTTAATGGTTTTTAACTCTTGTGGTATATCTTTGCCAATTATTGGTATATTTTTTACACTTTCTTGAACACTATCAGATAAGAACTGAAGTGGTGGACTTAATCTGACACGATTTAAATACGTTGATAATGCTCCAACAGGCGGAGATATAGACATATCATTATCATTAAGTACTACTAAAAATGGTGTATTTGGGAGATGGCCTGCATGGTTTATAGCCTCTAGAGCCATACCTCCTGTGAGCGCACCATCTCCTATCACAGCAACACATTTGTGATCTTCACCCTTCCTATCTCGAGCTATTGCCATTCCAAGAGCAGCTGAAATTGATGTACTTGCGTGTCCTGCTCCAAAATGATCAAATTTACTTTCACTTCTTTTTAGATATCCTGCTATGCCTTTTTCTTGTCTAAGTGAATCAAACTGATTAAATCTACCAGTAATTAATTTGTGTGGATAAGCTTGATGGCCTACATCCCAAACAACTCTATCTACATCAAGATCTAAAGTTTGGTATAAAGCCAATGTCAATTCAACTACTCCCAATCCTGGGCCAAGATGACCACCACTAGTAGAAACAACTTGTAAATGCCTTTCCCTTATTTGACAAGCTATCTCTTCAAGTTGGGCAACCGTTAAGCCTTTTAGCTGATTAGGGTGACTTAACTCACTCAGTAACATTCTTTCAAATCATTTAACTATAATCTAGAACGTTATGGGACAAAATGAGCATATATTTCGAAATAGATTATTTAATGTTTTATTAGATTAATATTTAATGCTAAATATATATATATGAAAGAATATTTTAAAAAGGTCCTTCAAGCTCAAGTATATGAGGTAGCTAAAGAGACTCCTCTTGAAAAAGCTCAGAATTTAAGCAGAAGATTCAAAAATAATATTTACTTGAAAAGGGAAGATTTACAAGAAGTTTTTTCTTTTAAAATAAGAGGCGCATTTAATAAAATGCGTAATTTAAGCAAAATACAACTATCAAAGGGTGTTATTACATCTAGTGCAGGTAATCATGCTCAAGGAGTTGCCTTAAGTGCATTAAAGCTAAATACTAGGGCAACAATATTAATGCCAATTACTACACCAGTAGTAAAGATAAATGCGGTGGAGTCTCTTAATGCTGAGGTAATTCTTTTTGGGGATACTTATGATGAAACTTATAAGGAAGCTACAAGGTTAAGTGAGGAGAGAGAATTAACATTTATACACCCATTTGATGATATTGATGTAATCGCGGGTCAAGGAACCATCGCGGTAGAGTTGATAAGCCAACTTACTAATATCCCAGACTGTATTTATGTCGCTGTTGGTGGTGGCGGATTAATATCAGGAATATCAATATACATAAAAACTCTATGGCCTGAAGTAGAAATTATCGGTGTGGAACCAGAGGATGCAAACGCAATGACTGTATCTTTAAGAGAAAATAAAATTGTAAATTTAGAGAGTGTTGGTTTATTTGCTGATGGGGTTGCTGTAAAAAAGATAGGTGAAAAAACTTTTAAAATCGCTAAAAAATATGTCGACAGGATGATTACAGTTAATACTGACGAAATATGTGCTGCTATTAAAGATGGATTTGAGGATACCAGATCCATTCTTGAGCCTGCAGGCGCTTTATCAATAGCAGGTATGAAAAAAGATATAGAAAACTTAAATCACAAGAATAAAGATTTAATAGCAATAGCATGTGGAGCAAATATGAATTTTGAAAGGCTAAGGTTTGTTGCTGAAAGGGCTGAATTAGGTGAATATAAAGAAATGATGCTAGCTGTTGAGATACCCGAAAGAGCAGGTAGTTTAATAGAGTTAGTTAAATTACTAAAAAGTAGAAACCTGACAGAATTTAGCTATAGAATGTCCAATTCAAAGAATGCACAAATATTTATCGGTCTTGAAGTCAGTGGGGTTAATGATAAAGAAACATTTATAGAAGAATTTAGTAAATCAAATTATAAATTTATTGACATTAGTAATGATGAATTGGCTAAAAATCATTTAAGACATATGGTTGGTGGTCGTCTTCCAATTGAACTCTTCAAAACATCTTCAAATTTAAAAGAATTACTTTATAGATTTGAATTTCCAGAAAGACCAGGCGCTTTAATTAATTTTCTTGAGAACATGAAACCAAATTGGAGCATTAGTATTTTTCATTACCGTAATCATGGGGCTGATGTTGGAAGAATTGTTATTGGCGTGCTAATTAAGGAACAAGAATTAAATGATTGGTTTAAATTTATAAAATTATTAGGTTACAAATATTGGGAAGAGACAAATAATCAAACGTACAAATTATTTCTAGGTGCATCAAATTAGATATAGGTTAATCTGAGGAAAGAAATGTTTAAAAATGATCCAAGAAATAGATTCTGCAACAGAAAAATCAAAAAGAATTGAATTAATTACTAAAGTAGAGGCTGTACTTTACATAAAAGGTAGGCCAGTTACTAAAAAATCTATTACAGAGCTAACCAACTCAGATATTAATTCTGTGAGTGAAGCAATTAAAGAATTAAAATTTAAATACTCAGAAACTAATTCAGCTCTTGAAATATTAGAAAATGAATCTTCAATATCACTTGAACTTAAACAGGGTCTAAATGACTTTGTAGAGGATCTCCTTCCTGCTGAACTAAAAACCTCTGTACTAAGAACTTTGGCAACTGTTGCTATTAAGAAAAAGATACTGCAGTCAGATCTGATTATTCTAAGAGGTTCTGGAGCCTACGATCATATCAAAGAATTACTTGATAAGAAATTTATTGTCAAGCGCAAGCAAAAAGAAGGAAGATCTTATTGGATATCATTATCAGAAAAATTCTTCCAAACTTTTGCTGTCAGCAACGATTTTCTATCAAATATAGGCGACTCAAATTTATAGATGTTATTATTTAAGAGAATTTATCGTTAATATGATTTCTGAAATTTTCGCAGTATTAGGTCAAACCCTTTCAATATACTCCTTTATTCTCATAATAAGAATTTTACTTACTTGGTTTCCTGGTATCGACTGGAGTAATGGTATATTATCTGCACTTTGCTCAATAACTGACCCATATTTGAATATATTCAGAGGTATTATCCCACCAATTGGTGGTTTTGACATATCTTCATTGTTAGCATTTTTGCTTCTTAATGTATTACAAAATCTAATAACAAACCTCCAATATTCCACATTAGGTTATGGCTAATAATTTACCTATCATCACCAGAACCAGATATTTTTCCTCTAGATGCTCTCAGCTTTAACTTTTCTAAATTTAGTGCAGCAACATCATCTAGAGAAAAATTAAATTCGCTGCAAAGATTTGATACATACCATAAAACATCACCAAGTTCTTTCTTAATAGATTCTTTTGTTAATTCATCGATAACACCATTTTTGTCCCTCAAAACCTTTTTTACTTTCTCTGCTACTTCACCAGCTTCACCAACTAATCCAAGAGTGGGATAGATAAAATTTGAGTCTAAATAGGGATAAAGGGCTGTTTTCCTTGCATTTATTTGATAAGTATCAAATTCCATAATCTTTTAGTAGTTTTTGATATGTTAAATTTATCTTAATGACAGCACAAATTATATGCTTGATGTTGATTTAAAGAGAAGAACCAAAATTGTTGCAACGATTGGTCCTGCTACTCAATCAGAAGAAATAATTACTGAACTTATTAAAGCAGGAGTTACAACATTCAGACTAAATTTTTCTCATGGAGATCATGATGATCATGCTCAAAGAATAAAAACGATAAGAAAGGTTTCCGAAAAACTAGATTTGGATGTTGGCATATTACAGGATTTGCAAGGACCAAAAATAAGACTTGGTAGGTTTAAGGATGGACCTGTAAAAGTACATAAAGGAGATATATTCCTTTTAACTTCAAATGAAGTGAATTGTACTAATAAGATTGCTAATGTTACTTATGAAAAACTAATTGATGAAGTAAGTGTAGGAAAAAGAATATTATTAGATGATGGAAGAGTTGAGATGATAGTTGAAAATATTGACTATTCTGAAAGAATACTTAAATGTAGAATAACCGTAGGTGGGGTACTTTCAAATAATAAGGGAGTAAACTTTCCTGATGTGCAGCTATCTGTTAAAGCATTAACAGAAAAAGATAAAATTGATCTAGCATTTGGCTTGAAATCGAATGTTGATTGGATAGCGTTAAGCTTTGTACGAAATCCATCAGATATTAATGAAATTAAAAGCCTAATTAACGAGCATGGCTACTCGACTCCAGTTGTAGCGAAAATTGAGAAATTTGAGGCTATAGATCAAATTGATTCAGTACTTCCACTATGCGATGGAGTAATGGTAGCTAGAGGAGATCTTGGTGTAGAAATGCCTGCAGAGGAGGTTCCCTTACTTCAAAAAGAATTAATCAAGAAAGCCAATACTCTAGGTATACCAATTATCACAGCGACACAAATGCTTGACTCTATGGCGTCAAGTCCTCGTCCAACCAGAGCAGAAGTGAGTGATGTAGCTAATGCAATCTTAGATGGAACTGATGCCGTAATGCTATCTAATGAAACAGCCGTAGGAGATTACCCAGTTGAGGCAGTTAAAACAATGGCAACAATAGCAAGGAGGATAGAAAGAGATTACCCGCAAAAGGCAATTGAAAGTCACCTGCCAAGTACTATTCCTAACGCTATAAGTGCTGCAGTAAGCAGCATCTCAAGACAGCTTGAAGCTGCTGCTATAATTCCTCTTACAAAATCAGGAGCAACGGCCCATAACGTTAGTAAGTTCAGACCACCAACTCCTATATTGGCCATTACAAGTGAAAAAACAGTAGCTAGACGTTTGCAACTAGTATGGGGAGTTACGCCGATACTAATTGAAAGTCAAGAAAGGACTTCTAGAACATTTAGTATTGCCATGCAAATTGCTCAAGAGATTGGTATCTTAAAACAAGGTGACCTAGTGGTTCAGACAGCAGGTACACTTACGGGCATAAGTGGGTCAACAGATTTAATAAAAGTTGGTCTAGTTCGAAAAGTAATAGCCAGAGGCATATCTATAGGAGAAAATGGTATAACAGGCAAAGCAAGAATAATAAAGAGTGGTGCAGATATATCATTAATTTCTCCAGGTGAAGTAATCGTAGTTGAAAGTGATTTATTGGATTCTCTTCCCTTTTCAAAAAATATTGCTGGAATTGTAACTAACGCTAAATATGATAAATGTTGTAGCTTATTTAGAAATCTAAAAACTAATATTTCTACAATTTGCGAACTTGATAGGATTGATAACAATATAAATGAAGGAGACTTAATAACACTACAATTAAATGAGGGTGTTTTGTATAAGGGGCAAATTGAAGAATCTGATGATTCACTAGATAAATATAAAAATGGCTAAGAATATATCACTATCCGAGGCCTTTAGAATGGCCAGTAAAACCTTAATATCAAATAAATTAAGAAGTTCTCTAACAATGTTAGGAATAATAATTGGAAATGCTTCTGTTATTACTCTTGTCGGACTTGGTAGAGGAGCTCAAACTTTAGCTAGGAATCAGTTAAGCAACCTAGGAGCTAATGTACTATTTATTGTTCCTGGCAATAATGACACCAGAAGAAGAGGAATTGCATTTCCTAAGAATTTAGTAATTGAAGATGCGATAGCTATTAAAAAACAAGTTCCAAGCGTTAAGCAAGTGGCACCGCAGATATCTGCCAATGAAGTAGTTCAGTCTAATTCCAAAAGTCTCAGTATTTCAATTGCTGGTGTTTCCCCAGAATTTTTAACCGTTAGAAGTTTTGAAATAAATAAAGGTAGATTTATTTCTGAAAATGATTTAACTGGAGCTAAAAGTATAGTTGTAATAGGACCTGATTTAGAGAAGGAATTTTTTCCTAATAAAAGCTCATTGGGAGAGAAAATTAGAATAAAAGATCATTCATATGAAATTGTTGGTGTTCTTGAACCAAAAGGTGCAGTCTTTGGCAATAATCAAGATAAGAATGCTTATATACCTATTTCAACAATGGTTAATAGAATAACTGGTAAAGATCCTACCTATGGCATAAGTCTTAGTTTTATTAGTGTAGAAGCAATAAACAAAGATAAGACAGGCGCTGCAAAGTTTCAAATAACAAATTTGTTGAGACAAAGGCACAAAATCTTGAGAGATGATGATTTTGCAGTAAGGTCCCAAGAAGATGCTTTAAATATAGTAACCAACATAACAAGCGGTTTAACATTTCTATTAGCAGGGATTGGAGCCGTATCTCTTGTTGTCGGGGGCATAGGGATAATGAATATTATGTTAGTCTCGGTGAGTGAAAGGACAGAAGAAATTGGATTGAGAAAAGCTATTGGAGCCAAACAAAATGATATCTTGATACAATTTTTATTTGAAGCATTGATTTTATCAGTTATTGGAGGATTAATAGGTACCTTCACTGGCTTATCTGGTGTCTTCATAGTTGGCGTTGTAACCCCACTTCCCGCCTCAGTAAGTATTTCAACCAGTATTTCAACAATGTTAATTTCAGGATCGATTGGATTAATCTTTGGTGTTTTACCTGCTAAAAGGGCTTCAGAATTAGATCCTATTGTTGCTTTGAGAAGTTTGTGAGATATTAAAAATAATTTATGCTCAATCAAAATAAAATTATTGAGTTAATAATTTCATTGGTAAGTATTATTCTCTCCAATATGCTTTCATTATATATATCTATCCCAATTGGATTATCTGAAATTAGAGTTATTGATATGCCCATAACCTGGCAGATACCCCTAATTATATTTATTACATTAACTTTTACAGAAAGCATAACATTGATTGCTTATAGTATATATCTTGTTATTGGTATTTTCTTCCTACCAGTATTTACTGATGGAGGTTCTTTAGGATACATTTTATTACCAAATTTTGGATATTTACTAGGAATATATGCTTTAATAAAATCCTTAAATAGACTTCAAATTAATAAAAATATTAACATAAAACAATTCTTTAAGTTATCGATATTAGGTCTTATAAAAATGCATCTTATAGGAATAATTTATATATTTATTCTTTATACTTTCTATGATAATCTTAATTTGCTTATATATAACATTGGTAGATTTACATTTTCAAAATTACCATTTGAAATATTAATGCTTTTCCCTGTAATATTTCTTCTTAAGATAAAAAGAAAATTAAGAACCTAGTATGCTTTTATTAATTAAGAAAAATTTAATGTATATTTTACTAGCATTATTAATAGTAATGATAGATCAAATATCTAAATATATAATTATTAATAATATTGATAATCTATACAATGTTAATATTTTATTATTTAAAATTAATTATATAAAAAATTTTGGAGCGGCATTTAATATACTTAGTGGTAGTCGAATATTACTTAGTTCCATAAGCATAATTAGTTCAATTGTCTTATTATATTATATTATATTTTTAAATATAGAATATACAAAGAAATATGCACTGACATTTATTCTAGGAGGAACATTAGGAAATGGTATAGATAGAATTATTAATGGTTATGTTATAGACTTTATTGATTTAAATTTTATAAATTTTGCTGTATTTAATATTGCTGATATTTCTATAAATATTGGTTTAGTTATTTTTATATACATTTTATTAAGTAAAAAAAGGTTTTTATGAGAGCTTTTCTTAGAAAATATAAATACATAATCTTTACTTTATTAAGTTTATATTTGCTTACAAATATAATAAGAACATTATTTAACATATATAGTCTTCTATTATTTATAATTATTATTGTTTATATTTATAAAAATAATAAGAAATTATTTAAGAAATTTATATATAAAATTATTTATAAGAACAAATTAGTTAAAATAGATAATAAATTTGTCGCGGCTAAAAAAAGTCTATTAAGCATTGCTGAGGCCAAATCACTTATTAAAAATAGAGTTAATTTAGAAGTAATAAATATAGAAAAAAGAAAGATAGAGCAAAAGCTTAATTATGGTAATTATAATGTAATACTTTTTGGAGCTGGTTCAAGTGGGAAAACATCCATTGCTAGAGTAATATTAAGAAGAATAGTAGGAGAAACTTCACCAACAATTGGAACAACCAAAAATATTACTAGCTATAAAGTAAATATCCCACTACTAAAAAGACAAATTAATATAATCGATACCCCAGGATTATTTGAATCATCAATACAAGGGAAAAGAAGAGAAGAAGAAACAATCTCAAGAGCTACAAATTCAGATCTAATAATTTTTGTTATTGATCAAGATCTAAATAAATACGAACTATATTTGATTAAAGAGCTATCACGAATAGGAAAATCAATTATTATTGCTTTAAATAAATGTGACTTAAGGACAGAGAGTCAAAATAAAATCATAAAGAATAATATTATTAAAATCACTTCTGAAATTTCGAGTTGCAAAGTCATTGAAACAGTAGCTTACCTTCAGAAGTCATCAAGGGTAAGAAATAGCAATAAAAATATGAGCGTTGATGTAGACAATTTATTTAGCGAGATTATAAATACATTAGATAGCAATGGTGAAGAGTTACTAGCAGACAATATACTTTTTCAATGTAATAAATTAGGCACAATCAGTAAACAAATAATAAATAATCAAAGAAGATTATCTTCTCAAAGAATTATTAATAAATATTCATGGATCACTTGCGGTGTTATTGCCATGACACCACTTCCTGCTATAGATCTAATAGCAACAAGTACGGTAAATGTGCAAATGATAATTGAAATATCACAAATATACGGTGTAAAAATGAGGAGAGAAGAAGCCTCAAAATTAACAAAATCTATAATAAATACTCTTCTTACTCTTGGTATAGTTAAAGGGGGACTAAGTGTGATTTCAAATATCTTATCTGTTAATTTTACAACTTCATTTGTAACTAAATTCATACAATCAATTACTTCAGCTTGGATTATCAAGTTAGTAGGGTTTTCCTTTATTGAGTATTTCGAACAAAATCAAAGTTGGGGTGATGGTGGGATTCAGAAAGTTGTTCAAAAGATCTATGACCTAAATCGAAGAGAGAAAATATTGAAGGATTTTATTGATGAGGCAGTCAAAAAAATTAAGGAATATAAGTTTGATTCAAAACAAAAGAAACTACCCCCACAATATCCTTATGATTAGTAATGTAATTATTCAATAGACCTCGAAAATCAAGAACAGTAATCAATAGTAAATATATAATACAAATTGATATTGAAATAAAACCAGTAATTATAGCTATTAATTTGGATCTGTTTTTGTACATTATTGATTATTGATTAAATTAGCTAATTTCTTTATATCAGTTTTCTTGGTATTAAAATTTCCAAAGACAACTCGTAGTAAATATTTTCTTTTATGAACTGGTCTTGAAATCATAAAATTATTTTTTTTAAGATATTTTTGAACGTCAAATGTCCACTTTTCTAATTTTTCTTGGCCATAACCTTTTGGAATAAAAGAAATAATATGTAATGGACCTGTTGTGATTTTAAATTTATTAATATCTAAAAAATTTTCAAAAATAACCCTTTTTTCAATTGAAGAATTTAAAATATCCTCTATACCCGCCAATCCTAGATACCTTAATCCTAACCAAAGTTTAATAATCTCTGCCGATCTTGTGCCTTGTATACCAAACTCACCCAGATTGAATGAATTTTCTGGAGTGTAAATATATGGCAAACCAGTTTTAAAAGTTTCTTTTAAATGGTTAATATTATTAATTAATAAGACCGATGATGTCTTTGTGATACCAAGAATTTTTTGTGGGTTAATAGTAACTGAATTTACATCTTTTAACTGATAAATTCCCTTAATTTTATTCCTAAAGATTGCAAAAACACCTCCTATAGAGCCATCTACGTGTAGCCATATGTTGTGTGTCTTGCAAATTCTGGATATTTCATCAATTGGATCAATAGCTCCACGAATAGTTGTCCCAAAAGTAGCTATGACTGCAAAAACTTTTTTCCCATTCTTTTTACAAATAGCTAACTTATCGATTAACGAATCAACATTCATACACCCATTAATATCTGTTTCTATTTCAATCAAGTTTTCTCCCTTGATTCCTAAAATTCGAGTAAATTTTTTAAATGAAGAGTGGGCGTCTTCACTAATAATAAATGAAGCGTTTGGATCATAATTAACACCAGCAATGTGTCTAGCTGTCACAAGCGCATTTAAATTACTTAATGTTCCACCACTTGCTGCAATACCTCCTGATTGCTTACTAAAACCTATCTTCATAGACAGCCATTCACAAATTTCTTTTTCAAGGCGTGATATGGATGGGGATAACTCTTGTGCCAAAAGATTGTTATTTAGAGCTCCAGAAATGAGTTCGCCAACTATTGATAGGATCAGAGGTGGAGGATCTAAATTCGCTAGTGAGCCAGGATGAGATGGATTATATGATGAGTAGATCAAATCATTAATTTCGCTCAAAAGAGTTTCTTTACTACAACTAGATTCCTCTGGGAATGATGTAATGAAAGAGGATTCAATGGGTAAAGGACTTAAAGACTCGGCTTGCGAAAACCATCCACACAAAATCCTGGATACATCATTAAGTAGTTTTAAAATTTCATCATTCTCTCCATATGGATTTGGGAAATAATCGAAATCATTCTTATGAATATTGTTTTTCATTTAATGTAATATACAGTCGAAAAGTTTTAAAATTTACTAATACTAAAAAATAATTTATCAATTTTGAATAAAGAATTCATCAGCTCAGAATATAAAAAATGGATGAGAGTGGTTTTGAGAAGAGCAATAAAAGTTGGAGAATTTGAATTGCCGATATATGCAATAATTATAGATGAGAATGGCAGGTGTATTGGTAGAGGATGTAATAATAGAGAAATTAATAAAGATCCACTTGGGCATGCAGAATTAGTTGCCTTAAGGCAAGCATCAAGAATAAAGAATGACTGGAGATTTAATGAATGTACATTGATAGTGAATTTAGAACCATGCCAAATGTGTGCTGGAGCTTTAATACAGGCAAGAATGGGTAAAGTTGTGTTTGGTGCTGGAGATAAAAAAAGGGGAGGATTTGGAGGTTCCTTAGATTTATCAATACACAAAAGTGCACATCATAAAATGGAAATTGTTAAAGGTATTCTCGAAAAGGAATCTAAAGAAGTTATAACGAATTGGTTTAAAAAGATGCGGAACGAAAAATACTAAATTTTTTCAATTCAGTATCAAATAAGTTTAGGAGTTTATTTACATTTTCTTCTGATGAATTATAGCCCATGAGACCTATACGCCATATTTGTCCCGACAAAGAACCCAAACCGTTACCAATTTCTATTCCAAAGTTGGTCAATAAGTGATATCTAAAAGCATCACCATCTACACCAGGGGGTATTTTTACTGTTGTCAAGGTAGGTAATCTAATTTCTTCAGAGACATGCATTTCTAACCCAAGATTTGTTAAACCATCACATAATGTTTGAGAGTTATTCTTGTGTCTTTTCCAAATATCACTTAAGCCCTCCTTAGCTATCAATCTCAAGCCTTCTCTAATAGCGTAATTCATATTTACTGGTGCTGTATGGTGATAAACACGATCAGACCCCCAATATCTATTTAGTAATGATAAATCTAGATACCAATTTGGTACTTTCGTTCTTCTATTAGTTAATTTATCCTCAGCTCTAGAATTCATTGTGAAAGGGCTTAAACCAGGCGGACAGCTTAGTCCTTTTTGACTGCAGCTATAAGCTAAATCTATTTGCCATTCATCAATAAAAAGTTCTACGGCACCTAAGGAAGTAACTGCATCTACTAAAAAGAGACAATTATTTTTTCTACAAATATTCCCTATTCCTTCTAGTGGTTGAAGAACACCTGTTGATGTTTCAGCGTGCACTATAGCGAAAATTGAGGGTTTATATTTCTCTATTTGATATTCTATCTCCTGAATATCAAATGATTCTCCCCAATTTTTATCCATTACTTTTACATTAGCCTTATATCTAGAAGCCATATCTACTAGACGATCTCCAAAATATCCTTTTTTGGCAATTAATATTGTTTCTCCCTCCTCAATAAAATTCGCGATTGAGGCTTCCATAGCTGCACTACCAGTACCACTCATGGGAAGTGTCATACGGTTATTGCACTGCCATGTGTATCTCAACAGATTCTGAACATCAGACATCAACTCTATGTAGGCTTCATCAAGATGTCCGATAGGATTCAAAGATATTGCCTTTAAGACATCTGGATGGGCATTTGATGGACCAGGTCCTAATAATAATCTAGTTGGGACGTATGTATCAGAGATTTGTGAGAGATTATCTTCACTTATCGTGTGTATCAGCTTTGATTCGGTCAAAACTACTAAAGATTATTAACTTTAAACTAATCTAAGATAGCAACATAAGCGATATTTCTTACAAGATATTAATTGTATTTAAATATTTTTTTTTAAAAAAAAGCCCATATTAACTTGAAACCCTGAAAGAAGATACTTAAGTGTTGAAAAAAGTTATCGTTGATACATAATTAGGTTCATCAACTTATTAATTTCTTATTAGGTATAAAAAAATCAATGTCAAAATCTGCTCAAGATGTTCTCAGTCAAATAAAAGACGAAGGTATTGAACTCATCGATTTGAAATTCACTGATATTCATGGTAAGTGGCAACACCTGACTGTTACATCCGACATGATTGAAGAGGACTCATTTGTTGAGGGCCTTGCATTTGATGGTTCTTCAATTCGTGGATGGAAAGCTATTAATGCCTCAGATATGTCAATGGTTCCAGACGCATCAACAGCTTGGATAGATCCATTTTATAAGCACAAAACTCTTAGTATGATTTGCTCAATTAAAGAGCCTAGAAGTGGTGAACCATATGATAGATGTCCAAGATCACTTGCACAAAAAGCCCTTTCTTACTTAGCTTCAACAGGTATTGCTGATACAGCCTTTTTTGGACCTGAACCAGAGTTCTTTCTCTTTGATGACGTTAGGTATGACTCAAGCGAAGGTGGTTGTTTCTACAACGTAGATACTATTGAAGCTCCATGGAACACAGGAAGAAAAGAAGAGGGTGGAAATTTAGGCTATAAAATTCAATATAAAGAGGGCTATTTCCCCGTATCACCAAACGACACAGCTCAAGATATAAGATCTGAAATGCTGTTACTTATGGGCCAATTGGGCATACCTATTGAAAAACATCATCACGAAGTTGCAGGTGCAGGTCAACATGAATTGGGAATGAAGTTTTCCTCACTTATTAACGCAGCTGATAATGTAATGACATATAAATATGTAGTAAGAAATGTAGCTAAAAAATATGGAAAGACAGCAACGTTTATGCCAAAACCTGTATTTAACGATAATGGTACTGGAATGCACGTTCACCAAAGTTTATGGAAGAGTGGACAACCTTTATTCTTTGGGGAGGGAAGCTATGCCAACCTATCTCAAACTGCTAGATGGTACATTGGTGGAATTTTAAAACACGCTCCATCATTTTTGGCTTTTACTAATCCTACTACTAATAGCTATAAGAGATTAGTACCAGGATTTGAGGCTCCAGTAAATCTTGTATATTCTGAAGGTAATAGATCAGCAGCTGTAAGGATCCCTCTCACAGGACCAAGTCCAAAAGCTAAAAGATTAGAATTTAGATCAGGTGATGCTCTAGCAAATCCATATCTAGCATTTACTGTAATGATGCTTGCAGGTATCGATGGTATTAAAAATCAAATAGATCCTGGAGACGGAGTTGATGTTGATTTATTTGAGTTAAGTCAAGAAGAACTCTCAAAAATAGATACAGTTCCCTCATCTCTTAATGATTCACTTAACGCACTAAAAGCAGATAAAGAATACCTTTTAGCTGGCGGAGTATTCACTAATGATTTCATAGATAATTTTATTGATATTAAATATGAGGAGGTTCAACAATTGAGACAAAGACCTCACCCACATGAGTTCTTCATGTATTACGACGCTTAAATTATAAGAATATAAATTAATAAATTTTTATAAATCTTTTTGAGATTTTAATAATAATGATCTCAAAAAGGTTTTTTTTTTGTTGAAATATATTTATATACATAATCATATGGCGAGAGAATCTATTACAAAAATCGCATTTAAGACCCTCCAACAGGGGAAGAGTATTGCTGGATTTGCTCATAAGGAAATTAGTAGTAGATTAATGAATTTAATATCTCCAGATAAGGATCTTAATAAATTCATAATTGATAAAGAATTATTTACTGAACTTCAGGAATCAATGGATTTATTGAGAGAAGAAGATTGGAATGATGCAGAAAAAGATTATTATCCATCAAAAATTCTATTTGATGAGCCATGGTTAAGGTATTTAACGCAATACCCAAAAATATGGCTAGATATGCCATTTACCTGGGAGCGCAGGAAGAAGCAAAATTATAATGATCTACCAAAATCAATAAACAAAGACAGTTATCCAAAATATTATCTAAGAAATTTTCACCATCAAACAGACGGATATCTATCAGATTTCTCAGCAAGTATTTATGATCTACAAGTTGATATATTATTTAATGGTACAGCTGACTCAATGCGTAGAAGGATCATAAAACCTTTAAAGATTGGATTAAATTCATTTAGTGATAGAGAAAATGATTCTTTAAAAATTTTAGATGTAGCTACTGGTTCAGGTAGAACTCTAAAGCAACTAAGAAGTGCTTTTAGTCAAGAGAAACTAATGGGATTGGATCTTTCAGATTCGTACTTAAAAGAAGCCAGTAGATATTTATCTGATTTAGATGGTGGTTTAATAGAACTCATTAAAGGTAATGCTGAGAAACTACCTTTTAAGAATGATAGTATTCAGGCCATAACCTGTGTTTATCTGTTTCATGAACTGCCCAGAAATATTAGAGAGAAGGTATTAAAGGAATTTCTTAGAGTTTTAGAACCAAAAGGAGTTCTTGTCTTAGCAGACTCAATTCAAATAAGTGACTCACCTAAGTTTACGAGTGTTATGGAAAACTTTTATAAAACATTTCATGAACCATTTTATTGTGACTATATTAAAGAAGATTTAGATCAAAAAATGAATGATATAGGATTTAAAGATATTAACTCCAACTCATTTTTCATGACTAAAGTTTGGTCTGCTATAAAATAAATAATTACATTAATAAAATGAGCAGCTGGAGTAATGAAATTCTTGATTCTGTAGAATCATTGAACAATAAATTAAAAATAAATCATTTAAATTGGCATAAGTTAAAAAGTAAAAAAGAAGTTAGAGCTGCAGAGTTAATATCTTCAGCACTTTGCCAATTAATAATAGGGAAAAACGAAAATGACGCTATTGCATATTTAGAAGAAAGTCTAAATTGGTTAAAAGGGAAAAATGTTGATACTCCTTGTCCAGATAAAAAAAGGCATCTTAAATAGTATTAAAGCCAAGTAAATTAATTATCTTTTTAAAGCTAATTGAAGCCTATTGCCTTTGGGACTCCACCTAACATCATCAAAACATTCATGAATAATAAAAAAACCTCGCCCACTAATTGAGTCAATTCTTTCTGGTAAATTAAATTTTCTTTTAATTGGATTTACTCCATCTCCTTGGTCTTGAATTTGCCATACACACCATTTTGGAGTAATTATTCTCTTAACTTTAATAACTTTAGATGGGTCTAAATTATTACCATGCTTAGCAGCATTAACAAGAGCCTCATGAAGGCCTAGTTTAATTAAATAACAATCTTTATAACTATATATAGGTTCAAGCAATAATTCTATAAATTCTTTCAATTGAAGTGATGAATTTAATTTAAATATAGTAGTGTCCTTAGAATAGGACATATTAAAAATAATTTTTTTTTATTTTAGCTTAAAGAAGTATTCCATATCAAAGACAATTATCATGTCTATCTGAAATAGCTGGATGTCTTAGTATTGAATCCATAAGTCTTACACCTCTCAATTGATTGACAAGTGGCATATGGCCATCAGGTGCATCTAAACTCCAATCAAACGAATTAGGGTACCTAGTCCAAACACCATTCTTTTTCCAACCTATCTTAGGCCATAAAAAATCATATCTTTTACCAACTGTTTTTAATAACTTGGCTTGTACGGAGAACCCAAATTTACCTTGTGAATAAATGTTCCACAATCTATCTATAGTAATTAAATCTAATCCTGACATATTTTTAACCTCACTATAAAAAACATATCCTCTTTTTTCTGCTACTTTGCCAGCTAATTTTCTCAAATATTCACTTGTCAAACGATCTGCTTCTTCAAAATTTTCTTCAAGTAAATTCAATTGCAAAGAATCATAATTTATATCTTGATCGGAAGAGGTAAGGAACCAATTGTTGAATATTTTATTATTAAAGAATTCAGGTTTTTTCCTTTTTAAAACTTGCAATATCCAACCTACAGCCCAATCGTCACTTTGATTATCAAACTTAGTAAATAAATTTTCTCCTAATTGAAAAATATTTTCTGCAGAATCCTCTATCTCCTTAACAAGTATTTTTCGTTTTCTTTGAGTGGCTTCTATGAACTTATTAATTAGAATGATTGTATCTTCTTCCTTTCGATCATTTTGCAAAGTCATTTTTATTTAAAAATACTAAAAATTAGTTAATAGATTCCTATGTATTTCAAAAGTAAAGAGCTTAAGGAATTTAGGAAAAATAATGGTCTTCTAATAGATGTAAGAAGCCCAGGAGAATATTATAAAGGAAATATGCCTAATTCAATTAATATTCCTTTATTTGATAATGAAGAAAGATCATCCGTTGGTAAAAAATATAAAAACAATGGAAATTATAAAGCATTGCTTTTAGGCCTCTCCATTATTGAAAATAAATTAGATAATCTAATTGAAGAATTAGTTAATAAAATTTTAATCTATAAAGAAGCGAACAAAACAGAACAAATTAATATTTACTGTTCAAGAGGGGGGATGAGATCGAAGAGTATTGCATGGTTAATTAATAAATTAGGATTTGAAGCAGTAATCCTAGAGGGAGGCTACAAAAGTTATAGAAGATGGGTACTTAAGACTTTTGAATCAAAGATAAAATTAATAGTTATTGGTGGAAAGACTGGAACAGGTAAGACTAGAGTGTTAAATCTTCTAAATAAGTCTAGTTTTCAAGTAATTGATCTTGAATTCTTAGCTAATCATCGAGGTAGTACATTTGGGGCCTTAGGAATGAAAGGACAACCAACAAATGAGGAATTTGAAAATTTAATAGCGGAACAACTACACACATTTAATAGAAATGAAAATATTTATGTAGAGGCTGAAAGTGCAAATATTGGTAAATGCAGAGTACCATATGATTTCTTTAAGCAAATGCAAAAAGCTGAAAGAATCGAAATCATTAGAAGCTTAAATAATAGAATAGAAGAATTGGTAAATACTTATAGTAGATATCCACAAAATGATCTTAAGGAAGCTGTATTAAGAATAAAGAAGAGACTTGGTCCCCAGAGAACTAAATTAGCATTGGATTCAATAGATAAGAAGCAATGGGAAAATGTTTGTAAAGCTGTACTTGAATACTACGACAAATGTTATGAATTTGAATTAGAAAAGATAGATGATAAAAGAAAAATAGATTTAACAGATAAAAAAGACTTAGAAGTAATAAAATTAATCGTTAGATAAAATCAGTAAAAAAAAAATAACAAAGCTCATTATTATTGTTTAGAATAATCAAATTAATATAAACTTTATGACGAAAAATAAAGAAGCCACAATACAATTTTATCAAGGTGTTAATGAACCAGTAGTCCCAGAGATAAGACTAACAAGAAGTAAAGATGGCACTTCAGGTCAAGCTTTCTTCATTTTTGAAAAACCACAAGCGTTGTCTTCAATTACAAGCGGAGAAATAACTGGTATGAGAATGATTGATGGAGAAGGAGAAATTACTACTAGAGAAGTTAAGGCAAAATTTGTAGATGGCAATCCAACTTTTTTAGAGGCCAAATATATATGGAAAAATACAGCTGATTTCGAAAGATTTATGAGATTTGCAAATAGTTATGCTAAATCAAACGGTTTAGGATATTCTGAAAAGAAATAAATACAAAAATTTGAATACAAATCTTTATTTTAAAATATTTGCTTTTTGCATATTTTTAATAATATTTTGGAGCCTTAGAGACTTTTTTCTATTAATAATTTGTTCGCTTGTAATTGCTAATGTAATTTGTAATTTATGCAATCAACTAAAAAAGAGTTTAAAGATACCTAGAGAACTAGCACTTTTTATTGTCATACTGGCTTTAACCTTTATTTTTCTAGTATCAATAATTCTTGTACTTCCACCTTTTATAAAGGAGTTTAATGAGATACTGTTTGATATCCCAAATGCTTTTGCACGTATAAATATAATTATAAATTCTAACTTAGATAGAATAAATAATTTACTTTATGGAGAGGAGGCAGAGAACATATTAGATGTCATTCAAATACTTAATGATATTATTCCGCTACCAGATGGAGCTACAATTGCTAAAGCAATACAAGAAAGCTTTGTTAATTTAATAAATATTGCTGGAAATTTAGGCTCAGGATTGATCAAATTAATTTTCGTATTGGTAGTAAGTTTAATGATATCGATCGAACCTAACTCATATAAAGAAGGGGTATTAATAATTGTGCCCAAAACCTATAGAAATAAATTCAGAAATATTCTAGAGAAATCAAATTTGGCCTTATCAAACTGGATGTTTTCAATGGTTATAAGTTCTTTATCAGTCGGTTTTCTGTCATTAATTATTCTCTCAATATTGGATGTTAAATATGCAATTTCAAATGCAATAATTGCTATGGTATTAAACATAATACCAAATATAGGTCCTGTTATTAGTGCTATTTTTCCAGTATCAATAGCATTAATTGATAATTTATGGAAACCTTCATTAGTTCTAGGTTCTTATATTATTATTCAAAATATCGAGAGCTATTTAATAATGCCTTCAATTATGAAGAAAAAGGCTAATTTATTACCTGGTCTTACATTAATATCTCAATTCGGCTTTACTTTCATATTTGGCCCATTAGGTCTAATTCTCTCATTACCGCTAGCTGTTATTATTCAAGTAATAATTAAAGAAACAAGTTTCATCGAATGAACTTATTTATCTAATAATTTTCTTGTAAATAAATGGGAAAAATAGAATCAAATAAAAAGGAAGTGGATTTCTAATTATTGCAAAATATAATGAATTAATAGTGAAATGATCAAGCAGAATTTTTAGTTCAGAAGAAATTTCATTAAATATTAACAGAATCAGAATTGTCAAGAAAAATTTGTTTTTCATCTAACTTTATCAATTATCTTTAAGAATTAATGTGGGAGCAAGAAATATACTTGAGAAACTACCTATTAATATGCCCATGACCAGAGAAATTGAGAACCAAAAGAGTGAATATGATCCAAACATAATAAGTGCAAACAAAGGAATCATGGTTGTAAGACTCGTAAATAAAGTTCTTCTCAAAGACTCATTAACTGACATTTCAACAACATGATTAAAGTTAGAAATTGATTCTTTATTTGATATAGATTTCAAATTTTCTCTAATTCTATCAAAAATGATAACGGTATCATTAACTGAATAACCAGCTATGGTAAGGAGAGATACTGCAAATAAGCTATTCACCTCTACAGAAAAAATTATGCCTAACCATGAAAAAAGACCAAAAATGATAAATAAATCATGGAAAAGTGCTAGAAGAGCGATCAGCGCAAATTTTCTATCAAATCTAATTGACAAATATATAGAAATTGCTGCTAAAGAAATTAGCAATGCTAGACCAGCATTTAAAAGTAAATCCTTACCTAGTTTTGGTCCAATGGAACGAGTATTTTTTGTGTTCATATCTAGGGGACCAACTATTTGATTTACATTTTCTAAAAGTTTTTCAGATTGCTGTACTGGTATAAAGGGTGTCCTAATTGATATTAATTTATTGTCATTAAGAACCTGAATCCTAACTTTGTTTACAAGATTTTTGTCGTTAGATATTTCTCCTAACTTTATTAAGAATTCGTCAGGTGTTAGCTGGGAACAATTATTTAAACATTTTCGTTCAATTCTAATTTCATTACCTCCTAAAAAATCCATACCAAAATTAATTGGTTTGTTTATTGAAGGGTTTAAATAAGATAATAAAATGCCTAGAGAACTTAAAATAACAAGAGAGAAGGAAATAAATTTAATCTTGCTTTTATTTTTTATTAAATTAAATATAAACTGTTTCATTGTTTATTTATTAATATTTGGAGGTAAATTATAGTTCCATAAATAAAGTTTTTTATCCCGTAAAGATTGATATGTTGTAAAAAACCTTAAAAATGTTTTGGAACAATTTATGGACGTAAACAAGCTAATTATGACACCAATACCAAGTGTTGCAGCAAAGCCTTTAACAAAACTAGTCCCAATTAAAAACAGTACAAAACAACTAATTAAAGTTGTAATATGTCCATCAACAATAGAGGAATTAGCTCTTTGAAAACCACTTTCTATGGATCTAATTAAGGTATTACCCTTCTTTAGTTCATCTCTTATTCTTTCAAAGATTAGAATATTTGCATCTACAGCCATCCCAATACTTAGAATAAGACCTGCAATTCCTGGAAGAGTTAAAGTTACAGGAATCAATGCATACAAAGCGAGATTAAAGAAGCCATAAAACACTAATGATAAAACAGAGACTAGACCAAGAATTCTATAATTAAAAATCATAAATAGCCCAACAAAAACTAAACCAATAGTTGCTGCATAAAAACTCTTGTTTATATTACTTGTTCCCAGTAATGGACCAATAGTGCTCGATTCAATAATTTCTATGGGGACTGGAAGCGCTCCTCCTCTTAATTGAACCTCTAACTCTCTTGCTTGTTCGGCGTTAAAATTACCTGATATTGTTGCAGAACCGCCAGTAATTCCTGTTTTTGAGAATTGATTACCAACACTTGCTTCACTAATAGATTCTCCATCAAGAATAATAGCTAATAATTTTTCAGTGCCCGCAATTGACTTAGTAATATCAGCAAATTTTTCTCCCCCTTCACTATTGAAAGACAACAAAACTTCCCAACTATCATTAGTTTGTTCTTGTCTTCTCCCAGCACTTATTAAATACTTTCCAGTTAAATCTGTCTTTTCAAAGATTGATGCTATTTCCATATTAATAAATTTTCTTTGTTCATTCAATTTGTTAAATAAATCAATATCTAATGATTTGTATCCAGTAGCCTCCTCAATTTCATTAAGACTATCCTCTAAGTCTGAAATTTCAATATCAGTTATATTTCTTTTATTTAAATTATTATATGCATCAATTAAATTAGAAATTTTTAATCTCTGAAATTGAAGTTTTTTAAGCTTAGATGAACTATTTTCAGATTGAGTCCTAAATTCAAGTAAAGCAGTTTTACCGATAACTCTTGATGCAATAGTAGGATCTTGCTCGCCTGGCAACTCTAAGACTAATTGATTAGTTCCTAATGTTTGTAAATTTGATTCAGAAACACCTAAGTTATTTACTCTTTTATCAAGAACAGCTTTTACTGCTTGCAATTGATCATTAGTTACGTTTTTATCATCAGGATTAACCAACTCTAAAGTTAATTGAGATCCACCTCTCAAATCAAGACCTAGTTGAAAAGGGAAGTTTATTAACAAATAAATACTAAAAGCTAATAGAAAAATTATAAAAAAAAGCCAACCTTGCCTTTTTTGCATCTTTTATAAACGTCCTCCACATAAATCCATTGTTTTTTCTACGATTTGATGAGGTTGAATTATTGTTAGATTTTCTAGTTTTCCATTATATGGAGTAGGTATATCTTGGCTGGAAAGCCTTACTGGTCTGTAATCAAGATCATCAAAACACTCTTCTGTAATTAAGGCAATCAATTCGGCTCCAATACCTCCTGTTTTCATACATTCCTCAACAATAATAACTTTATTTGTTTTCTTAATTGAGTTTGATATCGTTTTCATATCAAAAGGCTTCAAGCTAATTAAATCAATCAATTCTACGTCTACATCATTTTCTGCTAATTGCTCCACAGCCTTAAGACAATGATGCCTCATCCTCGAATAGGTTAGTAATGTCACATCCTTACCTTCCTTTACAACATCAGCTTGATCCAACGCACATATATAATCTCCTTTAGGTAATTCCTCAGAAAGGTTATATAACAGGACATGTTCAAAGAATAATACAGGATTATTATCTCTTATCGCTGCCTTCATTAGTCCTTTAGCATTTGTAGGTGTACTACAAGCAACTATCTTTATTCCTGGAACGGCATGAAAGTATGCCTCTAATCTTTGGCTATGTTCTGCGCCTAATTGTCTTCCGACACCACCTGGACCTCTAACTACTGCTGGTATCTTATAATTACCTCCACTTGTATA
>MDSZ01063203.1_pt1 | contig 23508 bp, 15 predicted proteins | sample 811201 | NCBI WGS metagenome assembly MDSZ01 (sample SAMN05326647, study PRJNA326480) | marine metagenome | isolation source: seawater | place: Indian Ocean: North | collected 2010
ATTTTTTCTTCTTCTCCAGCCATCCGTCCTTTCTCTCCTTCAGAGTTCGAGGCGTCGATTCCTCCTTTTTCTTCTTCTTCTTCTTCTTCTTTTCATCATCTTCATCATCATCATCATCATCATCTTCTTCTTCTTTCGCGATCAAATCATCCAACGCTCTCTCGCATTCTTTCATCGTGAACGGATGTTCGTCCATCTTCGTCGCCATTCGCATCGCGTCCGAGTTTGTCTTGTGAATCTCCTCCACCAACGTCTTCGTGCTCAATTCTGGTCGAGGTGGGAATTCTTTGTTCATCTTCATCTGACCGGCTAACAGCAAACGAGTCACGTAGGACTTTATGATTCGTTTCCGTCGCGTGTGTAACGATTCTTCCATCATCTCTGCTTCCCACCCTAAACCTCTGTGGTGTGTCGAATGCGACGCTCCTTCTCGCAAGCTTTAAAAATACTTCTTCTTCTTCTTCTTCTTCTTCTTCTCGTTCAAATTTTTTGTGTTGTTTCCCCGGAGAGAGAGAGAGAGAGAGTCAATTGTCTCGCGTTCTTCTTCTTTTTTTTGGAGGAATTTTTTTTGATTTTTTTTTGATTTTTTTTCGTTTTTTTTTCAAAAATTCTTTTCTTCGCCTCCACTCCCAACTCCCCCAACAAAAGGAGTAAGAAAAGGCATCATAGCAGAACACGAAAGCGGCCGACGAAAAGGATGCCGCCGCCGCCGCCGCCACTGAATCCACCTCCTCGTCCGCGAGGATGATGACGAGGATGCTTCGAACAACAACGAGAGGCGCAACGCCGACGCCGACCACCGCGGCGACCTATTCGACGAGGAAGAAAAAATGGCGCGACGGATGGCTCTCTCTGTGCGTGCTCCTGTGTCTCGTCGCATTCACGTTTGCGGTGAAAAGCGGTCCGAACGACGACACGTCCGAGGCGTCGAGCGGGTACGTTGTTGGTGTCGGGGAAGAAGACGCGGGCAGAGGAATGAGAACGCGGGCGGAGGATGAAAAAGAAGCGAGATTTTCGCACTGGGAAGAAGGAGGAAGAAGAACGAAGAGGAGGAACGGGAGTACTTTGAGAAGAGAGAAAGCGTGTGGGAATGCCCCAAAGGAATTTTTGCCAGACGATTTGGCGTTGTTTTCCGGAGTTGAGCACGAGAGGGACGAAGAAGAAAAACGAGAGGTTAACATAATCAACGACGACGACGACGAGGACGATGAGGCGGTAACAGAACGCACCATCTATCGCAGAAAAAGAAGGCAATTGTTAATCTCGAGAGCGCGAGCGTTTGCGAATAGAAATGGGTTGACCATGCCGACAGGGTGTGATGAGAAGGCGGGTTTCGTCAAGCATGAAAACTTTGGCGAAGGCGCGAAGCCTAGCGTGACGTTTAAAAACGAAGGGGAGAAGATGTTGAAAAAATGCGTGGAAACGACGAAACGCGGAGAGGATTGCGTGAATATAAAGGCAGTTGAAGCGGCAAAAGATATCGCGAAAACGGCTGGATTTGTGACAACGACGACGAATGGTGATGGTAGAAAGTACCTATACGAGACGTGCGCTTTAGTAGGCAACGGTGGATCTGTTTTGAGGAAGAAGTTTGGCACTTATATTAATAATCACGACGCAGTCGTTCGATTTAACATGGCACCAATCGTCGGGTTTGAGCAACACGTAGGGAATCGGACGGATGTTTGGGTAAATGGACACGAAGCGAGCAAAAGGCTTTGCTGTATAGGATCTGCAAAGATGGGCACCCAAGCGAAAGATCACGTCATGTGGTTCCCAGCGAAACAATCTGTGATAAAATCTGCGTGCGAAAAGCGAAGAATAAAGACGAAGGCATTGAACGATAGAGAAATTCCGGGGTATGTTGCCAAAATGAATAAAATGAGGTACGAAAGCAGACGTTTGGGATTAGGTAAAAATTACGACAACTGGTTGCAACTAACAACCGGGGCACACGGTATATTCTATTTCCTCTCTAAATGTAGGAGAGTATCCGTGTATGGCTTCAGCGTGTGGAAAGAGAGAAACGCAATGGGGGAGAATTTAGATCAATATGGAGGTAGAAAGTCAAAGGTGCACAGTGGGAATATTTTTCACGATTGGTCGATGGAAACAAATGCTTGGAAAATTTTGCACGTAGCGAACGTACTTGATGTTTGCACGTGATTTTTCCAACCAGTAAAGCACATGATAGCATCGCTAGTATTTAATTATATTACATTTTGTTAGAGTAGAGCAATTTATTAGATCTGTTGGATATCTTTCAGTAATTTCGAAGCTTCTGGTGACGAGGCGTACGTCGCTCCATCGATGTCACGTTTCCGAGCTAAAGTCTTCAGAGAAGAAAAGCACGTCTCGTGCGTGTCTGTATTTTCGTGAAACTCTCTATTCAACTCTTGCTTAATGGCATCGCATTGCTCTTCGAAATGCTTTAGTGTTTCCTTAGTGAAAGTCGGAACATTCGCAAAAATATACTCTTGAAAGTTGGACAGCGAGCTTTCGACGCAGCTTCGAACAATTCGCGCCGTCGAAAACTTATTTTTGCACTCGAAGATATCGAAAGCGTTTTCATTGAGCACAACTCCTGCGTCGTCAATCGATGGCTCTGACGTTGAAGAATTCAACATCTGCACAAGCGTTGTCGACGCTTCGATATTTTTCACGTCTTGTTTAATCTTTTCCAAAGCATCGACGAACAACTCCGTTATAGAAGTGTTTTCGTACTGGATCAACAACGAATCTAATTTTGACGTCGAAAGCAACAAGAACTCTCGAAAACATTCTCGAAAACAAGACATCGCCATTGCACGAAGTAATCTTTCGTCGTATGCCGCACTTCGCCTACCTTTCTCACTCGCAACGTGAGACGGAAAAATTTTTGCGATTCCGTTTTCAAGAGTGTAGCTTTCGTTAGCAATTTTGAAGAGCAAGACAGATGCAATTAGCGAAGAGGCCGTCGAAGAACCTCCGGTCTTGTTGCTTTCTTTATGCAGTAAGTATGGACTGTTTGGTAATCCTTGCGACGGGAATAAATACGGAATGCAAGACGAATCCGCTCGACAACTTCCCAATCCAACCAGTCGTGCGCACAGAGCGTGGTGACTCGTCGCGAACAAGGCGCGCGAAAATCTACCAAACTCATCTCTCCAACTTTGCAACAAAAGAGGACGCTCTTCAGAGAACGATTTGATATCTGTGATAATATCGTTGGCCGTAGATTCGTGCGTATTCAAGAAATCCTCAACGGCATCGGCGACGATAGTTGGCGATGCCGCAGCGACGGAGGTATTGTTCTCCAAGGACAACAAGTGTTCAATTTGCGAAATCTTCTCCGATAAGATGGATTCTCTTCGTAAATGCGCGTCTTCGATGCGTTTTCGGATAGTTCTTTCTACAATTTCTGTCACACGATCGCCAAGAGCGCACTCTGGCAGCAACTTATGCGCGGATGCCAAATCAGCAGCCATGTTACCCAACGCTGCGCACAAGTGTCGAACCGAGGATAAATTCTTGGTGGTTGTTCCCTCCTCATTTGGCGCATCCGCATTGATAAAAATAAGTTTCAAGAGCTCAAAATATCTGCGGAAGACAACTTTTGCAAAGTCAATCAAGGGATGACGACCATCCTGGGGGAAAACCTCTAAATACGACGCCGCAAACTTTTGGAACTCGTTCAAAAACAGTTCGTTTACTTTCCCGAGCTTTGGTTTGAATAACGAATCCACCGTCGTGGACGATTCCGCTCCTCCTAAATCGCTACGACTGCTACTTTTCGTGATATTGGATTCTAAATCCGTTAAAACTTTCTCCAATTTATCTTTCTCTGCGTACAAGAATTCCTCGTGTACTTCGTCACGTGGAACGCCCAAAAACTTCAAGCACTCTGCGCATGATTGAGAGGAGAGCTTGTTCACAAGATTTTCGAGTGAATTGGCATCATCTTTACTCCCCCCCTCGCCGCCAATCGTTTGCAACGAACCAGCACCGTGGTAACTCGATCGAACGCGTTTTTTCAACAAAGTTGCAATCGCATCCGAGATTTTTACCGTTTCGATCTTCGCTTCCGAGAAAAGTCTTCCGCTCTTGTGTTGTTCCTGAGATTCACCACCGTCCAAAGGAGACGAAAACTTCTCGAGCATCGGTTTTGTCTTTGCTATAATTCTCACTGCTTTCTCCACTCGAACGCTTTCCGAAAAATTAGCCGATGAAGCAACTCCAAATAAAACGTTTCGAATGGTCTCCGGCGCCTTTAATGCTTCTTGTAAATTGAACAACACGTTTTGCACTTCCCTCGCCCTTTCGCTTTCAAACCGTTTCGCGTCTAACGTTTCGTTCAACTTCCTCGCCGCCTCTGCCGCCTCTTTCGTTACCTTCTCTACCTTTTCACTCTCCTTTTTTGTCAACTGCTCAATCTCCGGTCGCGCGTTTTCGATGAAGTCCGCCGCATTGATAAACTTTGAATAGTTTTCGTAAACCGAGTGTGTTCCATGTGATTCCAAACGTTTGATCTCTCTGGAAACATTTACGTATTCGTTCTGTAACTCTCCAATCGTTTTCGTCTTAAGCATTTCTATGGTGTTTTTGTTCGTAGTGATTTTGCTGTTGTCGCTTTGTTGTTGTTGTTGCGATGTAGAAGCAGACGCGGCGGTTCTATTTTCCTCCTTTTTCGTGGGTCCAATTCCGTGCGTTTCGTTCTTGTTGACATTAGTTGTAAACGTCGTCGATACTTCCGTTGATCCGCCTCTGTTACTCGCTGCATCACTCTCGTTCGATTCTTCTTGTTGTTGTTGATTATGGTAATACGATTTCAATAAGTCTTGCACTCTTTTCTCCTTCTCTTTCTGTTGTTTCTCTTGCAAAGAAGTGGACGACATGATTTCGATTCTCCACGCGTTTATGTCTCTTCTTCTTCTTGTTTTGATTCCAGGTGATGATGGTGAGGATGATAACGACGACGACGACGACGACGACGACGATGCAGTTCTCAATCTCCGACTTCTTCTTTCGCGTCGTTCGAGTCTCTCCGACTACGAGAAAGGCAACAAGAAGCGCGAGAAGGTACAAGATGTTATTACGTGATGATGCGAAGAAAAGTGTGGGTCAAAAGTAATTTTCAAGAGAGACGATTATTTGTCCACATAAAGAAATTTTCTTTTTCCTTCACGTAAGAAACGAGAGCGAGCGAGCGAGCGAGCGAACGAGACAGCTCGTGTACCACCGAACAATCGCACGCGAACACGAAGGGAGCGAGAGCGAGAGAGAAAGCATCTTTTGGCTTTGAGTTTTATATATTGATTTGATTAATGTCGAACGGACTTGCGGACTTTAACAACAACAACAACAACAACAACAACAACACCAACGAAGAGAAGATAAGTAATATTCCGACGACGCCTACTCCGACGACGACAACAGCAGTCGCATCGTCTCCGCTTCCCTCTACTTCTACTTCTTCTGCGGGACAACAAAATCAACAACAAAATAGTCAATCAGATAATTCATTATCAGCATCAAATAATTTAGATTTCATGTCGGACTGGAAGTCTTTCGCAGCGAAAGCGACGAGTTCATTCAACGAAGCCTCCGCGTCGATATCGGAAACTTTGCGAGAATCAGGCGTGAACGATGTGGTCGCGTCGACGACCACAAACGTTAAATTTTATGCCAACTCGGCGTACGACATGAGTGCGAACGCGGCATCCAACGCCGCCGAGTATACAACCAAGGCGGCGAAGGATACCATGTCGGCTTTACAAAGTCTCGATCGAGAGCGCATCTCGTGGAGCATGGCGTTTACTTTCGTCAGCGGGTTGAGTTTAACGCTCGCGTTTACGGTTGGTGTAGCCACAATCGCGCTGTTTCCAGCTAAATTCGCTCTGTGTTTCTCTTTGTTTTCCATTTCAAACATTTGCGCCGTCGGCGCGTTGCGAGGCGCAAGTGAACAAATCAAACACATGTTGGATCCGGAACGATTATACGTCTCCTGCGGTTTCGTTGGGACGATCGTATTCACCCTGTGGGCCGCGTTGATTAAACATTCGTACTTTCTCACCGTGATTGCGTCCATAGCGCAAGCGTTGGCGTTGTTGTATTATCAGTTGAGTTTCTTCCCGATGGGCGGCGAAGGTTTTCGAGTCGTTTGTAAGGTGGCATATTCGACCGTCGTGAAACCAACATTTCTGTTGGGTATTCGTTTAATAGGAATGATTTTACCGATTGGTGGTGGTAGCGGGGGACACGCGAGGAGAAGGAGTTCCACCTTACTCCCGACTTAGATTAAGAGGAAGAGATTTATACATAGCGCGTACCTGGTAGGTACCCGTACCGTGGGTACCGGTACCATACCATACCTGGTACCATGTTTTTTAAAAACAAAGGATATTTCACGTTGGAACACGGTACTTAGACACACGATATCTAATCGCAACAAAAATCGTGACTAAGATAACACGTTCTCTCTCCGCGAGACGATCACATATATACACATAGGCCTATATATAACTCTTATTATACAATCCAAATGCACTCTTTTTCACTGTTCGCGACGACTTCTCCTTCTCAAAGCGCGTTTATCATCGCGGATACTACCAGTAGACGTCGTTGTCATAAGCGCAGAAGAAGATTACCAACACCAAATGCATCGTCATCGATCAATGAACGAAAGGGGAAACCAATACAACCGGGCCAGTCGTACCCTGCCAAAGAGCACTGTTCCAACTGCGGTTTGTGCGATTCATCTCTTATATCGTACGTGAAAGACGCGTGCGCGTTTCTCGGTCCGGGCATGTCCAGAATAGAAAAGTTGGAGGAAAAAGTACACGGAAAGAAAAGAAATATAGAAACGGACGAATTACGGTTGGGGGTTTTGTTACATTCGGATACCAAAGATAACACGAACAACAGCTCTCAATCGGTTTTTTACGCGAAAAAGAAACAACCAGTGGAGAAAGCGCAGTGGACTGGAATCGTTACGTCGGTTGCGTTGGAAATGTTGAGGACGAAGACGGTTGATTGCGTCGTCGCGGTAGGGTCCGGGGAAGCAGATGCGAGGAACCCGGAACCGAAGTTGTGCTTTACCGAGGAAGATATTTTAGCGTGTAGAGGAGTGAAACCATCATTATCACCAAACTTGAAAGTTTTCGCGGAAATCGAAACCAATCCGGAGATTAAAAATGTTCTATACATCGGCGTCGGGTGTTCTGTCGTCGCTTTGAGAGAAGTCGAGCAATATTTAGGATTGGATAATTTATACGTGTTAGGAACGAATTGTGCGGATAACGGAAGAACGGACGGGTTTTATAAGTTTGTAAACAACGCGACGGACAAACCGGACGAGGTATTGCACTACGAATTCATGCCGGATTACAAAGTGCACTTGAAGATGCGAGACGGAAGTTACGAGAAGATTCCGTATTTTTCGTTACCGGCAAAGGAATTATCTTCAGGCGTCATCGCTGAAAGTTGTAAATCATGCTTTGATTACGTCAACGGTCTCGCCGATTTGGTCGTCGGGTATATGGGCGTCGATTACGACGAATCTATCCCAATGAATTTGCACCCGCAATACGTCACGATACGAAACGAACGAGGACAAAAAATGATTGATTTGATCAAGAATGATTTGCAAATAACGCCGTCTACCACGAGAGGCGACCGTAAACCGTTCGTTTTACAAACCGTCATCTCCGACGACGAAGCGTATTTAGGCAGGGGTCCAGAACAAGGTGCTCCTCGATTCGTGGGAAATATCATCGCGTGGTTGTTGAACAAAGTCGGTCCAAAAGGGAAAGAGTTTGGCATGTACAGTTTAGATTATCACACCATTCGAAACTATTTATACGTGAATAGAATTTATGGCAAGGAGAGAGCAAAAGAGCACATTCCGAGTTACGCCATGAAAGTTGTAGAGGAATACGAAGGGAAAAATCGAGAGGTTTCCAAACGTTTGCAGTTGTAATTTTATTTATATTTGCGTGCAGTTGGTTAGTTATATTACAAATGTCAGTTTGATTGTTACTTTTCTTGTTGCTCCTTCATGCGTTTTCCTTCATGTGCGCCATCGCTTTCTCGAAAAGCTTCCGGTTATAGTTCAAGTTTGGGTTCTTTGTTTTCATTGCTGCTGCCATTTTCGCTTTTTCTTCCTTCTCCGTTTTGCGTTGCAAGGCCTTCTCAAACAATTCCGCATCGTATGCAAACGCCGCCGATTTTGTCGCCTTTGCCGGATTCTCCTCGATTACCTTCTTCGCCAACTCAGCCTCTTGCTTATTTTCCATATCCTTTTGCTTCTCTATTGCCTTCTCTGCGTCCAAAATCCCATAACTGGACATTATATCTTTCTGATAAGTGACTAAATCTTCCACAGTTTTCATCGAATTCACCTTCTTCTTGATTCGTTTCAACAAAAGCTTGCCGTAGTCGATTTTCTTCTCCTCTTCGGTTTCGTCGTGTTCGTAATCCTCAAAATCCATCAAAGGATCGTTCTTATCATACTGCCATTGCCTGTCGCTAATCCACAAATCGTCATCGTCGTCTTTCACTGGGTCGTCAAACCATTCTATTCTCTTCGTCAGTTTCTTCTCTTCTTTCTGTCTCTCTTTTCTCATCTTCGTTTCGAATTCTTCCTTCTCTTTCTGTCGTCTCTCGAACTCGTCCATTTTATACTGCGAGCTCGGATGGGTGTTTTCAAACCACGCCAACGCGGCCTCTTCTTTCCTCTTTTGTTTTTCACTCTTGATCGACTTCAACTCTTTCTTAAATTCCTCGGGCGTTTTCAACAGCGAGGACCGGGTCAACTCCACCGCGTTTTCTTCGTTTTCGACCAATTCGTCCACCGTTTTTGGGCGACCAAAAGCGCGGCGCGGATTTGGTTTTGGACTTGGAGAAGAAGAAGAAGAAGAAGAAGAAGAAGAAGAGGTTTTACCGTCATCACGCTTTCCTCCACCTCCGGCGTGTTCTCTCTCGTAATCCTCTTCGTTGCCCATTCTGATGACCACCGCCGCACCTTTTTTCTCCTCCTCTCCTTCCTCGTTCTTCTTCGAATCGCGCAAAGACTCCGATGCCGCGTGACGACGATGACGATGATGATGGTCTTTCTCCTCGAACACATCCACCGCCTTCTTCACCGGCGCGCTCGAAAACGCGCGAGCGGTGTCCACGAGAAAAGACGACGACGATACCAGAACGAGCAACAGCGTCGTCGCGACGCCTCCTCCTCCTCCCCGTCGACTCTTCTTCGTCCGCCTCCGCATGATGATACACGAGGTCCCGACTCTAAAGGGAGACGACAGACCATCGTCTCCTTTCGTCTTCCTTTTTTTTTTGTGTACGTTTCCAAAACCCTAAACAAAATGTACGAGAAGACGACGACGACGACGACGAAGAACTTGCATTTTTACACATTTTTGGCACATAATCGAAAGTGCTCTCAGAGAGTCCCTTTTCTTTCTTTCTTTCTTTCTTTCTTTCCGTCGACGCGAGGAGGAGCGCTCCATCCAACGATGATAATGCCGGAGGAGAAGAAGGAGAAGGAGGAGGAGGAGGAGGAGGAGGATGAGTTCGACGGGCGCGCGACGGTGTTCGAACGGCGTCTGACGTTGGCCACCGAAGAGATGATGCAACAAACGCACCTCGCCTTTCCCTCGAATGGGAATTCGAACGATTTTAGTGGCGAGGCGGAGACGACGACGACGGAAGAGGAAGAGGAAGAAAAAGAAGAAGAAGAGAAGAAGCGGCGTCGCGAAAGAAAAGAGATAGTGGAGAAGTGGATTTTACGAGACGCGAGAAAAGAGAACGAAGAAGCGAGGCAAAAAGGACTGTTAACGACAACAACGGAAAAAGAAACTACTTTAGCTTTATATAAAGAGAACGCGACGGTGGCGGATGCGTTTTTATTGGGGGCGGGAAAGTTAACCAGCACACTTATCGAGGCGTACGAAGAGTCTTTAGACAACGATTCTCCTTCTTCGTGCACTCTCGCGGAGTTTATATGTGACGCCCTTGTACGTAGCGACGACGACGGTGCTAGCGGCGGCGGCAACAACACTAAGAAGAAAAAAGACAAAAGAAGTAGTACTAATAAAAGTAGTAGTAGTAGTATTAGAAGTAGTGCGAAATCGTCGACGTATCGCGCGTTCTTAGAGGTACTTCTACTCATCGCAGAGTCGGAGGAGTTAAAAGACACGCAGCTTCGTTTGTTGCCGTTTCGGTTCATAGAAGACGTCTTTGCGCAGAGTTCCGTGGAAGATTGCTCGGATATCGTGAGCAAATACCTGTTCTCGGAAAATTTCATACCAAAAGGGAATCAAGGATACGAAGATGGGGATTACTATCCGCATGATATAGACGGCATTAAATATCCTGAAGAGAAAACGGGTGTAAAGAGGAAAAAAAGTAAAACGAAGCTCATCCAGAGGGACGTGTACGATAGATTAATAGCCATCATGGACATAAAAAAAGAGTTCGACGAGAACGGGTTGCGAAAAATGAAAAGTGCGAGCGAAATTTACAGTCAGACCGGGCCCGAAAAATACGACTGCGGCGAAGAGTGTCAAGTTATCATGCTCAAGTCTTTCGACGAGCTTTTAAATCGATCGTCGCAAATATTACACGCAGAATTTAGAGGGAAAGTTATGTTAATGTCCAACGGGATCCAAGATTTCGCCGAAGGCGCGCACATCGCCGCGGGCATAGATTTCATCGCCGAAAATGAGTGCAATCAAGCGGCAAAAGAGTTGGAAGCGAAAAACGACGATAACAATGGTAAGCAGTCAAAGAAGAGCGCGAAGACGAACAACAAAAAGAATCCGGCAGACGGAGACAAGAAAAATGAAGAAGAAAAAGAACAGAAATTGAATGAAATCGTTCTAGATGATTTGAAAACCGTCGAGAAAGTCTTCCGAGAAGCGAACGAAGACTTCGACGATGAGGTTGATGCCGTTATTTCTCCGCAATTATACTTTGCGTTTTGGGAGGCTATGAAGTTATTCGGTGAACCGCTCATCGCATGCAAACTGCACATCTCTTCCGTCGACGATTTTCAAAGCAAAGTTGTGGAAAATTTGAATATCGTTTTAGAAAAGATTAAAACGATATCTCCGTTCAGGAAGCAAATGCTCAGAGCAGAGCTTCTGGAGCAACTCGCACTCACTGGCACGTTGAGAATTTCGAGCGCTCGGGCTTTTCCTTTCCAAATGCGCGACGGTTTCTTCTTGAGAAATTTCTTGGCGCAAGCCGCCATGTTCTTGCACTTCGTGATCTTTCATTTCGACAACGAAAATAGCCCTTTAGAGAAAGAACACGCTAAGGAAGCCGCAGCTCGAGAGGCGAGGATAGCGAAAATGTACGAGGAGCAAACTAAAGGCAGAGTAATCATAGACGGGATTCAAGAAGCGGAAGATCGCATGAAAGAGGAAGCGAAAGCTATGGGCATAAAATTAAAAAAGACGGATAAAAAAAGCGAGGGCGACGCAATGGATGTTGACAAAGAGAATGGTGACGATGACAGACCGCGTCGTCGAGAGAATGTGCCGAAATTTGGATTCTCGGAGGAGCAGATGACAATGTGGAGAGAGACAATCGTTCCAGTTGCGAGGGAGTGTTTCGAGGAGCTCTTGAATATTGTCGAGAAAACGGACGCATGTCCCGAGCACGGGAAGCATCTGCGGATCTTTCTTATCGCGACCCTATACTCCACCGAACACTACGACACTTGGGTAAATATGGGTTGTCCTTCCTTTGAAAGAGAGGAAATCGACGTTGTTGCTGAACAGAAAGAATACGAGCGAAAAGAAAAGGAAAAAGAAGATGCCGAAAAAGCAAAGTATCCGGAAGGATACATCCGATTCGAAAATAACCCGGAAATGGAGAGAGTGTGGAACGTGTATCCGAGCTATGAAGCGGCGATGACAGATCCTGAACGTAATAAATACTCGAAACCAGAGTTTATGAAAGAGTTTCTGCAGGTGGTATACGACGAGATGGATCCAGAGGCGCAGATTGAGGAGGAATACAAAACGAAGAATGACACGGTGTATCGCTGGAAAGCGTTCCGTTTGATTCGACAGTGGAACTTTGCCGCCTTTCGAAATATGAAGAATAACGATTTAGAGACGATTGTTCCGGAAATTTTGGGTTTGGATCCTCCGAAAGGATGGAAACCTCACAATCCGGTAGACTTTCGCGACGTTCCTATTGAGATGCCTGATATTGTTGACGGAAAAAAAGTCGATAAATCATTGCATCGCGAACTCACAGATGAAGAGATTGATAAAATCATCGATGAAACCCACGCGAAACTAATGCTCGAGAAGAAAGAAAAGGAAAAATTGGAGGAGGAAAAGAAAGCCGTGGACGAACTCGCCGCAAAGAAGAAGACTGCGGAACAACAGCCAGCGGCGCGTAAGCGATCGCCGCAGCGTTCTACTTTGCCTTCTGATCGCGGCGGCAGAGGAAGGGCGCAAGAAGGGAGAGGCCAACAAGGCGGGCGTGGTAGTAAAGGAACGCAGCAGCACCAGCGACAACCGCAGCAAAACAAAATGGGTAAGTTCGATGGCAGTGGTCGAGGTGGTGGCAGAACGCAAACGCAACAACAACCAGACCAAAGAATGGGACGCGACTCGCAACAGCAAATGCATCAGCAGCAACAGCATCAGCAACGCTCTGCATCTCGAGATCGATTTCATTCCTCTCGAGGGCCTGTACAAGGAGGAAGAGGAGGAAGACTAAACAATCAGTCGCAACAACAGCCACAACAGCACCATCAAGCTGGCAGAGGCCAACAAGGTGGACGTGGAGGGCGAGGCGGTCCTGGAAGCGGTGGAAGAGGTCGAGGTCCGCCACAGACGAAGAGAGCTAGGCGATAACAAGGATTGTTTTTAGAATGTACCAGATAGTTTACTGCTCGCTCGCTTTTAGTTTTCAAAAGGTTCAATACGTTCTATTCAGTGCTATTTTATTCACCCATCTTCTATTTATCCGAATCGTAACAAGTTAAAGAAAAGAATCCTCCAACGTCTTGTTTATTTTCCTTCGCTTCTTCTTTTTCTTCTTCTTCTTTCTCTTCCTCCTCCTCCTCTTCATCAGACGACGACACTTCCACCCCCTCTTCCTCTATGGCTTTCTTCTTTACTATGCTATTTTGCGTTCGTTTCACCGGATCATCCACGAAAGAGAACATTTTTAAGCGCTTCAAATATTCTCTATTCAACTCTTCGCTTCTCTCCTGAGCGGTCGCGTACTTTCGCAATTCGTCGATATTCTCCACAAAGAATCGAATCGATTGCAACAGTCTCGAATTATCCCTATCTATATCGTTTTTAAATATTCGTCTCAACAACGGTACCTCTCCTCCTCCTCCTCCTCCTCCTCGTCGTTTTTGGCGTTTTGCGTTATTAGTATCAGTTTTATTCTTCTTCCCGATGCCTCGTTTCGCTTCGTCGTGTAAGAACAAACACTTTTCGCCGTACCTGCACTTACCGTTCCTCGTCCAAAACTTGCACGGTTGCTCGCTTCGCTTTTTATTGTCACTTTTGTTTTTATTTTTGATTTTATTGTTGGTCCCAAAATCCTTCTCCTCTTCTTTCAACAGAACCGTAGCCTCGAAACTGCCCAATCGTCGTTGCTCTTCCAACACACTTTCCAACTCTTCCTCTCGCTTACGTTTCATAGCTGCTTCTTCCTCTTCCGTCTTTTTAGCATTCGTTTTGTCCGTCGACGATCTCGGATAGTTCTTCTTCCGCTCGTTTCGCCATCGAATCGTCTCTTCGTCCAATATCACTTCTTTCTTTTCTTCTCGAATGAGTTCGTTAGCGCCAATTTTTGGATTCTCCGGATTTGGATGATTACGATTCGCTCCCGTATTTTTCTCTCCATCCTCTCCCTCAGCGCTCCTCTTCCTCTTGCTGCTCTTACTCTTGTTGTTCTTACGAACACCGTCTGGAAATACCGGCGGACGCAGAGGCGGTGGTTTCGGTGGGGGTAAGAACACCATTTTTTGTGAAGTTTTGTGTACAAAGAAACAGAGAGACGAAAATGATACACGACGACACCGAAATCTGAGAGACCGGGACGAAGAAATCTAAGCAGAAGAGTACTCTGAGCACGCACACATTATTCTACTACGTACATACACAAACGATTCGTGTATTTACAACAAAAGCTAATAACCTCTCTCTCTCTCTCTCACACACACACATACTCTCTCTCTCTCTCTCTCTCTCTCTCTCTCTCTCTCTCTCTCTCTACTAAAAGAACTAAATAGATACTCTCGCGCGTATACAGGAACAAGTGTTTCCACTTACGCCTTCAACGCATACTTGCGCTTCGGGTAGTACGCATCCTTTTTGGCTTGCTTGGCCGTTTTGGCGTTCTTTTCTGCTGGAGACAAACGTCGTCGAATGGCTCTCGTTTTCTTCGCTCTAAGATCTAATGGCGTGTACTTGGCACCAGAGTAAGCCTCTCTAAGCGATTTCAACTGGTTTTGACGAATGACTGTCAAGATGCGAGCAATGGCTAATCGAACGGACTTGATGCGCGCAATCTTGTTCGGCGCACCGCCAGTGACCTTAGCGATTTTCAAGCTCGCCAACTGCTGTTTTTGCTGCTCGAGAGCGGCTTTGAGTTCAGTTCGCGATTGCGATCGGAGATCGGACGTCTTCACTTGGGACCCTGGAAATGGGAGACAGACGAGAAAAATGTGAGTAAAGGACATTTCGAAACAGAGATGCTACTCCTACGCGCGCAATCACAAAGATTCGAATGCGCACGCGCCGTAATCGCAGTCAAATACATGCAAACTATGCATTTATTCGCTCGTTACCGTCCTCGAACCTTCGCGTCGTTGTCTATCCTTGGTCATTTCTTTCGCTTTTTCTCTCCAGCAGAGAGGCGCTTAACCCCAAAGACGGAGAGGACATTCATACGCGCGCGCGCGCAAAAATCCGTCGCACGCGAACGCGTGACCGTATCATTCGAGCAAAAATCGGTCGACGTGCGGTTCGTATCTTTGGCACGAACCAGAAAAACGCGGAGAATATGAATATCGAAACGCGTACCTGCCATAGTTCGTTTCGTGCGTATGAAATTTCAGTGAAAGTGAGGAGTTTGTTTTACAACTTTCTTGAAAAGAAGAAAAGAAGGGAGAAAAAAGAGAGCAAAAAATACAAAGGGCGAGCGAGCGAGCGAGGCTCTTTAGCTCTCGAAGACAAAGAGCGCAGCGGATGACAGTACTATTTATTTAAACTTCTCCTCCAAACACGCGCTGGTGACTGACTTAGGTCTCTCGATGGGGTATCCGTGCGCTCGGGATAAAATCAACTGACTCAAACACCCGATCGATCTCGAAACGCCAAACATAACGGTATAAAAGTTTTCCTCTTTTATGCCAAAGTGTTGGAGTAAAACGCCGCTGTGCGCGTCCACGTTTGGCCACGGATTTTGGACTTTCCCCGTCGCTTTGAGAACGTCTGGGACTATCTCATATAAACGAGACACAAGTTGGAACAGTTCATCATCGTGCATATATTTTAACGCGAATTCTCTTTGACACTCGTAGCGAGGATCGGTGCGTCGCAAGACGGCGTGGCCGTAGCCAGGGACAACCCGACCGGATTTTAACGTGTTCTCCACGAACTTTTTCACGGTTTCCGTGGAGTAGTCGCCTTTTAACGCGTGCTGCGCCTCTTTTAACCATTTCAAAACTTCTTGGTTTGCCAAGCCGTGCAACGGGCCAGCTAAACCGTTCAAACCGGCTGAAAAACTTAAATACGGATCGGATAATGCCGAACCGACTAAGTGGGTGGCGTGCGCGGACACATTTCCACCTTCATGATCGGCGTGAATGGTATAATATAAACGCATGAGCTCTTTACATTCGTTGGAAGGGAAGCCCATCATTTGACTGAAATTCGCCGCGAGGTCCAAACTCGTATCTACGGTTGGAACGTCGCTCGATTTCCTTGCCGCTTCTTTCACGCACGACCTCTTATAAATAAAAGCGGCGACAACCGGTAACTTTGCAATCAAATCTAAAGCGTCCTCGTATATGTACTTCCAATACTCCGTTTTCTTCATCGTTCCACTGGCATACATTTTCGAAAATTGCGAATCGTTTTGCATGGCCAAACACGCCGTAGAGAGTTGAGTCATCGGATGCGTCTCTTCCGGAAGCGCTCGCAAGACGTCAAAGACATTCTTTTTGTTTTTATCTTTGCTGCATTCGTTTGCGAACTTTTCCGCTCTTCCCATTAAGTCCACTCGTAACTCTTCTACTTCGTGTTCCGTCGGAACTTTTTTCGTCAGCAGTAAAAACAACAGCGCCTCCGGTATCGGCTCTTGGCCTCTTTTCCCGGGTAACTTTTCTTGCAGCTCGGGAATACTCAACCCTCTGAATCGAATCCCATCGTTCGCGTCTAGCAGAGAGGTTTCGTAGAGCAACCCTAAAATCCCTCTCATCCCACCCATGATCATGTTCACGGTGACCTCGCCGACTTTTTCGTTCCCGTAGTTTTGTTTCAACGCTTTGAGACGCGATATTTCGTCCGGGATTTGACGCTCGACAAGCGACTTGAGCCCACTCGATGTTTTTGTCGAAAACGAGCGACGACGACGATGGTTGGTGGTGTGTATCGCGACTCTCGACCCCCATCCTCTCTTTCCCTCGTCGTCGCCGCTGCCATTGCTCGTCGAGCGTTCTCCTCTTCCTCTCGTCGGGTTTAGTCCTCCCGCGTGCTTTCCCTTCTTCTTCTCCTCCTCCTCGACAGGGAAAAGCGCGTGGCTTAGATGATGATTTTGATTTTGATGGTGTTGTCCCCGAGCAACAAAATCACAATCGCCACCGAAAACGACGACGCGAAGGGGAGAAGACGGTGGAAAAAAAGAAGTTCTTCTCAGACGGCGACTCGCTCTATCTGCGCATCGCATCATCGCGATCGTGATGTGTATAATCTGAAAAACGTCGTATAGAAGATGCGTCGTTTATTATTATGTTGTTGTGTTTTGAAAAAGTGTATAAACTAACGACTAAACATGTCGAAAAAAATTAAGGAAAAATTCCATATATGAAATCAAACATCCGCGAGAAAGCGGGGGGGAGAGAGAGGGAGCAAAAAAAAAAACAGTTGACAGTTGAGGGATTTGAACCCTCGCCCTTTCGGAAAGGAGCCTGAATCCTTCGCCTTAGACCACTCGGCCAAACTGCCTGCAAATTCATCTCGGTCAATGACAATAAACCAACTCTAACTTCAGTGTACAGCACATCCCGACTTGGAGGTCAATGTGGAAAAACACACAAAAGCCCCGAAACTTCCAGTAAAAATTTTTTTTTCTTTTTTTTTTCTATTAGGGTTTAGGATAAAGTACTTTAAAATATTGTAAAACCCTAAATAAGAGAGAGAGAGAAAAAAAAGAAAAGAGATTTTGGTTTTTGGTAAACTCTTTACCAAAATTGTTTTTCGTTCGAGCGCGCGCGCGTGCACAGAGGAGAAAGAGAGAAGAGAAGAGAAGAGAAGAGAAGACGCAAAAACAAACGACGAGGGCGATGGCAGACGCCGACGAAAACGCCAAAAATATCAGCCATCAGCACCGTCTCGCGGTCAAAGCCGCGAAAACGAACAAAGGGAAAAGAGCCATCGAAAAAACTGCCCCCAAGAGGAAAGAAGTGGCGGCGAAGACTTTGTTGTTATTGCACGGTGCTTTAACGTCAGACGTGTTAAAATCGTTGATAAACGATTTGTCACAAATGAAATACGGAGAAAACCACAGGATGAACCGGAAAAATCCAGGCATCAGGCCGTTCGAAGGAGGCGGAGAAGTCTCGTTAGAGTTTTTCGCGGAGAAGAGTCATTCTGCTTGCTTCGCGTTTGCTAATCACCAGAAGAAAAAACGACCAAACGCCATTACGTTTGGCAGATTTTACAATCACAAGATTTACGATTGCGTGGAGATGATGATAAACGGAGAATCGTTTATGTCGATTAATAATTTTGGTAGTGTAGCCTCTTCAACAACGAGTGGTTCAAAACCGTGCATGATGTTCCTCGGCGATAAATTTGAGACGGACGCACATTTGAAACAGTTGAAGAACGTATTCACGGACATATTTCGAGGGAGAGTGGTAACCAGAATAAACTTGAAAGGCATCGATCGAGCGATTGTAGTCACTGCTTTAGAAGACGGCAAGACCATTTTGTTTCGACAGTTTGCCATCAAGTATAAAAAAAGTGGAACTCGGTTACCGAAAGTACACTTGGAAGAGATGGGACCGCGCTTCGACGCAATCATAGGGAGAGTGAAACTACCTCCGCCAGACGTGGAAAGAGAAGCCATGCGCGTGGATAAGACCTTATTGAAAGAAGAAAAATCTAACGCGTTGAGTCAAGGCGTGAGCGATAAGATTGGTAAGATTTACGTGCACAAACAAACCGAAGGTTTGGACGAGATCAATCGAAGGAAGAGTTTGAAAGGTGGGTTGAAGAAGAAAGAGAAATAATTACTACTAATAATACGATAGATTTGTTCAAGAAATAGTTAGTTGCACACGCGCTCGCGCGTTTGTTGTTGTTATTATTGCTGTAAGAAAATAAGGGATCGAGAGATAAAACGAGAGAGCTTTTGCACACGTAGTCATACGCACATGTATATACCTGGTACTACGGTGGTACCATGGTACTTATACATACGTACGTATCGTTTCTTCTTTCACATTTTTCGTTTGTATTCTTGAAAGCTCATTTTTTCCGCATAACACAAAGATATATGGATAACAATGCGAATCAACAACAGATAAACCCTCAACAACGAGATGTCGCTTGCTTTTGAAGGCATTGACGATAACGAATTCGGAGGAGAAGACGTTAGACACATCTTCAATCGAGACGGCTTTATTTTCCTTCCATTCGATGAAGAAGATAAAAAAACAGTTATCGATGCCGACGCGTTTCTCGCTCAGATATTCCAGGAATTCAATCAACCATCCATACCGACTGAATCGTCGTCTGAAAGTACTTCTAAAATAATTGCATTGGAAGATTCATCCACTTGGCCAAAAGAAACGGATGGGCAAAGGAGGATATTCGAAGTCTGCGCGCCCGGGAAAGGCAGGCAATGGTTGGAGTTACTAAAAATTTCTCATAGAGAGGATACAAAATTTGTTCGATTGATCGACCAATTGCTCGGCAAAGGCTCTTGGTATGTTTCGTTGAACCAAGAGTACGAGGGAAAGTGTAAAGTGAGGCACTGGTATAGTCCTTTGGTGTTTCCAGAAGGAGGTGGAGGGGAAAAGAAGGATGGAGTTTCCGCGGCACGTTTGAAGGTATTCTCATCCAAGAGACAGAGAGCAAAGTTTGTATCGCTCGTTTTAGATGAAAAAGCGAGATGTAACGATGTTTTGGAAGCAATGGTAAGAAAAGGAGAGGGCAAAAAGAATGGTAGCAATTCTTCATCTTCATCTTCATCTTCTTTCACTCCCGTCGACGAGGTTTTACTCTGCGCGCATGAGTATGGAAGACGATTGAAATCGAGTATGGGAAGAGTCTTGCATCATAAGAAACCAAAGACATTTTCTAGGGAAAAGGAGAGAAGACATCGAAATGATATTAAAGAAAGAGAACGACTATCGTTTCGAGGGCATTTTCGTTCCTATATTCAACAAAATACCGCAGGTTCGCGCGCATTTTATCCCGTCAATCGTCGGCGCGTTCTGGGAAAAGGTTGGCACGTCGACATTGGGCCTGGTTTTGATGCCAAGGCGCAAAGAAGCATTAATGGTCACCCTATGCAAGGATTGATATTGTTAGTTTTATTAACAGATAGTCACGAAGGTGGTGGAGGCACGGCGTTTGTTCGAGGATCACACCGGAGCATCATCAGAAACGGATTTCGTGAGAACGTCTTCGGTGAAGAAAACGGTACGAATCAAGATTTGAATAATTTTGCGCAACAAATCATCCAAGACCAAACGGTTTCGGGGGATTTATATTTGTCCTACGAGAAACCTGCGGCGAATTTACAGAGTGGTAGAGGAAAAGAAATTAGAAATATAGAACAAATAGTTGGGAAAAAAGGTGGAGTTGCAATCCTCCATCCTTGGTTAGTCCACAGCGGAACGACGAATCAAGGAGGTACGTTGCGCGTTATGATGAACGGAATGATCAGATTCTCCGAAGACGCGTTCGTATATCACGGGATGAGAGTTTTGAACGATAATGACGACGATAATGACGACGAAAACAAAAACCATAACGGTGATAATACTGGTACGTTTCTTCGAAGAGAAGGTACTACTTTAACAAAGGCATTTTATTCCAGCAAGACGTTCTCGAGAAACTATCACAGGCAATCCGCTTCAATCATCATGCCCGTGCACAACGCCGAAAAGTGGCTCGATGAAAGCATAAACTCCGTTCTGGCGCAAAACTATGATGGTCCGATGGAAATATCGTTTTATAACGACGCGTCGACTGATGGTAGTTTTGTGAAGATGCGCGAGTGGATGCTTGCGTTGCGGTATGCCGGCATCGATGCAAAAATAACCGGAAAGTCAGACATCACGATCGGACGAGTAGAAAGAAGAAGCGCATGTAAAAATCGTCCAGATGGGATTGGATTCGCTAAAAATCGCTCGGTCGAACATTCACGAGGATCGATATTAGTGTTCTTCGACGCCGACGATATCATGGCTGAAGACAGAGTCAAGGTACAAGTTCATCACGCCATCCAGAATCCATCTTCAATTATTGGAACAACATGGAAGCGGTTTCCGGATGGTTCTACGAAACATTACGAAGAATGGGCCAACAAACTATCAAACGAAGAAATGATATTAGAGCAGTTTAGAGAAAATACGGTTCAAATGCCAACGTGGGCGATGGCGAGAAAATGTTTTGACGATGTCCCGGGCGGCTTCGAAGAGTCGCCTCCGGATTCCGGCGAAGCCGAGGATACCATATTTTTTCACAAACATCTCGATATTCACGCCGAAGAGAATAAACGTCGCGGAAAATTCCCCATCCTGCGAGCATCTGGTGGTGGATGTTATCAAGAAGAACCGTTATTGTATTACCGTTGGACTGAAACTTCCGGAACGTCGCGCGTTCCGAGACGAAGACTTTTAGATTTGAGGGTTTCCATTTTTGAAGCGCGCGTTTTGAGCCAATCGTTATGGAGCGAGTTCCAGATTTGGGGCTGCGGCAGAGACGCTCGTAACTTTATAGCTGCGCTAAGCGAAAATGCGAAGAAGAAAATAATAGCGATTGTAGATATAGATGAAAAGAAAATCGGAAAGATATGCAACAACTTGCCTATTGAGCATTTTAGCGCCGCGCGAAGAGGAGTTTGTACTGTCGTGTGCGTTAGCAAACGCAGGAAAGGTACTATTAGCAAAGACGTCGATGATGAGTTGATAGAAAACGTAAGTGCCTTAGGTCTCGTCGAAGGTTCGACGTTGTGGTACTTCTTCTAGTAGGAATTGTGAGTTTTTCAATAAAAATGCAGCAACTCTTATTTTATTAAAACAAAGATGCTTCCGGGAACGCGTCCTTATAAAGCTTTCGCTCCGCAGAAAACATTTCTATAATGTGACCAACACCCAACAATTCGGCTTCTCCGTACTTCTTTCCAATGATTTGAATCCCAGATGGAAGTAACGTGTTATTTTCATCCACGCTATCTTTGCTTCTGATGACCAACGCTGGGAGCCCGGATAGGTTTACATTTACTGTCATTAAATCACCGGTGAACATGGTTAAAGGATCTTGGTTTTCGTTTTTCTTATACGCGAGCGATGAGGTCGCCGGAGTTAAGAACCCGTCGTACGTTTGAAGGTGCTGCGTCATTTCCGCGTAGATTAATTGACGTACTTCTTGCGCTCGTTTATAATATGCGTCTGAGTAACCTTCGGAAAGCGTATACGTCCCCATCAAAATACGTCTCTTCACTTCTGCACCAAAGCCTTCGAAGCGCGAACTTTTAATAGATTCGACCAAGTCCATGTTTAAGCAATCCTGAGCGCCAAAACGAATACCATCGTACCGCGCTAAGTTACTGCTCGCCTCGGAAAGCGCGAGAATGTAATATGCGGGAAGACCAAAAAGAAACGTCGGACAGGACACTTCGTGCACTTTCGCACCTAAACTTTCCACCAACTCGATAGATTCCAACGCGCTCGCAGAAACTTTTTCGTCCAAACCTGCGAAGGTTTCTTTAATCACTGCGAACGTTTTCCCTTTCAAAGGTGCAACTACGTCTACTAAATTCTCTTTACTCACAATCGCATCCGTGAACGACGACGACGATGACCCGCTACTACTATTACTACTACTGCTACTACTACTACTACTACTACTACTACTACTACTACTACTACTACCACTACTGCTGTTAAAATGCTTCGCATCCAAATTCGTATTATCGTTGCCAATACCACACAAAGCATCCATCAATATCGCCGCATCTTCTACGCTTGACGTGATTGGCCCTATGCAATCGAACGAGCTCGCATACGCCAATAATCCGTGCCTCGACACTCTCCCATAACTTGGCTTCAACCCGACCGTTCCACAAAACGCTGCAGGTTGTCGAATAGACCCCCCCGTATCTGATCCTAAACTTGCCGCGCATAACTGCGCCGCCACAGCGGCCGCACTCCCACCACTCGACCCCCCGGGCACTCTCGACTCATCCCACGGGTTTGCCGTCGGCGCATACGCCGAACTTTCCGTCGTGCTCCCCATCCCAAACTCATCCATGTTCGTTTTCCCTAAAATGACCACTCCTTTCTCGTTCAGCTGTTTCACCACGTCCGCGTCGAAATCGGGTTTATATTCTCTTAAAATCTTAGACCCCGCGGTCGTGTTTACATTCTTCGTGCAAATATTGTCCTTGATGGCTATCGGAATGCCATGCAACAAAGACCTCTTCTCATCGCTCTCATTTTCCGCCCTCTCTCGATCCATCTTTTCCGCTCTTTCTAAGGCTTGCTCTTCGTTTATGCTCGAGTAGCAGTTTAGGTCGGCGTTCTCTTTCATTCTTTTCAGGTAGAGTTCGGTGACTTGCACCGACGTCAGTTCACCCGAGCGCAATTTGCCCGCTATTTTCCTAACGACACTTTTGCCGTCGCCGTCGCCGTCACCGACACAAACGTCTTCGAGCGCGCTTCGCGACGACTTTGAGGTTCGCTTTCCTCGACGGGACGCCCCAAAAAAAGAACCCGACGCGGAAGAAAAGCAGAAAAGATGTCGCCGCCTGCTGCTCTTCGTCTCAAAGCAGCGCCTCGACGACGACGCTTTGAAAGACCACCACGAAGGAGGAGTAGATAACATGATTCTCGATGTGACTAATAATGATTTTTTGAGAGGAGTTTTTGTGTGTGTGCGTGCTTTTTTTTTGGAGAGACAAAAAACGACTCGCATCGTAAAAACACGACACGACGACGACGACGACGACGACGACGACGACGACGACACAAAGACGTGCACAACAAACCATGGGGAGATGAAAAAAAAAAACAAGGCAAAA
>MDSZ01130727.1_pt1 | contig 23507 bp, 16 predicted proteins | sample 811201 | NCBI WGS metagenome assembly MDSZ01 (sample SAMN05326647, study PRJNA326480) | marine metagenome | isolation source: seawater | place: Indian Ocean: North | collected 2010
AGAGAGTTTGCACTGGGTTTTAATCCCAAATTGGCGGTGCCGGAACGAAATCCGTGGGTCCCCTATTACGGTTACGGTGCGGGAGTCGTCCGTCTTTCGCTGGGCGATAATTCAGAGCTTGGCGGGGCGGTAGGTGGTGAACGACCTTATGTCCGCTGGAACTTTTTTACCGATGCAACCGTGACGGTGGGGGATCAGATTTGGGTCAGAGATGGCAAGCTGGTCATAAAGTGAGGGATGCATTCCATTTCAACATTATGCTTCTCAACCTGAAATCTCAACCGCCAACCCGAAACTGACGGAGAGACGGTCGGGATGAAAGAAGCACCCACAGCGTGACATGATTTTTTGGGGGAAATAAAATGAAAAGACTACTACTCAGCAATCTTATACTCATTTCAATCGCTGCAGCTACCACTCTCAAAGTGCCGTCCCGATATTCTACTATCCAAGCGGCGATTGATGCATCTTCAAATGGTGATACAGTATTAGTAGCGCCGGGGACTTATGTTGAGAGTTATCAGGGCGCATCAGCCCAGCAAGATAAGCGCTCTGAAGATGGGTATGACCCAGAATTGCGACTAAAAGAATTAGGTATCACTCTACCTATCCCCCCGACCCCCGTTGCCAATTATGTTAACGGTGTTCGCACAGGTAATTTAATATTTTTAGCAGGGAAAGGTCCTAAGCGAGCTGATGGGAGTTGGATTATAGGAAAGGTGGGTGCCGATGTTACCATAGAACAAGGTTATGAGGCTGCGCAGTTAACGGCAATTAATCAACTGGCTGTTTTAAAGGCCATGTTGGGTGACTTGAACCGGGTAACACGCGTTGTGAAGGTGCTGGGCATGGTTAACTCCGATCCGTCTTTTACTGATCAACCCAAAGTGATTAACGGGTTTTCAGACTTGATTGTTGCGGTGTTCGGAGAAAGAGGTCGACATGCTCGCGCCGCCGTTGGTATGGCATCACTGCCTAGAGGTATAGCCGTTGAAATTGAAATGATTGTAGAAGTGAGAAACTAGTTAGATATATCTTTAATATAATTATCAAGAAGGTGAATTTTCTCATTGTGGCGCTGAAACAAGCTATTGTACTCCTACTAATCCTCTCAGGTTCGGCCCTGTTTGCCCAATCGGAATATTTTCAGGGATATATTGAAAAAGTAAGCGGAACGGATTTCACATACCACTCGCCCCTCCCACATGTTACATCTTCACTCATTTCTAGGGCTAATAAAAACTTCAGTCCGGTGGAATGGAAGACAGAAATTGTTCCTGAAGACTATAGCAAAAAGACCATAACCTTCATTTGGGTGTATGGAATGGATGTACTTGTAGAGAGTGAACAGTTCCATATGTATGTAAATGGTCAGAAATGGTTTTCATTTTTCAACCCGCTGGATAATGAAGCCAGGTCCTGGAGTGTAAAAAATGACAATGGAGCCGAACTGACATTTATCGGTACCATGATTGACAAGCATAAGGATCAGATGGGTTTTGCTACGCTGAACCTTCCCACATCTACAGTTGAGAAGGGTGAGCAAATCATTCTCAAAGTGGATGGAGCTGATAAAGGCAGCAACGCCTGGTACATGACCTACAAAACTGAGTTGAAAGAGGAGATCAGGATCTCACAGAATAAAGTTGTGGCCAAAAACAAGGGGAAACTGCAACACGTGGCCCGATTTGACTTTACTCACCTCGGAGATCCGGTAAATACCGTGGTAACGGTTGGTGACATGGAGAAAACGATCCAACTTCAACCCGGGCACAATGCACTGGATATAAAATTACCAAAGGTTAATTCTCGTACTGAGTTCACAGCCATGATCAATGTTGGTGGGGATCTGAAAGATCAAAAGTTCTGGTTGGAGCCGATAAAGGAATGGACCATTTACATGGTGCAACATACCCATACTGACATTGGCTACACACGACCGCAAACGGAGGTCTTGACTGAGCATTTACGATATATTGACAATGCCCTCGACTACTGCGACCAGACTGATGATTATCCTGATGATGCAAAATTCCGCTGGACATGTGAATCTTCCTGGGCTGTAAGAGAGTACCTGAAAAGCAGGCCGAAAAAACAGATTGAACGGCTTCTGAGACGTATCAAAGAAGGGAGGATCGAGGTTACGGGCATGTTTTTCAATTTTTCCGAGATCATTGATGAAACAGCACTGGCCATTCAAACCAAAACCCTGAAATCCTTCAAAGATCGTGGTATAGACGTAAAAACGGCCATGCAGAATGATGTAAATGGTATCGGATGGTGTGTGATCGACTTTTATGACAATACCAGTGTGAAATATTTGAATATGGGGCAGCATGGTCACCGGGCACAAATACCCTTTGATAAACCTACCTCCTTCTGGTGGCAGGCACCCTCAGGTAACAAATTGCTCGCCTACAGGAGTGAACACTATATGCATGGGAACGCACTGGCACTCACCTCAGGAATGATTGATGTGTTCAGGACAAATCTCTCCAACTACCTGGAGTCATTGGAGAAGAAAAATTACCCATTTGATCGAACAGCCTTCCAATTTTCGGGATATATAACCGACAACTCTCCCCCCTCAACGATTGCATGTGATATCGTAAAAGAGTGGAATGAAAAATATGAATGGCCAAAGTTGCGGATCGCACTGGTAAACGAGTTTTTGACTTACCTGGATGAAAACCAGGCTGAAAATCTCCCAAGCCAGCAAGTTGCCTGGCCGGATTGGTGGTCGGACGGATTTGGATCATCTATGAATGAAACAAAAGCCGCCCGATCAACGCACGTTGATATGATTGCCAACACCGGTCTCCTTTCTATGGCAAAAATAATGGGAGCGGAACTTCCGGAAGACATAAATGATGACATCACTGAATCCTACGACAACCTGTTATTTTATGATGAGCATACATTCGGTGCAGCAGAAAGCATCCGGGATCCATTAGCAGAAAACCAGGTGATCCAATGGGGTGGCAAATCCGCCTACGCGTGGACTGCAGTTCAAATGTCCGGATTGATACGGGAGAAAGCCATGGGATTGATCCAGCCGCTTATTGAAAGATCTGATGTGCCCACCATAGCTGTTTTCAATACCTTGAATTGGAACCGTTCCGGATTGGTTGAAGTGTTTATAGATCATGATATTTTGCCAACGAATCGGGAATCTAGCATCACCGATGCCCAGGGAAAAAAGGTTGAAGCCAGACTCATGAGTAGTCGCCCCGAAGGCAGTTACTGGAACCTGTGGGTTGAGAATATTCCAGCCATGGGATATAAGATCCTTCGGATCCAGGTAAGGGATCAATTATTAAATGCCATAAATGATACATCTCCAGGCCCTGAACTTGAGAATGCATATTATCAGCTGAAAATTGACAGATCCAATGGAGTAGTAACCACTCTTTTTGATAAAGAATTACAAATAGAGCTCCTGGATAAGGATGATACCATCAAATTAGGGGAGTTCATATATGAACGTTTGGAAAGCCGGGAAGCCATGGAACGTCTCACCAATACCAATCGTGATTCAGTATATGTACCACTCAACAAAAAGCTTTCCGGCCTGACGGATGTCACAGTTTCTGAAATTGAGGAAGGTCCTTTATGGAAAAGTGTCAAGATCCATGGATTAGCTGCAGAATGTGCGGATAACCGTGGAGTGAATATAGAAATCCGCTTATATAACGAAGTAAAACGGATCGAGATCCTGTACGGCATGCACAAATTGCAGGTAACCGAACCTGAAGGGGTGTACGTTGCCTTCCCATTTGAGTTAAACAATGGCCACCTTGCATTTGAAGTTCAGGGTGGCACAATTTCTCCTGGAGAAAATCAGCTGGAAGGAACCTCTTCGGACTGGAATGTGATCCAGAACTTTGCAGCTGTAAGAAACCAGGAATCACAAATTATTTTCAGCAGTAATGATGCACACCTGGTCCAATTTGGGGCTATCAATACTGGCAGGTACTATTACAAACATAAGCCCAAAACCACTCATATATATTCCTGGGTGTTGAACAATTATTGGACTACGAATTTCAAGGCAAGCCAGGAGGGTGAAATGAAGTGGAAATATATTATCACCTCCTCCAATAACAATTCCAATTCATTTGCCAATAGAGTTGGCTGGGGCAACCGAATACCTCTGCTAAGCAGAGTAATACGATCAGGAGGTCCAGGTTCACATAATTTATCTTCGAAATCATATCTCGACCTGGATATTCCAAATTTGTTGCTGGTAAGCGCCAAGCCATCCGAGGATGGTACCGGGATCATTCTTCACCTTCGGGAAACGGAGGGGAATCATGCAGTGGTGGATGCTTCCAAATTGCTTCAGCAGACCGGGGCTGAATCAATATCTGAAGTGAATGTACTTGAGGAGGAAATGAATGCACAGAAAGGCACCATTGAGTTTGATCATTTTGAGTCGAAATTTATCAAACTGAAGATGTAGCTTCTTGTTAGTTGTTCGCTTTTAGTTTTTAGCTGTTAGTGGGGATGATTGCCATTAGACAGTATTGGGCGGCTCTTTTTGGGGGACTATTTTTCTGGGTAATTATCTCCTGCATAGAACTAATAAATGAAAAAGCGAGGGGGAGCCAAATGTTCAGACATATAGTGATTGGAGCAACCGCGCTAGCGATCTGCTCGCTTTCGGCGGCATCGCAAGACGCACCGGACACGCGAATCATTGAAGAATTAACAAACAAGCATGTGCGGGCATCGTTCCCAATGCTGAGGGATATTTTGTCGATCCCGAACGATGCACATTTCCCCGAGCATGTCGCCGCAAACGTTGAATGGATGCAAAAGGCTTTTGATGGTCGCGGGTTTGAGACTACTTTACTGGAGACGGGCGGCCCGCCTCTGTTGATGGCTGAGCGCGCGGCGGCGGGTGCACGCAAAACTGTGCTAATCTATTTGCAGATTGATGGTCAGCCTGTGGACCCAAGCAGATGGAACCAGGAAAGCCCCTATAAGCCAGTGTTAAAAGAACTGCGTGGGGGCGCATGGGCCGAGATCGATTGGTCAAACCTCGAAGGCAAGCTTGATCCTGATTGGCGCGTGTTTGCACGGGCGTCATCTGACGCCAAAGGCCCGGTTGCCATGTTCCTTACTGCGCTCGATATCCTAGAGCGCGAGGGCCTCCAGCAAACCCACAATGTTAAAGTCATCATGGATTTTGAAGAGGAACTCGGTTCTCCTCATCTGCCTGCTGCCGTTGAGAAATACAAAGACCAGCTCACCGCGGATATGCTGCTCATATACGATGGGCCGCGTCACACCAGCAACCGACCAACGCTTGTGTTTGGTGCGCGCGGCATTGCGACTGTTTCACTAACGGTGTTTGGTCCGCTCCGCCCGCAGCACAGCGGTACTTACGGCAACTACGTGCCAAATCCGGCAATACGGCTGGCGCAGCTCGTGGGTGGTATGGAGGACGCGGATGGACGCGTTACCATCCCCGGGTTTTACGATGGTATCATACTCACTGATGACGTGAAATCAGTGATCAACAGTGTGCCGGATGACGAGCCTGCGATCCGCCGCTCCATTGGATTTAAAACACCGGATAATGTTGCGCCCACATATCAGGAATCGATCCAGTATCCGAGCATCAGTGTGCTGGGGCTAGAGAGTGCCTGGGTCGGCAATCAGGCGCGCACCATCATTCCTGCCACCGCAACCGCAGAGCTTGATATCAGGCTCGTGCTAGAGAGTGATTCGGAGTATCTAGTTGGCCTGGTGCGACAATATATTGAAAGTCAGGACTATCATATCATAGCAGGCGAAACGCCAACGGAGGCTGAACGACAAGCATATGATCGACTGATTTCGTTTGACTATGAAATCTCCTACGCTGCGTTCCGCACGCCCTTGAGTTCACCCGCAGGCGACTGGGCAGAGCGGGCGCTTGTGCGGGCATTTGACGAGCCGCCCATCAAGATCAGGACCGGTGGCGGATCGATCCCGATTTCACCCTTTGTCAAAAACCTTGGCCTACCCGCGATTTTGGTACCTGCTGTTTACATCGAAAACAATCAGCACAGCCCAAATGAAAACCTGCGGCTTGGCAACTATGTGGATGGTATACGGGCCTATCTCGCAATCCTGACACAGCCAGATTGAAGATTTTTATGTATAGACTTGTCGCCGCTGCAATACTGCTCCTGCTTTTCAGCTTTGTCTCTGCCCAAAAGACAATCGCTGTCCTTGGATTTGATGCCAACGACAAAACAAGTAAAAGTGATGATTTTTCTGTTGTTGCTTACCATGTTGATTTACGAGTACAAATAATGCCAATGCCCACCCTTAAAGCACTAGCAAAGGAAATTTCTGCTTTGGGTTTTAATACCCTTATCATGGAGTGGGAAGCGACCTATCCTTATCAGCAACATAGCATTATTTCGAATCGTTATGCTTATAGCCGGGAAGAAGTAATTGAATTCATTAATTATAGTGAAGGTTTAGGGCTTGATGTTATCCCTTTACAGCAAAGTTTAGGGCATGCGGAATATATCTTAATGCATGAGCGTTATGCTTATTTACGGGCAGACAAAAGAAATTTATCTCAAATTGATCCTACTCGATTAGATGCTGCCAGAGAATTTTTTACTGAGCTATATAGCGATATGTTATCAACGCATCAATCACAATACGTACACATCGGTGGCGATGAAACCCGAATTTTGGATTGTAAGCGCTGTCAAGAAGCGTGGGGCGAGGATGGTGAAGAATTAGGCAAGTCAAAACTGTATGTTGAATATATGACAATGATTGCTGAGATTGTTATTGCACAAGGCAAAACGCCCTTGTTATGGGCGGATATGATTTTAGCTCACCCCGATGCAATAGCGGATATGCCAAAAAATGTAGTTTATATTGACTGGAACTATGGTTGGAAATTTGATCGTTTTGGTGAAAATCCACGCACACTTATCAAGAAGCACGGACTGAAATTTTGGGGCGCTTCTTCAATAAGGTCATCCCCAGATGATTATCATGTTACCTCTTGGAGTAAGCATATGAACAATCAGGCTGTTTATGTTTCATATGCAAGAGAATCTGGTTTTGAAGGGATGGTATTAACGTCGTGGTCGACTTCGGGTGAATATGGCTATGAATGGTTTTGGCCTGAAGTCGTTGAGATTTACCCTCTTCGCCAAGTATATCCTCATTCCTATCCTAATGATGCTTTTAGAATGAATACTCTCGGATTTATTGAGGCAGTGCAACAAGAAAAAACATTCAAGCCAAAAGACTTTGCCCATCAATATGCTCAACAACGTTTTGGATTAACTTCTGGTGAATCCGAGAAGCTTTGGAATATTCTTACCGACGAATCGTTGAATAATAAAGTTATCATCGGTTCGTCACCTTTATCTGGTATAAAGGGACTTCCTGATAACAAACACGTGGTAAGTGCTACTTTGGCAAAGGTAAGAGAATTACAAGCCGAATTGACCGAAATTGTACCAAAGAAAAATCAGAAAGAGTTCGCTCATTATCATTTACAAATCGACTTTCGTGAATATTATTTAAGTTTTCGTCAAATTCAATATTTAGTGCAATCAACTGCTTTCAGTGAAAAAAATAACCTTGAGGCCATAAAACAATTGGAGCAACTTCTGGCTCGTTCAGTAGAGTTAAATAAACGCTTTAAGAAATTATTTTCTGGTAAGCTTTATGACACTGAAATAGAGCGGTTAAACCAATATCGTAATAAAAAGGCCATACTCCTACACCAAAGACTTACCAGGGATCGGTAGGTTAACTTTTTGGAGGCTGCCATTGTCATTATTGTTTGTTTGAACCTAGAATTATATTCGAAGCAATGGTTATTAGAAAGTATTGTTAGAGGAAGAAGGTGAAAAACTAATTGCATCTTTCTACACTTTGAACATGGTTAAATCAAGGTTAACAGCAATAGTGACATTACAGGTAGTTTTATCAGGTTTACCCCTCACTCATGAACAAAATAGGCCCACAACCAAAAACCAAGAGTGGATTCTGTTATTTAACGGAAAAGATCTTACAGGTTGGCAACAACTTAATGGACGAGCGACTTATACTGTTGAAAACGGAGAAATTGTGGGAACTACTATTGCTAATTCTCCGAATAGTTTCTTATGCACAAAACAGACAGTCAGCGATTTTATTCTAGAGTTTGAAATTATGGTAGATCCGGACATCAATTCGGGTGTTCAATTCAGAAGTTTAAGTGAGGAAAGCTACAATAATGGGCGGGTCCGGGGTTACCAGTTTGAAATTGACCCGAGTCCTCGTGCTTTCAGCGGTGGTATATATGATGAAGGAAGAAGGGGGTGGATGTATCCACTTTCACGCAATCCAAAAGGGCAAAAGGCCTTTCAAAACGGTAGATGGAACCACTGTCGGTTAGAAGCAATTGGATCCAGCATTAAAACTTGGATAAATGGGATTCAATGCGCCAATCTTACTGATAATATGACCAGTGAAGGGTTCATTGGTTTGCAAGTTCATAGTGTTCCCGAAAGGGATGTTGGGAAAAAAGTAAGATGGAGAAATATTCGTATCAAAACCGAAAACCTGGAGGCTGAGAGAAGGGAATCTGATCCTAAGGTACCTGAACTGAGCTACCTGATAAATGCATTAAGCAATGGCGAAATTCTTCGTGGTTGGCAATTGCTATGGGATGGAAAAACCTCAAAAGGATGGCGGGGAGCCAAACTAGATCATTTCCCTGAATCCGGCTGGGAAATCAACAACGGTGTTCTTACAATTCACGGTACAGAAGGTAAAGAAGCGGCCGGACCTGGAGATATTATCACTGAAGACCTTTTCCGTGAATTTGACCTCGAAATGCAATTTATGATTACTGAAGGCGCAAATAGCGGGATAAAGTATTTTGTAGATGCCGAACTAAACCGGGGAGAGGGTTCAGCTATCGGGTGCGAATTTCAGATATTAGATGATAAGAACCATCCGGATGCCAAGTTGGGTGTTAAAGGAAATAGAACATTGGGATCGTTATATGACCTCATTTCCGCAGAAAATCTTTCCGTCCTGGGTAGATCTAAGCAATTCAAGGGAATAGGAACGTGGAACAGTGCGCGTATAGTGGTGAATAATGGCAACGTTGAACATTGGCTCAATAATGAAAAAGTGGTTGAATATGACCGCCATTCACAAATGTTCAAAGCTCTTGTTGCTTACAGTAAGTACAGCAAGTGGTCTGGATTTGGGCAGTGGCCACAAGGACATATATTATTGCAGGATCATGGAAATACAGTTCACTTTCGCAGTATTAAAATAAAAAAGTATTAATCAGATAATTCTATTTTAAGGATTTACTATGCAAACAGATAAACATTCACGTCGAAATTTTATAAAAAAGGCAGCAGTTGGGGCAATGGGAATTGCAACGTTATCCGCCCGTAGTTATGATAATATTCTTGGAGCGAATGACAGGATAAATATTGGCATTGTTGGATTAAACGGGCGCGGCCAGGGCCATATCAGAGCAGTTGCAAATATCAAGAATGTAACTATTAGGGCCCTTTGCGATGTTGATAGCCGCGTACTCACAAAGTCTGTTGAGACTGTCAACAAATGGACTGGAGCAAGTCCAAAAACGTTTGGAGACATACGCACACTATTGAAGGAAAAAAACCTTGATGCCATTACGATTGCTACTCCAGACCACTGGCATACTCCAATGGCCATGATGGCGATGCAGGCAGGAAAACACGTCTACTTGGAGAAGCCATGTACATTTGATGGTCAAGAAGGTGAATGGCTGGTTCAATCCAAGAACAAGCATGGCAAAGTACTTCAGATTGGGAATCAGCAGCGCTCAGCACCAACATCCATCCAAGGTATTGAAGATATAAAAAATGGTATTATTGGAGATGTCTATTTCGGAAAAGCGTGGTATGCAAATACAAGGGGGACAATAGGAGTCGGCAACGAAGTGACGGTTCCCAATTGGCTAGATTGGGAATTATGGCAGGGACCTTCACCTCGAACGAATTATAAGGATAATATTGTTCATTATAATTGGCACTGGTTCTGGAACTGGGGAACAGGAGAGATTAATAATAACGGTTTACATGAAATCGATATTTGTCGATGGGCCTTGGGTGTGGATTATCCAATTAGAATTACTTCATCGGGAGGCCGTTACAGCTTTAAAGATGATTGGCAGTTTTATGATACCCAAATTGCAAGTTTTGAATTTGAGAAAAATAAAATGATTACCTGGGAAGGTCGGAGTTGCAATGGCTTTGCATATTTTGAACGAGGACGCGGTGCGACGATACACGGTAAAGAAGGCACAGTTTTATTGGATCGCAATGGATATTCAGCATATAACAAAAAAGGTGAGATTATTAAAAAGATCCTCGAAAAGGAACAATCAGCTACAACGGATAAGGTAGGAGTTGGCGCCTTAGATTTGATCCATATGAGAAATTTTGTTGGCGCTATTCGCAACGGCGATAAGCTTAACTCCCCAGTCGAGGAGGCGGTGATTAGTAATTCGATCTGTCATTTGGGAAATATTTCACAGAAGTATGAAAGAACACTAAATATTGACAACCGTACAGGCAAAATATTAAATGATAGTGAAGCGATGAAGTTATGGGGTAGAAGGTATGAGAGAGGTTGGAATCCTTCAGTGTAAAATAAAATGCATTAATTCAATCGCATTTAACGGATGACAATAATGAAACGAAGAAAATTTATAAAATTGGGCATATTTGGATCTACAGGTTTACTGACGTACTCATCAGGATTAGCCAAAAGAAAGGCTCCGAGCGATACGTTGAAGGTAGGGGTTATTGGAACAGGGGATCGGGGACAGTCTCTTCTTTCATTCATAAATGAAGCTGATGGAATTGATCCCGTGGCCTGCTGTGATATTCTCCCTTTTCGGTTGGAAGAAGGTTTGAGCCTTGCGTCAAGAAATGGAAAAGCAGAGGGATACAAGGACTATAGAAAACTGTTGGACAATAAAGATTTAGATTGCGTGTTTATAGCCACCCCATTTAATGAACATGGACACATGGCAATCGATGCTCTGGATGCCCGGAAGCATGTCTATTGCGAAAAAACTATGGTAAAGGGTATAGAAGAAACCAAACAGGTGGTAGACAAGGTTTCGTCTGTGGGAAAAATCTTTCAGACCGGGCATCAGTGGCACAGTTCAAGGCTCTATACCCACGTAGTTGAAAAGATTAAGGAAGGAGATCTTGGAGAAATTGCTGCCATCTCGTGTCAGTGGAACAGGAATGGTGACTGGAGACGAGAAGTACCCGACCCGAAATGGGAACGCCTAATTAACTGGCGTATGTATAAAGAATATTCAGGAGGGTTGGTTGCAGAATTATGCTCTCATCAAATGGATATTACCAATTGGATGCTTGGAAGTCCTCCCATCAAGATTATGGGAACCGGTGGCATAGACTATTGGAAAGATGGCAGAGAAACCTATGACAACGTGCACATTATTTTTGAATACCCATCTGGTGTTAAAGCAAAATTTACCTCTCTGACAACGAATGCTCTTGGAGACTACGAAATTAAAGTATTAGGGAAAAAAGGTACAATTACACTTGACTATAGGGAAGCTTGGTTTTATCCTGAAAAAAAGAATGAACAGGAAACGGGTGTCGTAGATGGTGTGACGGGAGCATCCGTAAAATGGGATGAAGCGAAAGGATATCCAATTGAGATTGACCATATAGATCCAACACTTCAGGCAATAATCGATTTCAGAGATAGCGTCATCAATAATACAAAGCCAATTTCCAATGAATTGACAGGGGCTCAGGCTTCCATCATGGTACAAATGTCGCTGGATGCTATTGAAAACAGCTCCGTTTTGAATTGGAAAGATGATTATAATCTGTAAGACTGGAATTTAATTTATATAACAAAAGCGGGGCACGAGACTCATTGATTACAACTGCTTCACGATGCCTAAATAAGTTGAACTCTAAAGCGGGTGATATCCAGCGGGAATTTGCTGATATCTACGGAGAGCAATTGACCGTGAATAATGAACGACAGAGCGCTATCACGAAACTGGTTGAGCACTTTATCAAAGTCTATAACGAGAAGAAGAAAATAATAATTTCAAGAGCCCCAGCTCGTGTGAATTTAATGGGGCGACATATAGATCACCAAGGCGGGTACGTTAATACAATAGCAATTGATAAAGAAATCTTACTCGTAGCATCACCACGCAAAGATAATATTATTAATATAAAAAATGTGAATTCCACACAATTCCCAGCCAGAGAATTAAAACCCAATACATTACTAAATATTGCAACATTTTCAGATTGGGAAACATTTGTAAGATCAAGCCAAGTTCAGAATTTGAACAAGTCTATACCGGATGATTGGAGCATGTACATTCTTGCAGCTTTTTATCGCTTACAACTCCATTTCCCGGATGTTCGACTAAAAGGGATAGATTGTATTTTCAGTGGGAATATACCCGTTGGATCAGGACTATCATCCAGCAGTGCCCTTGGAGTCGCTTTTTCGCAAGCACTCCTTACACTTAACAATATTCACATCTCAAAAGATTTGTTAATTGAAATGATTGGTGAATCTGAATTATTTCTTGGATTTCATGGAGGGAAAGCTGATCCGGCTGCCATTATTACCGCTGAAAAAGGGATGGTCTCTACCATCGGATTTTTCCCACTTCATATTTCATCCAATACACCAATGCCTGAAAATTTGAAAGTAATTATTGCTTACAGTGGTACAGCTGCAAAAAAAGTGGGTAGTAAAAAGGATATTTTTAACCAGCGAGTTGCGTGTTATAAACTGGCAATGATGATCTTACGTCAACAGTGGGGGGCGGCAAAAGATGTTCACCATTTACGTGATCTAATACCTCAAAGATTAAATGTCTCTGTAAAAAATATCTTTAAGGCTGTTTCTAGTTTACCCGTTTATCCAACTAGGGAAAAGATCACCCATATTTTGAGTGATGATCAGAAAGAATTATTGACCGATATCTTCATGACACATAAAGATCCCGGTACTTACGACCTTATTGGTGTAATTCTTTTTGGATTGAGTGAATGTGCCAGAAGTGAGTCTTTTCATAAATACCTTTTAAAAGGTGATCTTAATGAAATAAAGAACATCATTGATACCAGTCATAATGGTGACAGGCTATTTTCATTTAACAATCGTGGAGATTGTGTTGATTTCGACCATTCTGCAACAATGGGTCATCTTGCGGAAATGGAAGAAAATGAAACATCCCTCACTTCCATTCCAGGAAATTATGGCTGTAGCACAAAGGGAATAGACCAAATGGTAGATATTGCTAATCGTGTCACGGGGACGGTTGGCGCCCAACTTGCCGGAGCTGGTATGGGAGGGAATATGACCATTTTGGCAAAAGATAATTGTGCAGAACATGTCCTCCATGAACTACGGGATCACTATTATCAACCTCAAAACATTCCATTTGATGCACACATTTGTTATCCAATTTCAGGTGCGTCTGTACTGAGAACTCTCAGATAGTGAGTCTTAAAAAGGATAGATTCGCTGTCATTTTATGTGCGGGATATGGTACACGGATGTATCCACTAACAAAAAATCGACCTAAGCCTTTGCTCCCCGTGGGAGGTAAGCCGGCTTTAGATTATTTAATAGAAGAGATAATGAGTCTGCAAGAAATAAATGATATTTATATAGTAACCAATGATCGGTTTTTTAAACACTTCATTGAATGGGAAACTAAATGGGATACTCCAATGAAGAAAATGGGAAAATCCATCCATCTTATAAATGATGGCTCAACATCTAATGATAACCGGTTAGGAGTAGCTAAGGATTTGGATTTTGTTTTTCAACAGACTTCCCATTTCTCCGAAGTTCTTGTAGTAGGGGGAGATAACATTCCTCTTTTTAGGTTAAAAGAGTATTGGTTATCATTTTTGAATAAGAAAGATCATTTTGTTATGGCATTAATGGATGAGGATAAAGAGCGTCTTCGCCGCACAGGTGTCTTATTGCTCTCTGAAGAGAATCAGGTTTTGCGTATATACGAAAAACCAACCAATCCACCATCGAATCAATTTTGTCCCCTCTTGTACTTCCTGAAATCGACTGCTAAAAACCAATTAACAAAATATTTGAGTAATGAAGGAGCAAACAATGAAATGGGTAATTTTGTTGACTATTTGTGCCAGGTGGAAACAGTAAAGGCATTTTTCCCTGATAAAGGCCGTTTAGATATTGGAGACATGGAGTCATATAAAGAGGCTGACGAAATTATTAAATCTTTACTCCTGTAGTAGTAATTGACTGGATTACATATAACTGACTTTATAGTATTGATCCTTTATTTTTTGGGGATTACTGTCATTGGTATCTGGACTTCGAAAAAGATCAAGACAGTTGATGATTTTTTTATGCCACGGAAATTTGGAAAATTTTCTTTAATGATGCATGGCTTTGGTACAGGAACTCATTCAGATCAGGCTGTTGGTGTTGCATCCAAAACATTCAGTAGTGGTTTATCAGGAATTTGGTATCAATGGTTATGGCTTTTTGTGACACCTTTCTACTGGTTGATCGCACCGTTACTTCGGCGATTTCGTGCTATAACTATGGCCGATGTATTCGTTGCAAGATACGATCAAAGTGTGGGGATGTTATTTGCATTCATAGGCATGGTAAATCTGATGGTGAATATTGGCCTCATTCTGAAGGGATCCAGTGCTATTATTTCAGCAACATTTGGGGAGGCAATATCCTCCTCAACCATTATTGTTATCATGACAATCCTTTTTCTAATATATGGTATAGTAGGAGGGTTGACAGCGGCAATTGTCACTGACTTTTTCCAAGGGATTCTAACGATTATTTTTTCGTTTTTTCTTTTGCCATTTGTTTTAAGTGCGGTAGGTGGCTTAGAAGGAATGCATCGAACCATTGCTGATCCGAAGATGTTTTCACTTATCGCTCCTGAAGAAATTGGTATTTTCTACATTGTCATTATTTCCATCAATGGATTGGTTGGGTGGGTAACGCAACCACACACAATGGGAAACTGTGCAGCGGGTAAAACTGAAATGGATGGTCGAATTGGAGTTACATGCGGGAATTTTATCAAACGTTTTTGCACTGTGGCCTGGAGCCTGACCGGCTTGGCAGCGGTAGCTTATCTGATCGGAGACAACATTGATCCCGATAAAGTGTATGGTTTAATGGCTCGCGACTTTTTACCACAAATCATGCCGGGACTTTTAGGAATTTTTCTAGCATCATTATTGGCATCAGTTATGAGTTCGTGTGATTCTTTCATGATCGCATCCTCGGCGCTTTTTACTGAAAATATTTATCGTCCCTTAATGCCAAAAAAATCATCTAAACATTATATTCAGATTGGTCGTATCGCATCATTAATAATCGTTGCAGGTGGAGTTAGTTTTGCCTTCTGGCTGCCTGGTGTTGTGAAAGGATTAGAAATATTCTGGAAGATTTCACCTATGATGGGAATCGTTTTTTGGCTCGGTCTATTCTGGCGCAGAGCAACGGTTGCAGGTGCCTGGGCTGCGACCTTTTCCGCATTTTTTATGTGGTGGATAACAACCCTGCCCACATTTATTTCATTAATCGGATCATTACCCATTGCTGACAATGCCCGATTTGTTGTAGAAAAAGCTACGGGAGCTGAAATCTATCTTCCCTGGCAGATGATATTATATTTAATCACAGGAGTCTGTACCGGTATAGCTGTCAGTTTGTTCACTCAGCCTGTTGAGAAACAAAAGCTGGATAATTTTTATGCTTTGGCTCGAACACCTGTATTAGCCAATGAATCTTTCATTAGTAAACCTTGTACAATTCCAGAAAATGTTACTGTTTCAAAAGCCAAAAAACTATTTTCCACCAATAATTTGGAAATATTAAGACCTTCAAAAATATCCATTATTGGATTTATCGTCAGTTGGATTTTTGTTGCAATATTAGTTGGATTAATGTTTGCTATTGCAGGTGGATAATTGTTGGAATTCCAAAACAATTAGCCAGTCAATACAGATAAATTCATTCTAACCATACTTTTCCGTCTTTTCGGATAAAGACTTTCTGTCCGTCCTTTTTTATGAATGCTTCCCAGCCGGAAGGTGTTAAAGATAATTGTGGCGGCCAGGGGACATCAGCAACGGGTGTTTCAATGAGCTCTAATTTTTTTAATGAAGTTGTGAAATCACCATAGCTTTCAAAGTGGCTTCTCTCGCGGTAATATAATTGGCGGAGTGCCCATTTGATCTGATCCAGTTCATTTGCCTGAATTTTTACCAGTTCTTTCCCCACAATCGTTTCTGTGAATTCCACCAATCCCCACATTTCTGGATAATGCATGGCAATAATCCCTTGGGGTGACCAGACCCAATTGTACGCAGGTAGTTCAGTTTTGAGGTATTGTCCATTTTCAATGTTGGTTTCCCAATGAACTCGGGAAAAATTGACCTTCCATTGTTCACCTTCTTGGGGATGGAAATTTGGAGCGCACTCCTCCAGTGCTTTCCAAGGAATGGCGATCTCTACAATCCAGCCTCGATCTATATCTGATGAGTTATTTATAGTTCCATCCACATAAACCTTTGTGATAAGGCCCGGGATATCCCAGGAATCCACAGCAACTTTCGCCTGGTCACGATAAGGTTTTAATAAGAGCAGGTCCCACTCTGTTTCCAAAGCATTGACTTCCAGTTCATAGTAATGGTGTGTATCACCATCGGGATCTAGGAATATCTCAAAATCATTATCCTTATAAATAATGGCATCCCTGTCTTTCAGGGTCGCCCACACATGGGGCTCTTCCATTTGTGCACCAAAATAGAAATAATTCTCATCCCATAACATTTTGACTTTAGTATCGAGGAATGGATTTGGTTTTAGATCTCCTTCAATATCAACGAATGATTCTGACCAGTTAGCTTTTTGCCATGACATGTCATTGATTTTTCCATCGACCACAATTGGTGCAGATACTTTATAACAAACGTAGGACCTTGGTGCATATTTAATTTTAGGCGTTGACAATTGCTGTCCTGAAATCAAGGGAAAAAAGAGAACGAGCTTAACCAAAACACGCATCGATCGATTCCTTTATTGTAGATATTGCCAGTCTAATATGAGTACCTGATGCACCATAATCCTAAAAACTCTTCAGGCTCATTTGAAGAGCGCCCAACACCACTGAGACGATAATGATCACACGGTACGGCTTTTCAGGGATTTTTTTTACGATCCAGACCCCAGCAAAGGCACCAAGAACAATGGCAGGAATAAGGGCCAGATCAAACAAGAAAGTTTTTACATTGATAGTTTCCCAGATGAATATGTGAAAAGGTAGTTTAAACAGATTCACAAACAGGAAAAACCAGGCGCCAGTGCCGATGAAACTGTTTTTCTTTAAACCCATAGCAAGAAAGTAGATAGACATTATAGGTCCGGCCGAATTGCCGATCATTGTTGAAATGCCTGCTACAGAACCAGTGATGAATGAAAGCAGAAAGCTCGGTTTGACTTTTAGATTATTGTTTAGGTTTGCCCCCATTACCAACGCACCGAGGATCAGTATCCCCGCCAACAGAACCGTGAACTGAGCATCACTGATTCTGTCTCCAATGACAATCCCCAGCAATATACCAAAGATCGTACTGGGCGAAAGTTTCAGGATCATCTTTATATCGGCATGCCTGTGATAAAACCAGACACCAAAAAAATCAGCAAATATCAGAAGAATAAGGACAATACCTGTTGAAGGCTTAGCCCCGAAAATGCCCGCCATGATCGCTACCGTCAGCATACCGAAACCGCTCAAACCTGTCTTTGCCATGCCAATGGCCACAGCGCTGAGAAAGATCAGTGATAATTCTGGCAGTTGCAGTGAATAGCTATGAATAATATGGAACATGAATCAGGAGTTTCCGAAATTAGTTTTCCTTTTTGGGGGACACAAGAGTAGTATCCTCAAAGTCAAAGGTTGAAGAAGCCCCTCGCCATACTTATCCTGCTTTTCATTTTCGTATTACTAATTGTAGGGTGTGGTTCTTCCATTCCGTCTGATTACAAACCGCTGCCCAGTGGGATTTTTTGTTAATGGGGGTGATGGGTATATTTGAGTATGATTAATCTCATCCCACCCGCCGGTGAGTTTATTCGCTAGGCATTAACATGATATATAAAGTACGAGCAAAAATAATTGAAGAGAAATTGGATGAGTTTTATGAAAGACTTACGGATGGAACAATTAACAACCAACTTCCAGATGGTGAAGAAATAGTTTCTTCCATGAAACGAGCGGTGTTAACTGAACCAGGTGTTATAGAATGGTTTGAGACCTGTTTTTGTCCTACCCCCTTGCAACATGAACGTGAAACCCAGTATGATTCTTATTTTTCTGAAATTGATACTGAGCTTGTTCAAAGCTGTGGGAAAATTAATGGAGAATCATTTTGGTGTTATATGGAATCAATTAATAATCGCAAAGAACGATGAAAAACTTTTTTTGTCTGTATTTTCCCAATCTCAACATTGAAACCGACGGGGGAACGGTCGGGATGAAAGAAGTACCCACATGGTGATATAATTTAATAAAAATGAAAAAGTACCTACCGCTATTCTTACTCACCCTGTTTCTGGCATCCTGTGCTTCAACAATACAGTATGAGGGAGAACTGAATGAAAAAGGAGAATACCACGTGCCCGTAAATCCCATGAATGATTTCGGTATGACAGCCAGTAATGTTTTTTTCTATTATACCAACCTTGCTCGGGCAACCCAATTTTATACCGAGACACTAGGGTTGAACGTTGCTGCAGATTATGGGTTTGCCAAGATTCTCCAGGTCGCGCCGACCTCGTTCATAACACTGGTTGATGAAACCAAAGGGATGCACAAGTCCAGTGAGCCCAAGAGCGTGGCGATTGCCCTGATTACGGATCAGTTGGATGAGTGGTGGGATTATATCGAGAAACAGGATGCCCAGATCAAGTCTCCTTACAATCCTAAAGAAGGACGGCCTCATCACGGTTTTGTTGTGATTGATCCCGAAGGATATTTCCTTGAATTCGAACGGTTTAACATCCATGAGGAAAATAAAAAGTTGAGCCCAGTGCTGGATAAATCTCCCACTGTTTATCCGCCAAGCGATCAGAATTCAACTGTCCCGCCGGGGCTTGGGTTTAAGGCCACCGTGGTCTGGTTCTATTACAAGGATATGGAAGGTATTCAGCGTTTTTATGAGGACGTGATGGGCTTCGATCTGATCGTGGATCAGGGGTGGGCGAAGATCTATCCCATTTCGCCGTCTGGCTATTTCGGTCTGGTCGACGAACAACGCGGCATGCATAACTTCACGGAGCAGAAAGCCGTAACAATGTCATTCTGGACAGACCGTCTCGACGACTGGTACGCCTACGCCAGCACCCACGAAGCCATTAAGATGCGTTCCCTAAAGATCGAAGATGGGAGTCCGGAATACCGTGCGTTTGTCGGCTACGATCCTGAAGGATATTATATAGAATGGGATGTGTTTAATGATGTCCCGGAGAATGAAGAGCTGTTAAAGATATTGAAAGAACAGTGAATAGTTCCCAGTTGTTTGAATTCTAGATTACACTTGGAACGCGGCACTTTTCATTCGGAACTATTATTACTGATCAGTTCGTCTATCTTCCACTCGGGATAACTCAGCATGGCACCGAATCGGCGGGCAATTTCTTCACGGGCTTCACCGGCATATTGGTTTGATGCGACCAGTTGTCCCTTTCGTATTTTAAGGTCCAGATATTCCTGTCTGGTCTCTCCCTTGTATATCACCAGTACATGTTTACCTTCCGTAATGGATGGGGGGAACAGGTCCGTCACCAGGAAGTCGTTTTCCCGGTAGATTTCGACGTTATTCCGTTTGGCTATACGGGCTGCTTCTTCGACGAGTGCGTCCATGTCTTCAGGCGATAGTGCGGCGCTCAGGGCCAGTTTCTTAACGCCTGCATCCACTATTTCACCGAAGGCGCCGATCCCCCCGAGGTTATAAGAGCGCTGGTCAATACCCGGTTCGGCGTTCCCTTGGCTGTTGCACCCCATCATGGTGATTACAACGAGCGTAGAGAGAGGCACCCAGAAGTGATTAGCATGCAGTAAACGATAAGTCATATTGCCTCCTTACGGGGAGTTTTTATGGACCTTTTCAGTGGCGGTAGCTTATTGGATGGGATTCCCGCTATTGTCCAGCATAATTGGATCGCCGTAACCCAGGGATTTGAGACCTTCGTATTGGGTGGCCCCATCACCTACTATGAGGTAGATCATTTCAGTGGGCCGCACGTACTCCTGTGCCAGTTGATTGTGTCTTTCAACAGTCATATCGCGAACAACTTTCTCTCTGTCCCTGATATAATCAAAGGGGAGGCCATAGTTAGCGATGTTGTCCAGCATACCGCGCAGGGCACCCAGAGTTTCAAAGCGCCGCGCGTTAGACTTTAGCATCATGTTCTTGGTGAACTCCAGGTCTTCCTCAGCGATGAGTTTCCGGTAGTCGGTCATAATATCCTTAAAGATATGTACCGATTCTTCCGTGGTGTTGGAACGCACGCCTGAGGAGGCGATGAAAAGACCCGGAGAGCGGGATCCCATAAAGCGGGAACGGGCGCCGTAGGTGTAGCCCTTTTCTTCCCGCAGGGTCAAATTGATGTCGCTGGAGAAACTCCCGCCCAGTTTCATGTTCATTACTGTAGCGGGGTAGTAGTCCGGGTTGGTGTAGGCCATGGAAAGGTAGCCGATGCGGATTTCCGACTGTTTCGCGCCAGGCACATCCACGAAATAGATTTGAGCCTTTCTGCTCGGTTCCGGCAAGGCGTATTCAGGGAAAAAGACGTCCTTGGTTTCCCAGCGATCCGCTAAACCTTTGAAGGCCTTTACCGCATCACTGCGCCGGATGTCACCCACAATGCTGACGGTTGCCAGATCCGCCGAGAAGTTGGCCTCGTAGTAGTTTTTCAGATCTTCCAGTTCAATTGCTGCCACCGATGCCTCGGTTCCCATGGTGGCGTTGGCCAGGATGTGGGCGCCGTAGTTCAATCGATTGAAAACATTGGAGGCGATGGTAGAGGGAATGGCCGCGCGGCGATTGATTCCTTCAACCGTTTCAGCTTTGATCCGCCTAAACTCATTCTCGTCCCAGCGGGGTTCAAAAAGGATTTCCTCCACCAATGCCAGGGTGGCGTCAAAATTGCGTTTCAGGCACGTAACTTCCATACCGATAGTTTCTTTGGATGTAAACATGGATATGGAGGAGGCCAAGGCATCGATGGCTTCTTCCAGTTCCACCGGCGTCTTGCTGACGGTTCCTTCCATCATCATGTCGGACATCAGATTGGCCACGCCAATTTTGTCTGGGGCATCCAGGAGCATGCCGCCACGGATACGAATGCCAAAATTGATCAATGGTAGTTCATCGTGGTTGGCCCCGAACAGGGACACGTTACCGGGGTAGTCGTGGCGCCAGACCATAGGCAAATTAAGGTTGGGTTGTAGACCCTGTTCCGGTTCTACAGAGCGGTCAAAGACAGAGGAAATTTCGGCCACTTCCAACTCGCCGGCACCGACTGCTTTCTCCACATTTTCCACGATCTGCTCTTCCTCGATAGGAAACAGTTCTGATCCAGCGGCCACGAGATCCGTCTGTCCCTTGGGCACGAAGCTGGTGAGCACGTAATTTTTCTCTTTGATGTATTCGTTGTATACCCGTTTTACGTCATCCATGGTCACATCCAGAACGTTCTGAAGGTCTTCAGTAATGGCATCGGGTGAACCATAATATTCGTTGTAGTATGCCAGCTGAAATCCCTTGCCCAGGGCCGAAGAGATAGATTGGTAAAAACCTGTTTCATACTTGGCTTTCAGGCGCTCCAGATCACTTTCAGTGAAGCCGTCTCTCTCAAATTTTTCCAGTGCAGTAAAAACGGCTGTTTCTACGTCGGTGAGGTTGGTAGTGGAAAAGGCCGTGACAGTGATATTGAAGGTACCGGCAATTTCCTGAGGACGGCTATAAGATGCCACACTGGGGGCCAGCTTGTCTTCTTCCACAATAATCTTGTAAAGCGGCGCTTTTTTACCGTCGCCCAGTAGCTGGCCTAAAAGTTCTAGGGCCGGGGCATCGGTGTGGCGCTGGTGAACGGTGGGGTAGACCATGCTCAAGCGCGGAGATTTGGCAAAATTGTCCTCGTGGAAAACTTTTTTGGTTGATGTCAGAGTTACCGGCTGAGGTTCCGGGTCCAGCACAGTGGGACCGTGCTGGATTTCGCCGAAATATTTTTCTACCATCTTTTTCACCTGGCCTTCATTGATATCGCCGGCAATTACCAGAGTGGCATTGTTGGATCCATACCAGCGTTCGTAAAAATCGCGTACATCTTTCAGCGTGGCATTCTGCAGGTCCTCCAGTTCGCCGATGGTTGTCCAGTTGTAAGGATGGTCGGCGGGGTATAAGTTTTTTATTACGGCATAATTGTTGTGGCCATAGGGGCGGTTGTCCACGCGCTGGCGTTTTTCGTTCTGAACGACTTCTTGCTGGTTTTCAAAAGCTGCCTGGGTGACAGTAGGCAGTAGCCAGCCCATGCGGTCTGACTCCAGCCACAGAACCATCTCCAAGGCGTTTTTTGGGACGACTTCAAAATAAACTGTTCCGTCCTTATTGGTACCGCCGTTCAGTGTACCGCCGGCGCTCTGAATTTTTTTAAAAAACTGGTCCTGGCCCACATGTTGAGACTCCTGAAAGAGCATGTGTTCAAACAGGTGGGCAAAGCCCGTGCGACCAGGAACTTCCCGGTTGGAACCCACGTGGTACTGGATGGCCACACCCACGATAGGATCGGAGCGATCTTTATGCAGGATCACCTCTAGACCGTTATCCAAAGTGTATTTTTCGTAGTCGATGGTAAAGGGCGTGGATGGCTTCGAGCTGCAGCCAACGATCAGAATGGCCAAAGGAAGTAGAAGTAGTCTGATTTTTCTTAACATGAAAGTCCCCTTTTCTCTGTTTTCAATTTTAGTTAATAGGAGTTCATTACATCAAATTAATTCACTGAAAATAAACCAAAAGATTGTCAGAAAGAATGGTTTACTAGCCAGTGGAAACAAGACGTATATCAGAAAACAAAATGAATCTCTTACCGTGATGCATTGCTCTTCTCTAATGTTAATGAAAAACATCATCTTCAAACTGTTCATATTAGAATCCTGCTGAGTGAACACCAGATTATCCTCTCGCAAATGGATTTATTTTTTTATATACAGTTATAGTTGAGAGAGTTGATTTTACCGCTATCTCTCCTTAGCTTGACTCCGGAGAGGTAGTTTAAACCGTTGGGCTTTCACATCAGCTTTCTCAACGGTTATTATTGTTTGTGGGGATAGATTTGGATCTTGACTGCATTCAATCACTATTCAATCATCCATATTG
>MDSZ01117246.1_pt1 | contig 23495 bp, 25 predicted proteins | sample 811201 | NCBI WGS metagenome assembly MDSZ01 (sample SAMN05326647, study PRJNA326480) | marine metagenome | isolation source: seawater | place: Indian Ocean: North | collected 2010
ACTGATTCGCAGTGGCGCCTTTGACGATCTCGGCGAAGACCGTGCGGTATTGATGGCGGCCATGCCCGAAGCGGTGCAAGTGGCAGAGCAGGCCGCGCGGAACAGCGAAATCGGTATGGTTGATCTCTTTGGTGACACATTAGCGGTGGATAATCGCGATGTGTATGAGCCTTACCGCGATGCTCGGCGCTGGACGACCAAAGAGCGCCTGCAGGGGGAAAAGGACACGCTGGGTCTGTACGTGACCGGCCACCCCATCGACGATTACGAAGCGGAGCTGCGCCAGTTTGTGCCACGCCGCATTGTCGACTTGAATCCCGACAAGCAGGCGCAGACCGTTGCCGGTCTCGTGGTGAATATGCGCACCATGAAAAACAAGCGCGGCGATACCATGGCCTTCCTGTTGCTGGATGACCGCACGGCCCGAATAGAAGTGGCCCTGTTCAGTGACGTGTATGAAGAGTGTCGCGACAAACTGGTGAAAGACGCGGTGCTGGTCGTCGAAGGTGTATGCAGCTTTGACGAGTACAGTGGCGGCAAAAAAATGCGGGTAAAATCCCTGCGCAGTCTGGCCGAGGCCAGAGAGCACCACGCGCGGGAGCTTGAGCTGTTGATCGAATCAGAGCACAGCAGTGCAGAACAGTTGCAGCGGCTCAAGTCGGCGCTGGGCAGTGTGCGCGGGGGGAACTGCCCCGTGGTGATCCGCTACCGGCGTCCAGAAGGTGAGGCGCGGCTGAGATTGAGTGGCGACTGGCGCATACTTCCACAGGAAGATGTGCTGATTCGCTTGCGCGAAGACTGTGGGGCAAATAACGTGGTGATCAAATACGATTAACGTATAATCACCGGCATGAATGTCCCCATTTCTCATTGAAACTATGTGGGCAACACGTCAACAGAGCGAATAAAACAGAGCAATGAATCCGAACTACCTCGACTTTGAACAACCAATCGCCGAGCTGGAAGCCAAGATTGAAGAGCTGCAACTCGTCGGCAACGACAACGATATTAATATCAGTGAGGAAATCGCCAAGCTCAAGGACAAGAGCAGCAAGCTGACCGAGAAAATTTTCTCCTCGCTGCGTCCCTGGGATGTGGTGAAGATTGCCCGTCATCCTATGCGTCCCTATGCGCTGGACTATATCCGCCGCATTGTCACGGATTTTGACGAGCTGCACGGTGATCGCCACTTCGGTGATGACTCGGCGATAGTCGGTGGTATTGGCCGTATTGGTGACAAGCCGGTAATGGTGATCGGCCAGGAAAAGGGCCGCGGTGTTACCGAAAAAGTGAAACGCAATTTCGGTATGCCCAAGCCTGAGGGGTATCGCAAAGCGCTGCGTCTGATGGAAATGGCCGAGCGGTTCAATTTACCTATTGTTACTCTGATCGACACCCCGGGGGCCTATCCGGGGATCGACAGCGAAGAGCGGGGCATTTCGGAGGCCATCGCGCAAAACCTGGCAGTGATGTCCCGCCTCAAAACGCCGATCATCTGCATTGTTATCGGTGAGGGCAGCTCCGGTGGCGCCCTGGGGATCGGGGTGGGCGATCATATCGCCATGCTTCAGTACTCGACCTATTTCGTTATCTCCCCAGAAGGCTGCGCGAATATCATCTGGAAGAGCAGTGAATACGCACCTGATGCCGCTGAGGCAATGGGTTTGACCTCAACGGTGCTCGAAGAGTTGGGCATTGTCGACGCGACTATTCCGGAGCCTCAGGGCGGCGCACACCGCGACATCGACGAGAGTGCCAGCCGGGTTAAAGCGCATATTCTCAAGGAGCTGGAGAAGCTTCAGGCGCTTCCTGAGAAAGAACTGCTGGAAACCCGCTACGACCGATTGATGTCCTACGGCACCGTCTGATGATTTGCGCTGTGAGCCATGGCTGACGGCGCGACACTGATCGCGCAGCTCGAACAGTCGCTGCGCGATATTCTCCCTGTTCCCCGGTTGTGGCTGGCCTACAGCGGCGGCATGGATTCCCGGGTACTGCTGTCTTTGCTGATGGAGCTGCGCGAACAGTGCAGCGACTTCCCGCCGCTCTCTCTGATACATGTTGATCATGGCTTACAGGCTGACTCCGGAGTCTGGGCTCAGCATTGTCTGACGGTGTCTGAAACGCTTGGTCTTCCCTGTGTGATTGAGCGGGTCGTGGTGAGTCCGCAAGCCGGTGGGCAGGGGCTGGAAGCGGAAGCGCGGTTGGCGCGCTACCGGGTGTTTGAGTCGCTGCTCGGTCGCGGCGAACTGCTGTTGCAGGCCCATCACCTCGATGATCAATGCGAAACCCTGATGCTCCGCTTATTGCGTGGTGCGGGGCTGGCCGGACTGGCGGCCATGCCTCATGGGCGCGCTTTGGGTCAGGGGCGACTGCTGCGGCCACTGCTGACGACGCCGCGCTCACAGCTTCAGGTCTACGCTCAGTCGCGAAATTTAAAGTGGCTGGAAGACCCCAGTAATCAAGATGCGCGCTATGACCGCAATTATCTTCGCCATCGCGTCATGCCGGCCATGGCAGAGCGCTGGTCGAGCTACCGGCAAGCGCTGTCGCGGGCGGCGGAGAATCTGCGCGACAGTCAGGCCTTGTTAAATGACTACCTGGATGCTGACCTGGCGCCTTTGCTCAATGGCAAGGCGCTGTCACTGGGGCCGCTCGGTGGCCTTGCTGAGTATCGTCAGCTCGCCTTGCTGCGGCGATATCTTGAGCGCTGCTGGGGAGTCGTGTTGAGTCGCCCTCAGCTTGAAGATTTTGCCGGACAGTTTTTGACGGCGGATGTGGATGCCGTGCCAGAGGTCTGTGTTGACGGTTGGAGGTTCTACCGCTTTGCCAGACAGTTGATCGCCGAGCCGGAAATCTTGGCGAAACAGGGCCTGCCTGCTGTTCAGGCTTGGGGAGTCGATATGCCCTTGGAATTGCCTCAAGGGCGACTAAGTGCGGCCCCCGGCGGCAGCTTCGTGCCTCGCGGCCGGGTGGAGGTCGCATTCCGGCAGGGCGGAGAGCGCTGCCAGTTGGCGGGCGAAACTCATAGTCGGGCACTGAAAAAGCTACTTCAGGCTTGGCAGCTTGCCCCGCGCCGTCGCGAGCGATTGCCGTTGATCTATTGTGACGGCCAATTGGCTGCGATTGCTGACCTTGCGATATGCGAGGGGTATCTGGCGCAACCCGGTGAGCAGGGGGTTGCGCTTCATTGGCAAGATGCCGCTGATCGCTGACCCGTCATCCGGCCTCTGATAGAATGCGCCGCTTGCAAACAGGGCGGCGCTTATGACTCAGACAAACTCACTCGACAACATCCGCATCGTGCTGGTGAATACCTCGCATCCGGGCAATATCGGCGCGGTGGCGCGTGCGATGAAAAATATGTGTCTGTCGCAGCTGTATCTGGTGGCGCCGCGCAAGTTTCCCCACGATGAGGCCACATGGCGTGCTGCCAGCGCCACGGATATCCTCGAGAATGCCGTGGTCTGCGAAACGCTCGACGAGGCGATCGCCGACTGCCAGTTGGTGGTGGGGACCAGTGCTCGTGAGCGCACAGTCCCCTGGCCGCTATTGGATCCGCGTCACTGCATGCAGGAGGCCTACCGAGAAGCGCAGGGTGGGCACAAAATCGCCCTCATGTTCGGTCGTGAAGACCGTGGATTGACCAACGAAGAACTGCAGCGCTGCAATCTGCATGTGCATATTCCCTCCAACCCGGAATACAGTTCGCTGAATTTGGGCATGGCTGTTCAGGTGATGGCTTATGAGCTGCGGATGCTGCAGGTATCTGGTGAGCTGGATGCCAATGCGATGGCGGAGTGGGATCAGCCGGTAGCGAACGCCGAGGCGCTGGAGCGCTATCTTGTTCACTTGGAGGAGACGCTGTACGACATTAATTTCCTGCGGCCACAGGCGCCGAAGAAATTGATGTTGCGCCTGCGTCGCCTGTACCAGCGTACCCGCTTGGACGAAATGGAAGTCAATATTTTGCGCGGCATTCTCACGTCCACCCAATATTGGGTGCGCAAGGCCCGGGGCGAGGCTCTCCCGCAGAAGGGCGATGGAGCGGAAAGCGATGAATCGCTATAATGCCGCCGTTTTTTGCTGCCATCGGCAAAAGCCGAGTGTTTTAATCAGGTAAATAGTTGATAGAAATACTTGGTTATTGCATAATTTGTCCTATGGAGAGTAGGTACGATTATGCGACTGACGACCAAAGGACGATATGCGGTAACGGCGATGCTGGATCTGGCGCTTTATGGCGACCAGGGGCCGATCAGCCTTGCCGATATTTCCGGTCGACAGGATATTTCACTGTCATATTTGGAGCAGCTGTTCGCCAAGCTGCGACGTCGGGAGCTGGTGCGCAGCATCCGTGGCCCGGGCGGTGGTTATCGTCTTAATCGTCCCGGCGAAGAAATATTTGTTGCCGAAATCATCGATGCTGTTGACGAGCGCGTAGACGCAACCGGCTGTTCCGGGAACAGCGATTGTCAGGATGGGCACACATGTCTGACCCATCACCTCTGGTCTGACCTGAGTGATCAGATACACCATTTTCTCAGTGATATCAGTCTGGCAAGTCTCGTGCAGCGCCGCGACGTGCAGGCTGTGTCTGCACGTCAACGACGCAGCCAACCTGGTCAGACCATCGCGCTGACAACCATCGAATAGGCTTAACGGTTCGTCACAGTTGAACTGTGAGCGACCAGGCCGCGCTGATGTTCCGTGCGGCCGACATGAGGAGAGAGCTATGCAGTTGCCGATTTATCTGGATTACTCCGCAACCACGCCGGTAGACCCGCGTGTTGCCGAGAAAATGATGACCTGCCTCACGACCGCGGGGAATTTCGGTAACCCTGCGTCGCGTTCTCACCTGTTTGGCTGGAAAGCGGAAGAAGCGGTGGAAAATGCCCGTCGCCAGGTCGCTGACCTGATTAATGCTGACCCCCGCGAAATTGTTTGGACCTCGGGCGCGACCGAGTCCGATAACCTGGCGATTAAAGGTGCTGCCCACTTCTACAGCAAAAAGGGCAAACACATAATCACCTCGAAAATTGAGCACAAAGCTGTGCTGGACCCCTGCCGCCAGCTGGAGCGGGAAGGTTTCGACGTGACCTACCTGGATCCCAATGCCGACGGTATTATCACGCCTGAAGCCGTCGAGCAGGCAATGCGCGATGACACGGTGTTGGTCAGCATCATGCACGCCAACAACGAGATCGGCACGATCAGTGATATCGCTGCCATTGGCGAGTTGTGCCGCGAACGCAAAGTCGTTTTCCATGTCGATGCTGCACAGAGTGTCGGCAAGATTCCGGTGGATATGGAAGCGATGAAAGTGGACCTGCTGTCCATTTCGGCGCACAAACTCTACGGACCCAAGGGCATTGGTGTGCTGTATGTACGCCGTAAGCCGCGGGTTCGGCTGGAGGCGCAGATGCATGGCGGCGGTCATGAGCGCGGTATGCGCTCCGGCACGCTGGCCACCCACCAGATTGTGGGCATGGGAGAAGCCTGTGAGCTGGCGCGCCTGGAAATGGAAAAAGACGCGGCGCACTCGCTGGCCTTGCGCAACCGTTTCTGGGAAGCACTGAAGGATATCGAGCAGGTGCACGTGAACGGTTCGCTGGAGCACCGTTTGCCGGGTAACCTGAATATCAGCTTGGCGTTTGTTGAGGGCGAATCGCTGATCATGTCGCTGAAAGATCTGGCGGTATCATCCGGCTCGGCCTGTACGTCGGCCAGTCTCGAGCCCTCTTACGTGCTGCGTGCGCTGGGTTTGAACGATGAACTCGCCCACAGCTCGTTGCGTTTTTCCTTCGGTCGCTTTACCACTGAAGAGGAAGTAGATTACGCCGCTGCCCAGGTTCGCAAGGCGGTCGACAAGCTGAGAGAATTGTCGCCGCTGTGGGATATGTACAAAGACGGCATCGACCTGGACAGCATCGAATGGGCGGCTCACTGAGCCGACTCAAGAGGAGGGATTAACCATGGCATATAGTGAAAAAGTACTGGACCATTACGAGAACCCCCGTAATGTCGGTAAATTCGATGACAGTGATGAAATCGGTACTGGCATGGTCGGCGCGCCGGCCTGCGGTGACGTGATGCGTCTGCAGATCAAAGTGAACGACGAGGGTGTCATCGAAGACGCCAAGTTCAAAACGTACGGCTGCGGCAGTGCGATTGCTTCCAGCTCACTGCTCACGGAGTGGGTGAAAGGCAAAACGCTGGAAGAAGCTGAGCACATCAAAAATACGGAAATTGCGCAGGAGCTGGCTCTGCCTCCGGTGAAGATTCACTGCTCTGTGTTGGCTGAAGATGCGATCAAGGCCGCTGTTTCCGATTATCGCAAGAAGAAAGGCGCCTGAGTCTGATGGCTGAAGTGGATATGAAAGTCAGCCTGACGGAATCTGCGGCTGGTCATATCAAACGCCAGTTGGAAGGTCGTGGGCGTGGCCTGGGTATTCGCCTGGGCGTTCGTACCTCGGGCTGTTCCGGTATGGCGTACGTCCTTGAGTTTGTCGACGAGCCGCAGCCCGAAGATAAAGTGTTTCAAGCCTTTGGGGCGTCGATTTATGTCGATCCCAAAAGCCTGGTTTACCTCGATGGCACGGAGTTGGATTTTGTCAAAGAGGGCTTGAACGAAGGGCTGAAATTTAACAACCCCAATGTCTCTGCGGAGTGCGGTTGCGGAGAGAGCTTCACGGTTTAACGGCTGTGTGAGCGAGTGCTGGCGCGTTTCGGTGGATGGCCGATCGCGCCTTTTGCATATTTGCGGAGGTGATTTTCAGCCTCTCTGGTGTGAACCCTCAGTTGCGGAGAAGGGTGTTATGAGCGAACAGGCAGCAGACTATTTCAGTATGCTGGGTGTGCCGCGTCAGTTTGACGTGGACGAAGCGTCACTGACCCGCGCCTACCGAGAGCTGCAGCGCAGTGTGCACCCTGATCGCTTCGCTGGTGGCAGCGACCGAGAGCGACGTCTGGCGGTGCAAAAATCCTCGCAGATCAATGAAGCCTACGAAACACTGCGCTCGGTAACGCGCCGCGCGGCCTACCTGCTCAAGCTGGCTGGTCATCCAGTGGATACCAGTAATACTACTTTCAGCGACCCAGAGTTTCTGATGCAGCAGTTGCAGCTTCGCGAAGAATTGTCAGATCTGCATGATGCGACGGACCCCGAGGCGGCGCTCGATGCCTTCTACCGCGACGTGGATAACGCCATGGCTGAGCAAAAGGCCGTCTTTGTCACAGGGCTGGATGCCGATATCGAACAGGCGAAGGCGGCCTACGCCAAGCTGCAGTTTCTGGAAAAGCTGCGTAGCGAAGCGGAGCAGAAAGAGAGTCAACTGCTGGACTACTGAACGGCAGAGCCCGTAAACGGACCGAATTTATCTTATGGCATTAATGCAAATTTCAGAGCCGGGGCAGAGTCCCGAACCCCACCAGCGCAAGCTGGCGGCGGGGATAGACCTCGGCACCACCAATTCGCTGGTTGCGGCATTCCGCAACGGCCACCTGCAAACGCTGCCGGACGAGCAGGGAAGACACCTGTTGCCATCGGTTGTGCACTACGGCGCGCAGGGTGCCGATGCAGTGGGTGCTGCGGCTCAGGCCATGGCGGCTGACGATCCCGAAAACACGCTGGCGTCGATAAAGCGCCTGATGGGGCGCAGCTATGCCGATGCCAGTGCCGCGGAAGTGCTGTCGACCTACACGCTGGTGGATTGCGGCGACGATATGGTGAAGCTGCGGACCCAGGCGGGCGACTTGTCGCCGGTGCAGGTTTCTGCAGATATTTTGCGCAGCGTGGCTGATCGTGCGCAGCGTAGTCTGGGTGATGAACTGCAAGGCGTTGTGATTACCGTTCCCGCATATTTCGATGACGGTCAGCGTCAGGCGACCAAAGATGCGGCGCGACTGGCAGGGCTCAATGTCTTACGTCTGCTGAACGAGCCGACCGCAGCCGCCGTGGCTTACGGCCTGGACGAGAAAGAAGAGGGGGCTATTGCCGTTTTTGATCTCGGTGGCGGTACCTTCGATATCTCGGTACTGCAGATGAGTAAGGGCGTATTTGAGGTTCTGTCGACAGGCGGTGATTCGGCGCTGGGTGGCGACGACTTTGATCAGGCGATAGCGGCTTGGTTCATCGAAAAAACCGGCCTCGATTCACTGGACGGCAAGCAGCGCCGTCGTTTGCTGGATGCCAGTCGCGCTGCGAAAGAAGCGCTGACGGGCGCTGAGCAGGTGGACGTCAGTCTGGATTCGCAGCAATTGGTGTTGAGCCGAGAAGAGTTCAATGCGCTGGTGGATCCCTTGATTGATCGCGCGATCCGCGCCTGCAAAAGAGCGATGCGAGATGCCCGTCTGCGCAGCGATGAGATTCTCAATGTGGTGATGGTCGGCGGTTCGACCCGTGTGCCGCGTGTGCGGGAGCGGGTGGCTGAGTGGTTCGGCCGCGAGCCCCTGGTGGATATCGATCCGGATAAAGTGGTTGCGCTGGGCGCGGCGTCGCAAGCCGAACAGTTGATCGGCAATCGCAGTGGCGAGGAAACGCTGTTGCTGGATGTCATTCCGCTGTCGCTGGGTGTGGAGACCATGGGGGGGCTGACGGAAAAAGTCATTCATCGCAACACCACCATCCCGGTCGCGATGGCGCAGGAATTTACCACCTTCAAAGACGGTCAGACGGCCATGGCGATTCACGTGGTGCAGGGCGAGCGTGAGCTGGTAGACGATTGTCGCTCACTGGCGCGCTTTGAATTGCGTGGTATTCCACCCATGGTGGCGGGGGCGGCGCGCATTCTCGTTACCTTTCAGGTCGATGCCGATGGTCTGTTGCAAGTATCTGCCCGGGAGGAGACCACCGGCGCAGAGAGCCAGGTACAGGTGAAGCCGTCCTACGGCCTCAGCGACAACGATATCGCCGATATGCTGACCTCGTCATTTGAGGCGGCGGGCCAAGATAAAGAAGCCCGTGCCTTGCGCGAGCAGCAGGTAGATGCCGAAGCGCTATTGCAGTCGCTGTCTGCGGCGCTGCTGGCTGACGGTGAGGCGCTGCTCAGCGAATCCGAACAGCGCGAACTGCTGGACAAAATGGAAGCGCTGCACCGCGAAAAAGATAGCGGCACGGCGGCCAGTATCGCCCGGCAGATTGAAATTGTCGGTGCCGCCAGTGAAACTTTTGCTGAGCGTCGTATGGACGCCAGTATCAAGAAAGCCCTCGCCGGTCGGCGAGTGGACGACCTTTGAGGAGTTCCCGATGCCACGCATAGTTGTACTGCCAAATGAAGAGCTTTGCCCGGAGGGCGAAGTATTGGAAGTGGCCAGTGGTGAAACCATCTGCGATGCCATGCTGGCCAATGGTATCGACATCGAGCATGCCTGTGAAAAATCCTGTGCCTGCACGACTTGCCACGTTGTGGTGCGCGAAGGCTTTGATTCGCTGAACGAGGCCGACGAGCTGGAAGAGGATATGCTCGACAAAGCCTGGGGGCTGGAGCCGGAGTCGCGTCTGAGTTGTCAGGCTGTGGTCGCGGATGAAGATCTGGTTGTGGAAATTCCCCGCTATACCATCAATATGGTGTCTGAGCGCCACTGATCGCTGCCTTGAGAGGAGACTGTCATGGGACTGAAATGGACTGATGTGCTGGATATTGGCATTGAGCTGGCGGAGTCGCACCCGGATGTTGACCCGACGTATATCAATTTTGTCGACCTGCATAAAATGGTCGTATCGCTGGATGATTTTGACGACGATCCCAAGCGCAGTGGCGAGAAAATTCTGGAGGCAATTCAAGCGGCCTGGCTCGACGAGCGCGACTGACACAGCCAGGGGCGGTTGCGTACCTATTTGCCGCGAATGCGCGTATAATTCCCTCCTATTTTTTCGGGGCACCGCCCCACCGTTTGAACTTTAAGCCGGAGATACTTACATGGGCGTAGAACGCACCCTTTCCATTGTTAAACCCGATGCGGTTGCCAAAAACGTTGTAGGCGAAATCTACAGCCGTTTTGAGAAAGCTGGCCTGCAGATTATTGCAGCAAAAATGCTGCGTCTGAGCCGCGAGCAGGCAGAAGGTTTTTACGCCGAGCACAAAGGCCGTCCGTTCTTCCCCGCGCTGGTTGATTTCATGACCTCCGGTCCGGTTACCGTCCAGGTGTTGGAAGGCCAAGGCGCTATTGCGAAAAACCGCGAACTGATGGGTGCCACTAACCCCAAAGAAGCTGAGGCGGGCACTATTCGCGCGGACTTTGCTGAGTCTATCGACGCCAACGCCGTTCACGGTTCTGACTCCGAAGCCTCTGCTGCTCGCGAAATCGCCTTCTTCTTCGCTACCAGCGAGCTCTGCGAGCGCGCCTGAGGAGGCACCGGGCATGGACGTGCAAGAGGCGGTGATTCAACAGCCTGAGCGGGTAAACCTGCTTGGCATGACACGCCAGAAAATGGAGGCCTGGCTGGTTTCTATTGGTGAAAAGCCGTTCCGTGCCCAACAGATTCTTAAATGGATTCACCACTCGGGTATCGATGATTTCGAACAGATGAGTAACCTCGGCAAAGGCTTGCGTGCCAAGCTGGCCGAGATTGCCGAGATTCGTCCCCCGCGAGTGGTGCGCCAACTGGATTCCAAGGATGGCACGCGCAAGTGGGCCATCGAAGTCGGTGGCAACAATCTGGTTGAAACCGTCTTTATTCCCGACGGGCAGCGGGGCACTCTCTGTGTCTCGTCGCAGGTAGGGTGCAGTCTGGATTGCAGTTTTTGCTCTACCGGCAAACAGGGTTTCCAGCGCGACCTGACAGCCGCAGAAATTATCGGTCAGGTTTGGCTGGCGATTCAGTCATTCGACGCTTTTCAAGCAGGCAGCTCACGGGTAGTCACCAATGTGGTGATGATGGGCATGGGTGAGCCGCTGCTCAATTTCGACAATGTGGTAGATGCCACCGGCCTGATGATGGACGATTTCGGTTACGGCTTGTCCAAGCGCCGGGTTACCCTCAGTACCTCCGGTGTTGTGCCGATGCTGGACAAGCTGGGCGATGTGTCAGAAGTGTCTCTGGCTGTCTCCTTGCATGCGCCTAACGATGCGCTGCGCAACGAACTGGTACCGATCAATCGCCGGTACCCCATTGCCGAACTTCTTGCTGCCTGTCGTCGTTATCTCGATAAACAGCCCGATAAACACCGTGTGGTTACTGTTGAGTACACCCTGATTGCCGGCGTCAACGACAGCGTCGATCAGGCGAGAGAGCTGGCGGACGTTCTCCGCGAATTGCCGTGCAAAGTGAATCTGATTCCCTTTAATCCGTTCTCCTTGTCAGACTATCGTCGTCCGTCAAAAAATGCCGTATCGAGATTCTGGCAAGTGATGACCGATGCCGGTTACGTAACAACCGTTCGCACCACTCGCGGCGACGACATTGACGCCGCCTGCGGTCAGCTTGCCGGGCAGGTGCAGGACCGTACGCGCCGCGCGGAGCGTCACCGCCGAAAATCGGAAGAACTTCAAGCCATTCGTATTACGTGAGGAGCACAGGCCAGTGATGTCGAGAGTACCGCGATTAAGCCGTCATGGCCGGGTTTTGCTTCTGAGTGTGCTGGCGCTTCTGCTTGGCGCCTGCGTCACCACCGAGACCGGCGGCTTTGCCGAAAAGGCCGATGAGAAAAAAGCCTACGAAACCTCCCTGCAGTTGGCCAAAACCTACATTTCCAACGGCAATTGGCAGCAGGCCAAGCGCCATCTGAAGTATGTGGAAACGGTTGACAAGCACAACCCCGAAACCTTGGAAGCCCTTGCGCTGGTCTACCAGAATACCGGGGAGCTGGAGATGGCGGAGAACTACTATCGCCGCGCTATCGAGCAAGACCCGAAAGCCATGCGTATCCGCAATAATTACGCTGCCTATCTCTACGAGCAGGAGCGGTATCGAGAGGCGGCTGCGCAGCTTGAGGTTGTGGTCGGCGAATTGCTGTATGAGCGTCGCGTCGATGCCTTTGTTAATCTCGGACGCTGCTATTTGAAATTAAATGAACTGGATCGTGCCGAAGGTGCATTCAAGCGCGCGTTGCTGATGGAACGCGATGATCCCACCGTTGTGTTGTCGATGGCGGAAGTGAGTTTTCGCAAAAAGGATTACCCCCAATCGCAGCGTTACTACGACGCATTCCGCGAAATGAATCCCCGCCAGTCGGCGGCTTCGCTGTGGCTGGGTATTCGCCTGGCAGACGTGTTTGATGACGAAGATGCCTATGCCAGTTACGCACTGGCGCTGAAGAATCTTTTTCCTAAATCGGAAGAATATCTGCTGTACAAGGCCTCTCTGACCAACAGCGGAGTTGAGTAAGCATGAATCAGGCGCACAGCGATAACTATATTGCGCCACCGGGGTCTGTACTGAGAGACGCCCGGCTTAGCGCAGGAAAATCGGTGGAGCAGGTGGCGGAAGCATTGAATTTGCTCACCACCCACGTTGAAGCGCTTGAGTGTAATGATTACTCACGATTTAACTCGCCGATGTTTGCGCGTGGTTACATCCGCAGCTATGCCCGCCATTTTGGTCTGGATGAGACACCGCTGCTCAAAGACAGCGAGCGGATATGTCGCCGCGATGAAGAGCAGGCGCAGCAGCGTCGTCCCAAGGGCAGTACACAGGCCCCTATACAGGCACGTCTCTCGGTGGCCGCGCTGGTCGCCTTGATTATTTGGGGAGTGAGTTACCTGCTGTTCGGCGGTGAGCCCAAGCCCAGACTCGATGTCAGCCTGATGGAAGAGCGTTACGTTCCCTTGCAGGAACTGCGCAGTCGCTCCCTGTTGGGCGAATCGCTGTTGCAGGTGCCCAGCACGGTCAGCGACGCTGAGCTCTCCCCGGAACTGCTCTCGCACCCGGCCAGTGTGCGTTTGGACGCTGTGCAAACCGTGTGGCTTGAGCTTCGCGATGCCGATGGCACGGTACAGTTTCGTGGCCAGTTGGAGGCGGGGCAGTCGCAGAGCCTGGACGTGAAGGGCCCGGTGCAGCTGGCCTTGGCTTACTGGCCTGCCGTTCGCATTCAGTACAACCAGCAAGACGTCGCCTTGGACGGGCTTGCCGAAAGTAACGCGGTACGCGTACAGATAGGTGAATTATGAAGATGGAATCACCCATAAAACGCCGCAAATCTCGCCAAATTCATATTGGCAATGTGGCAGTGGGTGGCGATGCGCCGATTTCGGTGCAGAGCATGACCAATACCAATACCTGCGATGTGGCGGCGACGGTCGCACAGATTCGGCGTCTGGAAGACGCTTGCGCCGACATCGTGCGGGTGTCGGTTCCCAGCATGGAGGCCGCCGAGGCCTTTAAGCAGATTCGCGAACAAGTGACCGTCCCACTGGTGGCGGATATTCACTTTGATTACAAGATTGCACTTAAAGTGGCGGAATACGGCGTGGACTGCCTGCGCATCAATCCCGGCAATATTGGCCGGGAAGATCGGGTGAAGGCGGTGATTGATGCGGCGAAAGAACGCAATATTCCTATCCGTATCGGTGTGAATGCCGGGTCGCTGGAAAAAGAGCTGCAGCGCAAATACGGTGAGCCGACGCCAGAAGCACTCGTAGAATCGGCCATGCGGCACATCGATATTCTCGATCGCCTGGACTTTCAGGACTTCAAGGTCAGTGTGAAAGCCTCTGATGTCTTCATGGCGGTAGCGGCCTATCGGCAACTGGCCTCCCAGATTGAGCAACCGCTGCATCTGGGTATTACCGAAGCAGGTGGTTTGCGTGGCGGCACCGTCAAGTCAGCGGTGGGGCTGGGGATGCTGCTGATGGATGGCATCGGCGACACGATTCGGATTTCGCTGGCCGCCGATCCGGTTGAAGAGATCAAGGTTGGCTACGAAATTCTGAAAAGTCTCAAGCTGCGCAGCAAAGGGATTAATTTCATTGCCTGCCCGAGCTGCTCGCGACAAAACTTCGATGTGATCGGCACCATGAACGAATTGGAGTCTCGACTTGAGGATGTCACGACACCCTTGGATGTGGCAGTTATCGGCTGCATCGTTAACGGTCCGGGCGAAGCCAAAGAAGCCGATATCGGCCTGACGGGTGGCACCCCGAACAACCTGGTGTATGTGAATGGCCAGAAAGATCACAAGGTGCAGAACCTCGAGCTGATCGATCATCTCGAAAAACTGATTCGAGAAAAAGTCGCCCTTAAAGAACAACAGGACAAGGATCTGATCGCCCGCAGTTAGGCGCAAGGATTTAGCAAGGTATCCAATTGGCACGTATTCAATCCATCCGCGGGATGAATGATATTCTTCCCGACGATTCACCGCTTTGGCAGTATCTGGAGTCCACTGTGGCGCGCCTGCTGGGACGCTACGGTTACCGTGAAATTCGCTTTCCCATTCTCGAACAGACCGAGTTATTTAAGCGTTCTATCGGTGAGGTCACCGATATTGTCGAAAAAGAGATGTACACCTTTGAGGACCGCAATGGCGATAGCCTGACACTGCGCCCTGAGGGAACGGCGAGCTGTGTACGCGCCTGTGACCAAAACGGTCTGCTGCACAATCAGCTGCAGCGCCTGTGGTATGCCGGCCCCATGTTTCGCCACGAGCGCCCGCAAAAGGGTCGCCTGCGTCAGTTCCACCAGATCGGTGTCGAAACCTTTGGCATGTCTGGTCCGGATATCGATGCCGAGCTGATTCTGCTGAGCGCGCGTCTATGGAAGGAGCTGGGTATCAGCGAGGCGCTGACCCTGGAGCTGAACAGCATCGGTAGCAGTGAATCCCGCGCGACCTATCGCCAGGCGCTGGTGGACTATCTTGGTCAATTCAAGGACCAACTGGACGCCGACAGCCTGCGCCGTCTGGACAGCAACCCGCTGCGTATTCTCGACAGTAAAGTGCCTGAAACTCAGGCGCTGCTGGCTGACGCGCCGGTGTTAAATGATTATCTGGACGAACAGTCCAAAGCCCATTTCGATGGCCTTTGTGCCCGTCTCGATGCCGCCGGACTTGCCTATACGCTGAACCCCAAACTGGTCAGGGGGCTGGATTACTATGGCCTGACGGTGTTTGAATGGACCACCACTGCACTGGGCGCCCAGGGCACAGTATGTGCGGGCGGTCGCTACGATGGGCTGGTCGAGCAGCTCGGCGGCAAGCCGACCCCGGCGGTGGGCTTCGCAATGGGGCTTGAGCGCCTTTGTCTGCTGTTGGAAACCCTCGATGCCTTGCCGGAACCTGCGCCGCTCGCGGACGTCTACATCGTGGCGACTGGCGAGGATTGTGAAGTGCGTGCGCTGAGTATTGCCGAGCAGCTTCGCGATGCGCAACCGGGTATAAAAGTGCTGCTTAACTGCGGTGGCGGCAGCTTTAAAAGCCAGTTTAAAAAGGCCGACAAGAGCGGTGCTGCACTGGCTATAGTGCTCGGCGAAGATGAGCTGGCAGCGGGGCGCGTTGCAGTAAAACCGCTGCGCGGTGACGGCGAACAACAGAGCGTCGCGCTGGAAGAATTGGCCAATTACATTGAAAATGCGCTGCACTGATCAGTGCAGACTCGTTTGGGGATAGCTGTGGATACCTACCGTACAGAAGAAGAACAACTCGAAGCCATCAAGCGCTGGTGGCAGGAGAATGGCAAGTTCACCGTCATCGGCGTGGCGCTGGCGCTGGCCGCCGTATTTGGCTGGCGTGGCTGGAATGCTCATCAAGTCGAGCGTGCCGGCGATGCCTCGCTGATTTATGACAATCTTCTGCAAACTGATCAGTTGATTGAACGTGATCCGACGAAACGGGCGACGGCCGAGCACCTGGCGACAACATTGAAAGATGGCTTCAGTGCCCACAGCTACGCGCACTATGCCGCGCTGATACTGGCCAAGTATGCGGTCAAGGACGGTGACTATGCGGCCGCAGAAACCGAGCTGCAATGGGTGTTGGATCAGCAGCCGGAACCCGCTGTGAAAGCCCAGACACAACTGCGTCTGGCGCGTCTGGAATATGCTCAGCAAAATTACGATGCCGCGCTGACCGCTTTACAGCCTTTGCTCGATGGTGCGGCTGCGGTGCAGGCACTGGAGCTGCGTGGCGATGTATTGCAGAAACAGGGCGATTTCCCTGAGGCGCTGGCCGCATATCAACAGGCCAAGGCCGTGAATGCGCAGCAGCAAAGCCCGCTGAACAGCCCGTTGCTGGAAATGAAAATCAACAGTCTGTCGGCGATCCACGCCGCTGCTGAGGAATAGGGGATGCCCATGTCTGTGTTTCGCACCCTCGCGGTGGTGGTGATCGGCCTGTTTCTGGTGGCCTGTTCATCGACACCAAAGAGCAATGATCCGGCGCCGCTGACGGATTTCCAGGAAAGCAAGCGCCTGAAAAAAGTCTGGTCGTATTCACTGGGTGATGGTCAGGAAGAGGCTTACTACCGTTTTACGCCGGCTATCGATGGCGATGAAATTTATACCCTGTCTATGGACGGCGGCGTTGCGGCGCTGAACAAAAAGACGGGAAAGAAACGCTGGAAGGTGTTCCATGAGCTGAACATTTCCGGTGGCATCGGCGTGGCCGGTGATCAACTTTACGTCGGTACCGCCGATGGCGAACTCGTGACCTTGAATCGCGAGAATGGCGACATTCTCTGGCGTGCCGAAGTCAATGGCGAAGTGCTGGGCGCCCCGGCAGGCGACGGTCGGGTGGTGATTGTTCAGACTTACAGCGGTCTTGTGCACGGCTTTAATGCCGAGGATGGCAAGCGCCTGTGGACCTACACCTCACAGGTGCCACGGTTGACCATGCGCGGCACCAGCAGCCCGTTGATTGTCCGCGGCGTTGCACTGGTCGGTTTCGCCAGTGGCCGGCTGATGGCCTTCAATGCTGAAAACGGCAGCATCCTTTGGGATCAGCGTATTTCGGTTCCCCAAGGCAGCACGGAAATTGACCGTCTGGTCGATATTGATGGCCGCCTGCTACTGATTGAGAACGAGCGCATCGTGGTGGTGAACGGCTACCAGGGGCAGGTGATGGCTATTGATATCAATAGCGGCCGTCCATTGTGGGCCAAAGATAACTCCAGCTATGTCGGTGCTGCTGAGGCGCTTGGCAATGTGTATGTGGTGGATGCCGAGGGCGGTGTCAGTGCCATCGCGGAAGGCGGACAAAGTATTGCCTGGACCCAGACCGTACTGGCGCGCCGTCGTCTCACCGAACCCGCAGTGTTGAGCGGTGTCGTTGCGGTTGGCGACTTTGACGGTTATCTCCACCTGCTGGGACAGCTGGATGGTCAGTTGGTCGGTCGCAGCCGTGTCGACAGTGATGGCCTGCGCTCACCCATGCTGGTCGACGGCCGACTGCTGTATGTCTATGGCAACAGTGGCAAACTGGTAGCTTACAAGATTCAGGATCGCTGAGCGCCACCCGGCGCCAGCGCACTCAGGTAAACACACTATGGTTCCCGTAATCGCCCTGGTTGGACGCCCCAACGTGGGCAAATCGACCCTGTTCAACCGCCTCACCAAGAGCCGTGACGCGCTGGTCGCCAACTTTCCCGGCCTGACGCGTGACCGCAAGTATGGGGATGCGGTGCTTGGGGATCGCCGCTTTATCGTGATTGATACAGGGGGTATCAATGGCGATGAAGAGGGTATTGATGAGGCGATGGCGCAGCAGTCTCTGCAGGCCATTGACGAAGCTGATGCCGTGTTGCTGATGCTGGATGCTCGCGCAGGTCTTATGCCTGCGGACCACGGTCTAATTGAGCACTTGCGCGGCTGTTCCAAGCCCGTGTTCATGGTTGCCAATAAAATTGATGGCGCCGACCCCAATGTCGCCATGGCTGAGTTTTACCAGACGGGTGCTGCCGATATCTATCCGCTGACAGCCACCCACGGCAAAGGCGTGCGCAAGCTGGTTGAAGATGTGCTTGAACTCTTCCCGGAAGCCGATGAGGCAGGGGAACAGGAGAAAGCAACGGGTAAAAAGATTGCCGTGGTGGGGCGTCCAAATGTGGGCAAGTCGACGCTGGTCAACCGCATGCTGGGAGAAGACCGCGTGGTGGTGTATGACCAGCCGGGAACCACTCGCGACAGCGTTTATATCAACTACGAGCGCGACGGCGAAGCCTACACGCTGATAGATACTGCCGGGGTACGCAAGCGCCGCCATATCAACGAGGCGGTCGAAAAGTTTTCTATTGTTAAAACCTTGAAAGCCATCGACGATGCCAACGTTGTGATTCTGGTGATGGATGGCCGCGAGAATATCGTTGAGCAGGACCTGCATTTGCTGGGTCAGGTTGTGGATGCCGGCCGGGCCGTGGTGGTGGCTATCAATAAATGGGATGGCCTCACTGCCGACCAGAAGAATCGCATCAAGACCGAGCTGGATCGCCGACTGCAGTTTATCGATTTTGCCGAAGTACATTTTATTTCTGCGTTGCATGGCACGGGCGTCGGGCATCTTTACGAATCTATCGAAAAGGCCTACCGATCGGCGACCCAGGACCTGCAGACTCGCCGCCTGACCATGATTCTTGAAGGCGCGGTATACGACCATGCGCCACCGATGATCAACGGTCGCCGAATCAAACTGCGCTACGCCCACCCCGGTGGACACAATCCGCCCATCGTGGTGATTCACGGAAATCAGACCGATAAGGTTCCGCAGAGCTATACGCGATATCTTGAAAAAGTCTTCCGTCGTGAACTGAACATGGTCGGTACGCCGATCCGCATAGAATACAAAACCTCTGATAACCCCTATGAGGGGCGAAAGAATCAGCTCAGCAAGCGTCAGATTGACCGCAAGCGTCGCCTGGTCAGCTTTGTGAAGAAGAAAGAGAACAAGAAAAAGCGCGGGCGCTGATTGCGGCGCCCGAGCCTTGTTTTACTATGATGGATTCACCTGCCAAGCCCGATATGGACAGCCCGGAGCAGATCCGGCTGTTCGTTGAGCACTTCTACGAGCAGTTGCTGGCCGATAAGCAGCTGGCCCCGATTTTTATCGATGTGGCCGCCATCGATATCCGTGAGCACTTTCCCCGTATACAGGCGTACTGGGAGAAATTGCTGTTGGGCAGGGATGACTATCATCGGCATACGATGAATATCCACCGCGTACTGAACGACAAACAGCAACTCACGCATGAGGATTTCACGCGCTGGCTGCAGTATTTCCACGACACGGCAGATCGCTACTTTCAGGGCCCGAAAACGGAGCGCGCTAAATTGATTGCCAGTCGCATTGCCGCAAACATGGAAAAGTCGCTGAACTCCTGAGTTGCCGCCCCCTTGAGTTGCTAACCCTTTCATTTGTTGAGCCTTCCAGTTGCCGAGCCAGAGCGCTCAGCCCTGATGAGCGAGGGTGCCCGCCAAGGCCAGGCAGAACCCCATCACCGCGCCCAATGGCGGTGCCCAGTGGCGTTCCAGTCGCGACTGGGGCGCGATATCCTGAAAGATCAGATACAGGATGCCCCCGGAGGCAAACAGCATAATTGCGGCGAGTGCGGCGGGATAATCGCCCAATAAACTGTAGCCCAGCAGGCCTGCGATGGGGCCGATAGGCACCAGCGCCAACATGAGTATCATGGTGCGTCCGTAGCTTCGCTGTACGCGGATCAATTCACGGTAGGCGTTGAATCCCTCCGGTAGATTCTGAAGGCCAATCAGCAGCGCCATCAGCCCGGCGGTACTCGAGCCGCTGGCGATGAGGCCGCCCAGGGCAATCGCTTCGGGAACATAGTCCAACAACATGCCCATTAACTGTGGTGACTCATGACGGCGCAGTCCCAGCGCCCGTTCAAGGAAAAAGAAACAGACACCCCCTGCGACGATCAGCAGAATGGACAGGGCCGGGTGGGGGCTGGCGTCGACCCCTTCCGGCACCAGTACCAGCGCAACCGCGCCCAGCAGAATGCCTCCGCCAAACGCGATGACGAAATGGCGAAACTCCTTTTCCAGCCACTGCGGTCGCAGGCGGCTGATCTGGGCCAGCAGGCCGCCCAGCGGAATGGCCGCGCCAGAGAGCCCGGCAAGAAGAATAATCTGGTAAATCTCATCCATGGATTAGGGCTCTCAGTCCGTTGGGTCGGCCGGTGGCTCTTCCGGCGGTGTTTCCCGGGGTTCGGGGTGGCGAATGATGTAGATGGAGACGCCCACTGCAATGCCGATCATGGCTATCGATACCCACTGTATTCGCACGATCAGCAGGGCGCTGGTCAATATTGTGGTCCAAAGCACCAGCAGAATGATCCATTTAATGCGCCGGGGAATTCCCTCGCCCTCAATGTAGTAGCGGATGTATCGACCGAACCAGCGGTGCTCTGTCAGCCAATAGTAAAACCGTGGTGAGCTGCGCAAAAAGCAGGCCGCGCTGAGTATCAGGAAGGGCGAAGTGGGCACCACCGGCAGCAGCAAGCCGATCATGCCCAGTACGAAAGACAGCCAACCGATAAAAATCAGGCTGTAGCGAATGACTGGGTTGCGGTGTTCAAAAGGCGGTTTCATGGGGCAGTGAGAATATCCTCTCTCCGGCAGTTTGCAAGCTGATCGTTTTTGTCAGCGCCTTGATCAGCAGCGACATTGTCTGATTTTAGCCCCACGGGGATACTCGCCCGGCAAGCCAAATCTGCACCTGTTTCTGCTGCTGTGACCACCGAGTTGGCCGGGGGGTTCGGGGCAGGGCACATTACCAAGGAGAGACGAGATGTCTTCATCGGCTGAAATTCTAAGTCAGGCCTTTACCTTAGGGTATACCTATACCCGTTCGACAGGTCCCGTTGTCGGGAAGTTTTTCACCGCCCTGCGCGACCGCAAAATGGTCGGCATCAAGGGCAGCGATGGCAAGGTACTGATGCCGCCCGTTGAGTTCGACCCCGTCAGTGCGGAAGCGCTGAGCGAGTTTGTCGATGTCGCGGATACCGGTGTCGTTAAAACCTGGGCCTGGGTTACTGAACCCCGCAAAGCACACCCCTCAGACCGGCCTTTCGCCTGGGCACTGATTCAACTGGATGGTGCCGATACGCCCATGCTGCACTGGGTGGATGCAGAAAGCATCGACGCCATGAGCACGGGGATGCGCGTTAAAGTTCGCTGGGCTGCGCAGACGCAAGGCCAGATTAGCGACATCAACGGCTTCGTTCCCGAAGCGACCACCTTGGTGGAAGACTATCAGCCCAATGAAAGTGACGAGCCGGTTACTGGTATCGATGCTCCCAGCTACCTCACTTATAACTTCACCGCCGGTGCGGCAACAGCGCGCTACCTGGTGAAGCTGAAGCAAGGCAAGCTGGTAGGTCAGCGCTGTCCTTCTTGCTCCAACGTTTACATTCCGCCCCGCGGAAGCTGTGCGGCCTGCGGTGTGGCAACGACTGACGAAGTTGAGTTGGGTAACAAGGCGACCGTTGAGTCGTTCACCATCGTTTACATTCCGATTCCGAACAACCCGATCAAGCCGCCATACGTGATTGCGAACCTGGTTCTCGACGGTGCCAACATCAGCTTCCTGCACCTGCTGAGCGAGTGTAAGAACGAAGACGTACGCATTGGTATGCGCGTTGAGGCAGTGTGGAAGCCCGAAGAGGAGTGGACGCACGCCATGGAGAATATCCAGTACTTCAAGCCCATCGACGAGCCCGATGTTCCGGTGGAAGAAATTGGCAAACTGAAAAAAGAGGGCCGTTAAGATGCGCGATGTAGCGATTGTAGCTTTTGCCCAGTCCGACTGTATGCGTGACGCCGGTGCGCGCAACGAAGTTGAGCTGATCATGCCCGTGCTCACCGAAGTCTATAAACAGGCCGGTTTGCAGAGTGCACAGGATGTAGATTTCACTTGCTCGGGTAGCTGCGACTACCAGCAGGGCGCCGCGTTTGCCTTTGTGGCAGGTGTCGATGCTCTGGGTGCCGTACCGCCGATCAAAGAATCTCACGTTGAAATGGATGCTGCTTGGGCGCTGTACGAATCCTGGCTGAAAATCCAGATGGGACAGGCCGAATCGGCACTGATTTACGGTTTCGGTAAATCGTCTCCTGGTGAACTCCCCATCGTTCTGTCTCAGCAACTGGACCCCTACTACCTGGCGCCATTGTGGGTAGACACCATCGCTTTTGCAGCGATGCAAGCGCGGACCATGCTGGATCAGGGGCTGATCACTGAAAAAGACATGGCCGAGGTAGTTGCCAACTCCCGTCGCAACGCCATGAACAATCCCCACGCACAGTTGAAGGGCGATGTCTCTGCCGAGCAACTGCTGGAAGAGCCGGTTTACGAGGCGCCCCTGCGTCGCCACGACTGCTGCCCGATTTCCGACGGTGCCTGCGCCATGGTGATCTGTACGGTCGAAAAGGCGAAAGAATGGGGCAAGCCCTACGCGGTAATCAAAGGTATCGACCACCGTATCGAGACTCATCACATTGGTTCGCGTGACCTGACTCAATCGGTATCGACCAAGCAAGCTGCTGAGGCCGCTGGCCTGGGCAATGGTGAAGTGGATATCGCTGAAATCTATGCGCCGTTCAGCCATCAGGAAATTATTCTGCGCCGGGCACTTGGCCTGGGCGACAGCACTAAAGTCAACCAGTCTGGTGGTGTGTTGGCCGGAAACCTGATGATGGCCTCTGGTCTGTCTCGCATCGGCGAAGTCGCCATGCGTTTGATCAACGGCGAAGGCAAGCGCGGTGTGGCGCATGCGACTTCTGGTCCGTGTCTGCAACAGAACCTGGTAACTGTACTGGAGGCCCAATAATGGCTCAATTAGCTGCTGTGGTCGGCGTCGGTCAGACCAAATACAAAACCAAGCGTGCCGACGTATCTATCGCCGGCCTGGTGCGCGAAGCTGCGCAAAATGCCCTGAATGATGCCGGTTTGGGCTGGGATGACATCGATGCGGTCATCCTGGGTAAAGCCCCCGATATGTTTGAAGGCGTAATCATGCCCGAGCTGTATCTGACCGATGCACTGGGCTGCAACGGCAAACCCATGCTGCGTGTTCACACGGCCGGCTCGGTGGGTGGCTCAACCGCGATCGTGGCGGCCTCCTATGTTCAGAGTGGTGTGTTCAAGCGCATTTTGACCGTCTCTTTCGAGAAGCAGTCAGAATCCAACGCCATGTGGGCGCTGTCTAACCCTCAGCCATTTTCCCCACATCTCAATGCCGGTGCGGGTGGTTACTTCGCGCCGATCATTCGCGAATATATGCGCCGTTCCAAAGCGCCCTATGACACGGGGATCAAGGTGGCAGTGAAAGACCGCCTGCACGGTGCGAAGAATCCGCTGGCGCATTTGCAGCTTCCCGAAATCAACATGAAAGAAGTTGAAGACAGCCCCATGTTGTGGGAGCCGCTGCGCTTCCTGGAAGCTTGCCCATCGTCCGATGGTGCTTGTGCCATGGTCATTGCCAACGAAGAGTTGGCTGCTCAGTCACCCGGCAAACCGGCGTGGATTCGCGGTGCAGCGATGCGCTCAGAGCCCACCATGTATGCGGGTCGCGAGCAGGTTAACCCTCAAGCTGGCCGCGACTGTGCCAAAGAT
>MDSZ01271713.1_pt1 | contig 23494 bp, 26 predicted proteins | sample 811201 | NCBI WGS metagenome assembly MDSZ01 (sample SAMN05326647, study PRJNA326480) | marine metagenome | isolation source: seawater | place: Indian Ocean: North | collected 2010
AAGGCAAAAGAGCTAGGAATGGGACGTGCAGTAAGAGTTAAAGCTTCTGCACTCGCAAGTGATCCATATACAGATAGAGATTTGGTTATGCCTGACGTTAATGCTTGCACCAGACTTGCAGCTGAACAAGCTTATGAAATGGCTGGTGTAGGACCAGAAGATATAAATCTTGTTGAATTACATGATTGTTTTGCTACTGCAGAAATGCTTCATTATGAAAATCTTGGTTTATGTAAAGATGGGGAAGCAGGAAAAATGATTGATGAAGGTCACGTAGAACTTGGAGGAAAGGTTCCAGTAAATGTTTCCGGAGGACTCCTTTCTAAAGGTCATCCTTTAGGTGCAACTGGAATAGCAAACATTTATGAAGTCTGTACCCACTTAAGAGGCGAAGCTGGAGAGAGACAAGTCGAAGGCGCAAGATTAGGAATGACTCATGTCATTGGTCTTGGAACTGCTTGTGGTATTCATATATTAGAAAAAGTCTAATTTGTGATAATTGGCGTAACAGGAGATACGCACAATAATCTCAAAAACATAAAAAAAATCTGCTCTATTTTTAAAGAAAACAGAGCAGATTTAGTATTTCATACTGGAGATATTTCCCTTCCAAAATCTCTTTTTGCTTTCAAAGATCTTAACTGCCCAATTAAGGTTGTGCTTGGTAATAATGATGTTGAAGAGAAAACTGGGCTTCTAGAAATTTCAAAACAATTTGCATGTGAAATTTTTGAAGAACCTTATTCAACAATTCTTTTGGGTAAAAAAATCTGTATCTTGCATCATCCGGATTTAATAAGTGATGAAATGACAATAAACAATGAATTCATTCTTCATGGCCATACTCATAGATACAGACTAGACAAAATAAATGGCTGTACTATTTTTAATCCAGGTGAATGTGCAGGAATGATGGAAATGAAAAATAAAGTAGGATTGATTAATTTGGAAAAAAACCAAATTAAAACTATTTCTTTTTAATTTTCCTTAATAAACTTTTCACCACTAGTAAAATTATAAGGCAGCTTATTATTGATAAGGCAAAAGGTCTTAACAGTCTCAATATGCCATTACTTTCCGTGATAGTTGCTTCAAGCAAAAGAATAGAAGTAACTGGTGCAAGATATTCTGAGCCAGGAAATTTGAACCAAAAGGATATTGATAAAGAGAAAAATAGAATTGAAGTAAACCACTTTATAGATTTTTTTTCGAAAAGAAGAAATATCAAATAAGTCAAAACTGCAGAAAGTAAGAAATAAATCAATAAGAACATTTATGAAAAATCCTCTAAGAACCTATCTGATAAAGAAGTATCTCCAAAAATTTTAAAAACTTTTTCTTTTTTTTCATAAGATTTCTTTCTAAGAATATTAGCTAACTTAGAAAGTTTCTTTTCTGAAAATATATAGCCGGGAGGAATATTCTTTTTTTCTGCAATATTTTCCCGCCAAATAAAAATTTCTCTCTCCAAGCTAGTGAATTTATTGTTAAACTTTTTTAGACGCATACTCAAAAAATCTTCGTTGCCCATTTTGGCTTCCTCTGTAGACTTTTCAAAGGCTTCCTTAAGCTTACTTATTTTTTTTAATTTTTTCATCTGAGCCCTTGCAATCTCAAATAAATATTCAACATCTTCAGAGGCATAAACTAATTGACTAGATGCAAGAGGTCTTTTTAACCAGTTTGAATTTGTTTCAGATTTGTCTAGGTTTATATTTAAATATTTAAATACTAAAGATGCATAATTTTTTATTTCACCACAAGAGATAATTTTCTCAGCAATTTGAATATCAAATGATTTAGTAATATGAATATTAAGGCATTTACTTAAGACATTTGTATCATTTCTAACAGAGTGAAAGATTATAGTTTTTTTTGTATCTTCAAGATGCAGTTTTAGAAATTTCAAGTCCTTAATTTTAATGCAATCTATTATAAAAATTTCTTTTTTTGTTGATATTTGTAACAAAGATAGAACAGGGTAGTAAGTTCTCCTCCAGTCAAATTCTGTATCAATACCCAAATAACTATCTTCAATAGTTAGACGGCTTTTCAAAAAGCTTAAGCCCTCATCCGAATCGATGAAGTAAACTCTTTTTTTAAAAATTAAGTTTTTTAATTTTCTGAAAATTAACTTCAAGATATTTTTATTACCTTAACGATTTTTTTTATAAATAGAATATTTTGATAATAAGTAGCTCTTTAGATTAGAGGATTCTATCCTATTATTTTTTTCTTCTTTTAGATCAGGAATTAAAATAAGAGCTCCAAAAAAACTATGCAACCTAAAATTCATAGTTCTGAATAAAAATTTATTGCAATAAAAGATAAGTTCATTATATCTGTAGGCTAAGATTTCTAAATTATTTACTAACCTTATCCTCAAAGATTCAACTTTGTATTTTATTTTTTTTAAACTTCTTGGATTAACTATTTCTCTTTTTTTATCAAGAGTAAAATCAGCGTAACTCAGACAGCCTGGGTTAGAATTTTTTTTACTCATGATTGTTCTTTCTGTTGAAAAAGAATTATTTTCATCAATGGAAAGAATAAAATTTAATTTATGTGGAATTCTAAATGTTTCGTGATTTCTATGAATTAGATGACAAAGTCCAGAAATATCAGCAACTTTGGTAATTTTATTTGCTAAAAAAATTAAATTAATGTCAAAACCAACAGTGCCCGGTGTAAGATCAAATTCGTCAATAATGAGTAGTACCTTTAAAATATCTCTTCTTATTAAAAAAAAATCTAAAGTCCTTTTTGATTGTAATTTACAAAATCTATTAAGGAAAAATTTCAGATTTTTTTCTTTTTTGTAAAAACTATCTAATAGAGAAAAATCTTCAATATCAAATCTTCTTAATGATGCAAATCCAGCGTCTAATTTGTCTAGTTTCTTTATTGTCTCTTTTAAATCGCTTATTAATATAATGTCTGAATTAGAAACAATGACCCATTCCGAAAGCCCTTCAATTAAATAATCTTTTAATTTGGGTCTATTATGTTTATTGTCTGATTTATAAGATGTTAAATACTTTTTATAAACTGAGTTGATTGGAATTTCATTCTCTTCATTAAAAAAATGAAATCTGTAATTTTTTTCATTTAATGACGAAAGAAGTAGATTCTTTTGTTCAAGACTTTTATCACTTTTTGTACATGGAGATAGTGTACTTAACCAATCAATTTGCAAAGAATAATACTCCGTAAAAAAATAATATGAACAACTTCGAAATATGAAAGAGGTATCTTAAATCTTTTTCTATTCTAAATGCATGGGAGGGAATAAAGAAGATTGTAAAAAAACTAATAACAAAGCTTGTCAATAATGCCCTCTCACCGCTCACAGGGGGAAACAATGAATAAGATAACAATAAGCTCATAAAAAAAGCTATTGAACTTGATACAAATAATAAAGACCTAACATTTTTCTCATTCTCATTTGTTGCTATGAATATAAGAAAGCTCAATGCTAATATTGAGCCTACCTGTAACAATCCATTATTAAAACAATAATAAATAGGAAATAAAATCAAGATTAGATAAATAAACCAAGATTTATTGAAGAATTGATTAAAAAAAATTATTCCTGCAAAAAAAATTAAGGCTACTTCATGAAAGAATATTGCTACGATAAAAGTCAAAAATTTATATCTAAAAGAAGTTAAAGCTATAGAGATAAAAAATAAATATATTGCACTTTGTTGTCTAACTAAATGCATATCTAGTTGCATTAAAAAAATTGAAGAAATTGAAATTATAAAGAAAATAAAAATTTCTAGGTCAGTTATATCTATTTCCTTTTTTTTATCTTTAAATAAATTTGTAAAAAAAAATAAATAACTTGCAAGACAGAATAGCGAAGCTTGAAAGAAAGACAATAAATAAAGTTTATCTTCACTGTAACTAGAGATATTTAAAAAACTATATAAGATATTTTTATCTACCCCGAATAGATTGTATTGAGGTTGGCCGCCATAAAGATAAAATCTTAGGTCACCGGTAGGAAAATTAATCCCTATATTCAATCTAGTTATAAAACTTATGAATATGACAAAAATGAATGAGATTCCAATTAAGAATCTAAGACGAGTGCTTGGCATATAAAAAACTATTCCTTTTTAAAATGTTGATAAGAAATCTTATCTCCTTTTTTTATGTCTTTTATTGCTTTTTTTCCTAGGAAAAAATATGCCTCTCTGACGGGGACGCCCTGCTCAAGGAAAATTCTACCAGATAGATCTTCTAAGTTAATTCTTGATCCAATATTTATATTTTTTTTTGCTACTAATGATTTTCCTAATTTTTTAAAAACTGGTTCATTACCAATATCTTCATCTATATTTAAATCTAACATCTGTGAAACTCTTTTGATATCTCTTACAAATTTCCTCATTCCCTCTGGTTCTAGAGCAAAAGAATGGTCTGTTCCCTTCCAAGCTCTATTAAGCGTGACATGCTTTTCAAATACTCTTGCTCCCAACATATAAGCAATAACTCCAGAACTGATGCCATTAAAATGATCAGATGATCCAATTGTATGTTTAGGAAACTCTGAAAGAAGATTCTGAATATTTGAGAGATTCAATTCATTTTCGGGACAAGGATATTTAGAAACACAATGTAAAATTGCTAAATCATTATTTAACTCTTCTATTAATTTTATTGTCTCATTTATGTGCTTATCTTTTCCTCCGCCTATACTTAAGATGATAGGTAAATTTGATTTTGCTATCAAAGAAATAAAAGGTAAGTTTCCCAGATCGAAGGAAGCGATTTTTATGGCTTTAGGAGAAAGACTTATAAGAAATTCTAAACTAGGTTCATCAAATGGAGTGGCAATAAAATCAATTTCTAACTCGTCGCATAAGTTTTTACATTCTGACATCTCAGTCTTGGATAATTCTAATCTTTCTCTGTGAGGGCCATAATTTTCAGCAAAAGCATTATCTGAGTTGTATCGCATATTGTAAGCAGAATCATCAAATAAATATTTATTGTCTCTTATTTGAAATTTAACTGCGTCAACCCCGCAATTTTTGAAAACTCTTATGTATTCAAGAGCGTTTTCTAATTTGCCTTGATGATTTTGACCAACCTCAGCAATTATGTAAGTATCGGATTGAGAATTTCTAAACTTTTCAAACATAGTTTTTTTGCAAATTGTACATCAAGATAAAAATTGTTTTATAAAAAAAATTTGAACTCGACTGTCTTATTTCTTCAAAAAAATAAAATTTCCGGAACTGATCTTTGAAATGTCAAGAACTGGTGTTTTTACCATATCAAAACATTCATAATGAAATTCTTTGAAAAAGTTAAATATCTTTTTTGCATTTTTCAATGAGTCTTGTGAATTCTTTTGAATATTTATTTCTATAAAAAAAATAGGCGAGAAGGATTTTATTGTTTCTACGCATCCTTTTAAAGCAAGGTATTCAGCACCTTCAATATCTATTTTTATTAAGCCTGGTTGAATATCATGACTAAAAATAAGATTGTCTAGCTTCTTTGAATATACTTCTTCAAAATATTTTTTTTCATTTTTTACACTTGGATGTTCAATTTCGTAGACACTTGAATACTCTTCTTTACCCTCAATAGTATGGAACCTTATCTTTTCTTCCTTGTCTGATACAGCACAATTTTCTGTAATCACTCTTTTAGATATACCATTTAGTTCTAGGTTTTTTTTAAGAAAGTTAAAAACACTTTTACTCGGCTCTATAGACAATACTTTCCTTTGTGCACCAATTTTTTTTGCACACTTAACAGTAATCAAACCAATATTAGATCCTACATCTACAACATCAAGATTTATGTCAATGTGCTCATCTATCAACTTAGCTAAATTTTTCTCATATTCTCCTTTGTGAATTAATCTAAAAAATATATCACTTCTAACATCTATAAAAAATTTTCCATCAAAATCATTAAATTTTAGGACTACTTGACCATCTATAAACTTTGATAGTTTTTGGATTAATTCTTTAAGTATCCAAAAGCTAGGATTGTAAATTTGTCGTAGTTTTTTAATGAGATTTTTCAAATTTCAATTTATCAAAAGATTAATCTTCATAAGATTTTTTTTCAAAGCATGCATTCATATAACTTAATTTTCCATTTTCATCATAAGTTTGAGAGAGATCTCCTATAAAGTTAAATTTCTCATCTAAGATATTCATAATCTCAAAAAAGGATGATTGGTTTTTATAAAATTTTGTGAAAGAAATTTCTATGATAATTATAGAAAAATAATTCAGGTAATTTTTAAATCCTTCTAGTACTTCTTTTTCATTTCCTTGGGTATCGATTTTTAAAATATTTTTTTTTCCAAATAAATGCTTGTAGTTAAAAACTATATCCTCTCCAGTAACTTGATTAACGTTTATTTTTTTATAATCTGATTTTAGTGGTTGCAGAGAGCTATTTTCTTCTGATCGAGTCGTCTTATAAAAATCAATAACTTTCTTTTCCCCTCCCAAACTTACTATCTCAATAAAACAATTAGGAAAAATTTTTTTAGTCTTTATTTTATTAAGTTCTTTCTGGCATTCTCCATCTGGCTCAATATAAACTACATTAGAAAAAGTGATTTTAAATAATTTGTTTAGTTTCAGGGGAAAGTCACCCACATTTGCTCCAACATCTATAAATAAGTCGAAATTTTTTCCACTAAGGCCGAAAAGCTTATTTTTGTTTTTTATTTTAAAAAAAGAAAAATTCAAAGCTAGAAAGTTTTTTAAGGATTTCTTAACGAGATTTAGCATTTTTTTTTATATTTGAGACGGTTTTCATAGACATATATAACTTTCAAATTAAAAGACAAATATAATTCAATAAATTATTTTTATTCAACGAGTCATCGTAAATAAACTAAATAAAAATGAATTTATAAAAAAGATTCACTCAGCTTTCCAAATAAATTTAAAGAAGACATTGTAAGTCAACAAGGATAAATAATATATATTCTTCAAAACCAAAAAAACTTCTATTGATGGAAAATTAAATAAGAAAAAAATCAATAAAATCAAATAAACACTTCCTGCTATGAAAAAAAAGTTTCCCTGTTTTTCATGCAAAGCTTCTCCAAGGTATTTATTCTTATAAAACCGATTTATCAATTGAATTAAAGAATAAGAAAAAATTAAATACAACATTAAAAGGTTATCAAAAAATAATTCGGGATTTAAAAAATAAATTAATTCATCAATAAACAGATAGCATAAAAATAAAGCAAATAGCACCACACTACTGTGAAAAAAATTATCATATATTGGATTTGAAAGACTCTTATTGCCAATATAATTAAGGCCTTTCGACCATAAAAATCTTGAAATATTCCCATAAAATAAAATTGGAGAATAAATTATTCTAGTTAAAAAATAATATATAAGTATCTCTTGTGGGGAAGAAATAAAGCTCAAAATAAAGAGTTCTGTACTTCCAAGCAAAATGGAAATGGATTCAATTTTAAAAAAATTTCCACCCTTAATTTTAGAGGAAATGGATATATCAATTTTTTTTATTTCTATTAATTTAGAAATCATAAATAAATTAATTCCCAAAAGAGTAATTATTGGGATGTACGGCTGAATAGCACCTATGAGAACGGAAAAAAGAAGAGTTAGGTTAAGAAATAATATTGTCAAGTAACCAAATAAATTTCTTCCAAGAGATTCACTTTTTAATAGATAAAAAGAACTTGTGACTAGAAAAAATCCATAAAGAAAAGCATATAAAATATGTATCTCACTTTTTATAAAGTATGAATATGCGACAAAAGAAGATATAAAAATTATTAAAATCAAAATCGAAAACATAGAAAAGATTAATTGAAGTTCTTTTTTAGTAATTTCGTCTAGTAAGAAAGCTGTCTTAGCTTTAGCAAATTTTCCAAATTGAAAAATTGCTAAAAGTTGCATCAGGCCAACTATCACAAAAATATCGCTTGAGTTAGAAATGCCATAAAGCGAAATTAGAAATTTTAAGGTAATAAGTTTTACTATAAAAATTAAAGCTAGTGCAAAGGGGGAATATAAGCTTAAAGATTTTATTTCCATTTTAAAACTTTGAAACCTCTTTTATCTGCTTCTATTAAAATATCTTTTTTCCCATTTACAACAACTCCTTGATCACACCATTTTAATAATGGCAGATCAGATATATGGTCTGAGTAAGCAATAGTTTTTTTGTTTCCTTTATCTTGGTTTAGATAATCTCTAATTTTTTCAAGTTTTGCATTTCCTTTTAAATTTTTTGTTTTTAAATTACCAGTTACTTTATTTGTATCATCAAATTCAACCTTTGTAGCTATTACTTTGTCCATTTTCAATTTTTTTCCTATTTGTTTTACATAAATATCCAAACTAGCGCTGGCTAAAATAAGATGGTGGCCAGATTTTTGAAGTTTTTTTATTTCAATAGTTGCGTCTTTGTAAAGTCCTTTTTCTATAATCCTGGAAGCAAATTTAATAGAAATTTCCTCTAAAGATTTTTTTTCTACTCCCTTAAAAAAATTTTTCCAAAAAATAGTTTTTAATTCTTGGTCTGTAAGCAATTTAAAAAAATAGATAATTGTAGGCAAAATAATTGAATAAGATCTAAAAATTCTTTGGGGATAAAAAAAAAGGAAAAAAAATATAAATCTAAGATATGTATCTTTTTTTGTTATTGTTTTATCTAAATCAAAAATAACAATCATCTTAGGCTTTAAATATAAGAAATTTATTTAAAAAATAGTTCAAAACAAAAATTAGAAAAGTGGTTACCGTTTGTGATACTAAGTATTTATTTATAAAAACATTCAGGAAAGTGAAAAACAATGAATTTAAAAACAATCCCAAAAGACAAAACATAAAATATTTTAAGAAGCTTTTATGGATATCCTCATTAGACTTGAAGGTAAAAAAATATTGAAGATAAAAATTAACGAAGATAGCAAACACAAATCCTATGTTTGAGCTTAGTAAAGGAGCAATTAAAAAAATCTCAATTAAAATTGACATTAATGAAAGATGGGCAATTAAGGCTATACAGCCAGAAAATATGTATCTTAAAAACATAATTAAAATTATTTATAAAGATTTACTTCAATTAAGTTTTGAAGAATTGGAATATCAATGAAGAATAAAACAAATACAGTCAATGCAATAAAGGCAGAAAAAGACAAAAAAAGTTTTTCACCATAAAGCTTTTCTGGAGTCTGAACTATAGAATCTTTTTTTATTCCAAGATATAGATACCAAACAAATAAGAATGAAAAAAGAGGAAACGTAAGAATGAATTCGATTTTATATTTGATTAAAAAAATACCTAAAAAAAATGAAGAACATATTGCAAAGAAAAAGCTTGATAACAAAAGCTTTTGTTCATCATAAAATTTAAAAGATTTTCGATACATAGATGCTATCTTTTCATCGCCTATTTCTCTAAATTCAGCATATCGCTTTACAGACATTAAAAATGCCCCTCCCATCCAATAGCTTATTAGAATAGAAGAAGGCGGGAAGGAATCTATAACAATCATATGCCATCCTAGAATAAATCTTAAAGGGTTGTTGAGAGATTCTGATAAAACATCAAGATATGGTATGTCTTTTGTTCTAAAAGGGGGCACATTGTAGATAATACCCATCAATAAAAAAATCAATATCCATATTATGAATGATGATCCTAGATATAAAGAAAAAGCTAAACTTAAAAATATAAAAAACAAGTACTCAAATATGACAAGATTCCGATTGAGCTTTCCTTGGGCACCTGGCCTAAGAAATTTTTTAGGATGAGACTTGTCTGTTTTAGAATCTAAATATTCATTGATTGTATAGTTTGCCGAAGCTATGAAACCTAATGCTAAGAACCCGAAAAAAATTTTTATAAATAAAGTATTTAAATCTTCAGAAAATGAAATAACAATTAAAGCAAACAATAGTCCAGGAATAGCAAATATATGCTTGAACCAATGGTCAAATCTTGCAATAGATAAATATGGTATTAATTTAAGAAACATCTTCTTTTTCTTTTGTAAATAAAACTAAATATGAATCAAAAAGGTTTAGAGAAATTGTTAAAGTCTTAATAAATTTTGGGATGGGTAAGTATTTAAATAATGGTATGTACTGAGTAATTCTTTTAATTAGATATGAAATTGGAAAAGACCAAGAAGGTCTAGTAATACTTATTCTTTTTAGGCCTGACTGCTTTAATGCTAAATCAATTGTTTTTAGATTAAAATAACATACATGGGCTGTTCTATAGTGCCACCACCTAAATCTCATCAATCTAGATGCAAAAGAGCCGACATCAGGCGTAACTAATACTCCTAATCCATTTCTTACCATTAAATTATTTATATTCTTTAGGAGTTCAACCGGATCTGTAACATGTTCAATTACGTCAATTAAAGTAATTACATCAAATTTTCCCTTTAATTTTTTTGATGGTAAAACTGTATTATGAAGATTTAGGCCTTTTTCCCTTGCAATTTTACAAAGCCATTTAGATGGTTCTAATCCCTCGCTATTAAAGCCAAAGTTAATAGCCTCCTCAACTAGAATGCCTGATCCAGCCCCAATATCTAAAAGTCGTCCAGACTTTACTTTTTTATTTATTTGCTTAAGAATTTTTTTTGCTTGAATAGATCTTGCTTTGGAAGTTTCTATATATTCCTTATCTTCCATATCTTCGTAAAATTTTGTTATTTCTTCTACATCAGAGCATTGTTGAAAGGAACAATCATTACAAAGATAAAGATTCGCAGTCAATCCATATTCCATATCTGTGATTTTAAAGTCTTCGGCACTTAAAGGTTCTCTACTGCCTTCTTCTTTGATTAAAGATAAGTTTGAAGAATTACATATCCAACATAATTCTGATTTATATTTTGTATTAGATTCTTTCATTTATAGTGAAGCCGCAGCTTTTAAATAGCGACTTATATTTTTCTTTATTTGGTAAGGAAATCACTATACTGGAAGTTAACGTGAAATTTGGCCTTAGCAGCTTTAGTGGATTTAAGACATTTTCATGACCTGCAACAACTATTTCATTTTTATCCAAGTATTCCAAGGTCTCTTCTTCGATTGATTTGTTAAATAAGTCAGATTTTAGTTTATTAAAAAATACCTCTCTATTTAAGTGCTTAATGTAATTTTCGTGATCAAAATAAAAATGGGCATAGTCACCTAGAAATTTGGATTTTAAAGAAAGATAATTCAAATAAGTATCTAATCCATAAGCGTTATTAATTGCTAATAATTTAAAGTCTTTACAATATCTCAGTTTAAATGCTTCATCTGGAAGTTTTGGATCATTTAAATTTGAAAAATATGTCCACTTATTAAGATTATTAAATGTTTGAGAATTTACGTTTTTTCTGAAATCTGATAGAGAGTAAATTTGAATTGGTATTAACAATAGTCCTATAAAAATTGCATTAATAAAATTTTGATTAGATTGTTTAAGCAAACTAATTAACTTTGAAATTCCTAAACTCATTAAGAAATTATTTCCCTCAAATCTATCCAGAAAATAAATAAAAACTGCTATTGATAATATCAATAGGCCTAGCAATCCACCTTTTCCATAAAAAGAAATTCCTGAAATAAATAATGCAGAAATTATGATTGATCTCAAAAAAAATAAATTTCTTGAAGAAACTATAAAATAAGATAAAAGTAGGACAAAAAAGAATTGGTATAGTGCCATTGCTCTTACGGGGCTTAAAAGAACAAGCCTAGGATCTGGAAAAAGTTTATAGAAAAATGCTGTGTAAAGACCTCCTACAAGAGCTACCAAGAAAGATAATCCGAGTAAAAGAAAAAGATATTCCTTAAAAATTTGAGATTTTATTTTATTTATAAATTTGTAAAAAATATAAAAACTAATCAAAAAAAAGATTAAAACATATGTGTTTTGCAGATGAAAAACATCTTCTTTATGGTCTCTTTCGAAAACTATATTTACAAGGTTTAGTTTGTAATTAAAATCGTGTGGAATTGGGGAGTTTCCACTTAATAAATAAACACTTAATAGAGGAGGAAGCATCCAAATTAAGTTCTGCAATTTCTTTTCTTTATAAATACAAAACAATATGGAAGCTCCTACAGGTAACCATGCAACTTTTATCGTAAGTAAAATCATTAATGTGCTTATCAAAAAGGTTGCTATCCACATCCTTTTTAAAGTGAACAAAACAAGAGGGAAAACTAAAAAATGAGCAAAAGGAGTCGCTCCTACAGTATGGTATATAAGAATACTCCCTTTCGGACCTTCAAGAATACCTCCATCAAAAACTAATAGAGGTAATACTATTAGTAAAATATTTGTAAAGTTATCAACTTTTAAAAAATCTTTGATGATAAAAAAAATGCTTACTAAAGCAATTAAAGAAAAAAAACAATAAAGTCCAAAAAACAAAATATCATTATCAGGTGAAAAGTTTGTGTATTTAAAAAGGCCATAAAAAATGGATGATTCTTGTACAAAACTATTTAAAAAATAAATATCATTTTGAAACAATTTTGGATTTTTAATGAAATCATATAGTCCCGTATAGAAAGGATGATAATTTCCTTGATATCTTGTAAATAAAGAAGTAATTAAAATAAATAAAAATAAGAAAGGCATTAGTAAACTGCCTCTACTTCTTATATAAATAGTTTTCACGAATTTATTATTTCTTCCTTATTTGTAAGTTTTCTTTCCATAAAATTCAAAATAGATTCTTTACTTAAATAAACTTTTTCGTAGCTACTCAAATCTATAGAGAAAGATTTTCTATCCTGAGCTACTTTAAAATAAGGAAAATATATTGGCTTTTTCTCAAATATATAATGAGAGTAAGACAAACCATTCTTTTTATTAATTTTGTTATTTAACGATGCCCAGTTTTCTAAATTAAGAATTTCTAGGAATTCTTTTTTACTGCTTGGATCTATAGTTGCATTTTTTCCTTTAACCCATGCATCTCCGCAACATATTATCGGTGCATCATATAAGCATAACTCCATAGACATTTTAGTTGCATAGACAAGATTTAATTTTGAGATACTAGCTAAGAAGTATGACGATATTTTACTTTCTGGGGGAACTAAAATAATATTTTCAGGTAAGTTTTGAAGAAAATCTAAGTCAGCGACTTTTTCTCTTGAAACCGAGTGAGATATTAATTCACCAGGATGAACTCTTATAATGAGTTTCTTTGTTGCAGAAGTTTTAAAGAAATCCACAGTGTCTTTAATCCAATCAACCATGTCATCATATAAATTTTCCTGAAAATGTAACCTTGCATCCCACACTACGTTTGTAAATAAAACGGCAAGATCTTTCTTATCTTCTTTAAGACCAATTTTTTTCAGTTCCTTCAAAGAGTCTTTTAAAGGTTTGTTGTTAAATTGTTGCCAGTCTTGTGATCCTTTTTCCCTGCTAACAAGATACTCTTTGGCTTGCTTTAATTCACTTTCAGTAAAACTATCTAAAGACAGCTGCTCGGAAGATTCACTGGGTAATATCTTGTGATAAGTATCATTCTTTGTAAAATAAAATCTATTTTCTCTGTAGCTTGTATTGTAATTATAAAAATTGATTTGTTTCTTTTTAAAAATTTTATTTAGGATGCCATGTGGGACATAAATACCATGTACCCAAACTCCTGTATCTACAGATTCAATAGATAAGATTTTTTCATAACAGAAGCAAATCCTTAATGAAGAAATAGCATACCTCTCATATAGTTCCTCAGATATTTTATTCTCATCGCCTAAACATAAATATCTCAAGCACCCTGCTATGATGTCTTCTCTAAGATTAATTTCTTTATAAAAAACATCACCTAAGAGCTTTAATTTTTTTATTGTCTCATTTATCTTTTTGTGATCTGCTTCTGTCAGTAAATCAGATATTTTATAAATTTTAGCATTAGTTGATTTCCATAATTCTTCTGAGTTTTTAAAACAAACTTTACAAAGGTCTTGCTTTTTTGGAGACTCACTTAAAGTATTATCTAATCTATCTTTTTTTTTGCTTTTCCATATAGAGGAGTTTAAGCATGCAGGTAGGTTTTCATCACATATTAATACAGAAACCGAGTGTCCTCTGTCCACCAAATATTTTGCTAACGAGGAATCTAGAAGATTAGAAGCTCTATGAGAACCAATAATAGTACCAAAATGAAAATTTTTTTTTGTATTAACGTCTACTTTTTCTAAACTAATTTTAAGCTGATTGAAATCTGGATAGGGGGAGAATCCAGTGAAACTTTTGATCAGATTTCTTAGGCTGTAAGGAAGCAAAAGCCAGATTTTTGTTAATTTCAACTTTGAAACAAATGTAAACAAATTATTAGTCTAAAGAAGTTTTTATATCTTCTAAATTCGTTGTTGGCAGCCCTTTCTCTTCCTTTAAACCATATAGTTTTTCACATCTTACTCTGTCATTGAAATGGATAGTTGAACATTCAATTAAAATACATTCCTCTAAAGCTTCTTCTTGATGAATACTCCCAGGAGGAAAATGAACAACATCTCCCGGATAAATTATTTTTTCTTCTAGCTTCCCATTTGAATTATCAAACCTAATTATCAATTTTCCTGATAAAAGAACTGCTGTTTCGTTTTTTAATCTATGAAACTGTAAACCTCCTTTATGCCCTTTTTTAATCTTTAATTTTTTTACCATAAATTCATCTTCAACCAAAGATAACAAGAGCTCTTCACCCCAGATTCTTTTTCCTATTTTTTTTGTTTTTGGAAAAATTGGAACCTCTTTATAACCAGCTTTGTTCATAAAATTATTTTAACTGTTTTTTTTGAAAATAACTTTTTTTTGAAATTTTCTTAAGAACGTTTGGATTTTTTTTTATGATTTGCTCTAGTAAATTCCAGTCTTGATCTGTGTTTATGTCAAATCCGTCATTTTCTTGAGTAATCAAAGGAGCGACATTATTTCCTGAAATTGTTCCATATTTTTTGATGTTAGCTATTCTTGAAAGTTCAAAAGAAGCATTTTGAACGTAAATCTCGGGAAGATTTGCATACTGATGGCTATGCCATGGAGTGCCATTTAAATTTTTTTCTAATAAAGGTTCCATTTTAAAGCGATTTTTTATCTTCCACATTTTTCCAGGATGTTCAGAACATAGATTTACAGCTCTTACTGAATCAATTTTTTTATTTGATTGAAAAATTTTTAAAGCGTCAATAAACATTCTTTTTTTTCTAAGAGGACTTGTTGGTCTTAAAATACAAAATGCATCAAATTTGTCATCTAATATTTCAAGAATCCACTTTACCCATTCAATATCTGGAGATTTGGACGTTGCAGTATGTTTTGGTCTTAATCTTGGCACCTTAGCACCATAATATTCTGCTATCTGCTTATATTCAGACTTGTCAGTAACACAAACAATTTCATGAAATAGTTTACTTTCAAGGGCAACATCTATGGTGTATGCAATAAGCGGATGGCCTTTTAAATTCTTTATATTCTTGTTCTTTATTCTCTTAGAATTTCCTCTTGCAGGAATTAGACATAGAATTTTATTCATCAATATTATTATGATAAACAACCAAATCGCAGATTTCTCTAACTGCTCCTTCGCCACCTTTTTTTGAAGTTTTAAAATCTATAAAGGAATCTAATTCAGGAAAAGCGTCTAAAACTGCTACCTTTATACCAACTTTTTTATAAGCAGAGATATCATTGATATCATTTCCTAAAAACAAAGTTTCATCTTTAGAAATATTATTTTCTTCAAAGAATTTCTCTAAAAAACTTCCTTTATTTTCAACGTTTTGGTAACTTTTAATTCCAATTTTTTTTGCTCTAGCTGAAACCACTTTATTTTTTTCTGAGGAAACTATATAAGGTTCTAATCCCTCTTTGATAAGCTTTTTTAAGCCTATTCCGTCTGATCTACTGCACTTAACGAATTCTTTACCATCTTCTCCAATGTAGACAGAGTTATCTGTAAATACGCCATCGAAATCAAAAAAAATATATTTAATTTTTTTTAATTTTTTCTCAAGTGATTTGTTCAATTTAATCAAAATCAGTCCTTTCTTAATTTAATTATATTTAGAAACAAGTACCAGAAGAAGCTTAAATAACTAGGATATCTCTTTAATATTTCTGGCCTTCTTAAAGTTCTTATAAACCACTCTAAGCCTAAAAAAACCCAAATTCGTTCAGGTTGTTTTCTTTCCCCTGCAAACCAATCAAAGGCTGCTCCAACTGGACAAATTAAGTTACATTCAAGATTTTGTTTTTCCTCATAAGCCCAAATTTCTTGTTTTGGGGCTGTCATACCTACAAAAAGTATATTCGGTTTAAACTCGTTAATCTTTTTGAGAATAGCTTTGTTTTCTTCAGGTGAAAAGTTTTCTTTAAAGGGAGGTGAAATTGATTCAACACATATTTGTTTATAACTTTCATCAATTCTTTTTTTAATTTTAGATAAGACTTTTTCACTTGAACCCATAAAAAATACCCTATATTTTTTTTTATTAGCTAAATCTAAATAAAAATAAAGAAGATCTGTTCCCGAAATTTTCGGTAATTTTTTAAATTTTAATAGCAAAGATGCAAGACCAAAATATAGTCCATCCATAACTAAAAAATCCGAATTTTTAAAGGATTCATGTAATTTTTTATTTTTTGTACTCAATGAGAAAACATGAGGGTTGATAGTATTTACTAATAACTTTTTATTGGTTATTTCTGTAGGAAGAAATTTTTTTTCTTTGCAAAAGATTTTAAAATTAAACAATTCAAGTAAAAAATGTTTTTCTATGCTTTCTGTTTTATTATTTTGTTGATTAAGCATTTTTAAATATTTTTTATTAAAAAAATTTTAATATTTTTTTTGAGGCGTTCTGTATTCTATCTATAGATATTGAAGCATATAAAATTGAATTAAATAACTTAAGATCAGTATCATCTAATGCATCTTCAAGATCAATTGCTCCTGAGGCAAGAATTCCCATTGCCCACCAATCTCGCGATGAGTTTTTTACCTCTTTTATTAGTTCATCCTTTGAAGGGCAGATATTGTATGAATTTTTATTATAGTAAACACATAAAGAAGCTTTTTTAGGAATAATTTTATTTGCCTCAACAGGATTTAAAGTTATAAATGCAGGTTTAAAACCTAGAGATTTAATTGCATCGGTAATATCTTCAAAAGTTTTTTTATTTGAAATCCCCAAAAGAATATCGGTTAAAATATTATGAATACATATGTATTCAATATTTTTTGAGGGCATATCCTTTATCATTGTGTATATGAAAACTTTGATCAATGTAAAGGTTATTGGTTTTAATTTAAACAAGTCTCTGATAACTAAAGAAATAAGGGTGATTAAATCTTTTTGAAAAAAAGACAATATTCCAATGATTAGCCCTTTTGAAGCAACTAACTTGTTTAGCTTATGAACATTTGGAATTATAAAAATAAGTTTTGGAAGGTTTTTATTATTTTTGTAATATCCAGCTTTATCGAGAAGCGACTTTGTTTCAGGATGTGAGCTAATCATGAAATTTTCAAATCCAAGAGACGAAGACTGTTTTATTATTTCTACGGCTTTTTTTTCTCTATCATGTTCTTCTAAATAGGACTTAGATTTGAGTGAGTTTAAATGGCTAATTCCAAAAAAAGGATTATCGCCTAGGACTAATTTTTTCATGAATCGTTTTTAAAATTAGATCTGTCTTTAATGCATGAGATAATGAATTATCGAAATAATTGTTTTCTAAAAAATATTTCATTTGACTAGAAAATTCGTGTCCTCTTACATATGCATAGGATGAAATACCCTCTTCTGCCAAACTATGATTTATAGGTATTTTTCCGTTGCTTTTGAGCATATAAAAATCTGTGGTAAATGATTCTCCATCAGAGCAATCAATTTGTAAGTTATATGTAGCTTTTCTTACTTTTTTAGAATTACCTTCTAGTTTGATATAGCAATTTAGATCTTCATTTGACTCAGAATTTAGATTCAAAGTTGAATTATTTACATTTTTAAAAGAAGCTTCAAAAAGTTTGAGATCGGGAATAAAATTTAATCCCAAATTAATACAATGGCTTCCAAATTCGTTTATTAATCCTCCAAATTTTAAATCTGATTCCCTCCATGAATTTCCATTAGTTGAAAAATTAAAATTAGTCTCAAGTCTAATGTAGCATTTTGAAATTTTTCTTTTTGAAACAATTTTTTTTAAATCTTCAATGAGTTTGGATTTTCTTAAAACATATCCAACATAAATTTTTTTACAGTCTAGATCAAAAAAATTAGTTGCTAAAAGTGGTTTCTCAATAAAGACTTTACCCTCAAAACCTCTAATTAATTTTATGCTTTCTTGGTGATATTCTGGTGGAGAACATATAAAAATTGAATCGTATTCATTTATTTTAATTTTTTTTAAATCTTTGGGCTGAAGAAATGTATTTTTTTTAAAAAATTTCAAAGCAAAATTCAATTTTTTAGATGTGTCTAACACATCGATTATTTTTTTTCTATTTTGAGGATGAAGTCTATACAATGAAGCGTGAGAAATTCCCATTCTTCCAAAACCTATAATTAATGCACCCTTCATCAAACAAACAAGGAAAATAGCTTTCTCTTACCTCGTTCAAAAATTGAATAATTTTTAAGAAATTTATTATTATCTTCGTTAATTTCAGTAACAAAGTCATTCAAAGTTAAGTTGTTATCTGCCATAGTCATTTTAAATTTTTTACCCAAAGTGTGTGTAGCTCCTACCTTATGGCCATTTACTTTAACAAAGCTTTTATATGGATAAACAGTTTTTTGGGAAGAAAGAAAGTTATAAACGCACCAAGGTATTGCCCAAGAATCGACTTTTCTTTTTTGAAAAGCAATAAATGACGAAGGCATATCAGTACCTAAATTAGACGAAATTTCTTTGAAGAAAGTTTTAGATGGTTTTAACTTTCTAAGATATTCAATGTCAAAATCCTTCCAATATTTTTTCCATGTTCCCCACGCTAGTGAGCTTGATCTTTTTGATAAATATGTCCTGCAGAGTGGATTCTTTATGAAGGGAGAAAAACAAGTAATATTTGAGATGTCATCTTTATTTTCGTAGAAGTTAAAAAAAGCCTCAGGAAGGTTCTTATTAAAATAGATCAATTCAAGATCATCTTCTAAGCAAAAAAGTCTCTCATGACTCTTAAACTCACTTGATAAAGCTTGAGAAACATTTTCGGCACATCCATAAGGCTCGTCTCTTATTATTAAATCATTTATCAACCCTAAATCTTTTGATTTTATTAAATTTTCTTTTGTAATTAAGTTATTTGTAAAATGAGGTGAATTCTTTTTTGCTTCATCAAGATAAACTTTTATGTAGGGCCTATGATTACTGAAATTTTTATTTACCGATAATATTGCTTGCAAAATTTGATTAGGTCGATTGAATGCAAATAAAATTACTGTTTCCATTTTTATATTTAAGAAATTGCTTTCAAAAAATCCTCTGAAAAGTTTTTTAACGTAAGTTCATTTAAATATAAGTCCATTCTAGATAAAGATCTTTTTAATTCTAAGGTGAAATTTGATGATGATATTTCATTCAAATCTTTTAAACTTACATAACAACCCATTGGAAGATAATTATTCAAGATTTCTTCAGAAACAGAACCTTCAAAGCAAACAATTGGAATTCCTAAATTTCCACACTCCAAAATCACTAATGGAGATAAATCTTGTTTGCTGCAAAATAAAAAGATTAAATCAGATTTCAGATTATTATTAATGATTTCACTTTTGAAACTCTTTTTATTTGTAGTTTCTACAATTTCTAAGTTTTTATACCTTGTTACAGAATAATTTCTTCTTTTTTTTAAATATTGCCCTATGGCTAAAAAATTTAATTGAGGATTTCTTTTTGAAATTGATATGAATGTTTTGAATCCTTTAAATTCTTCTAAATATCCAAAATGACATAGGACCATATCTTTAAAGATTTTATTAGGTCTTTGATTATTTTTTTGTATATAAGTCGAAGGAATAAATTGTCTTATTAAGTGAATATTCTTATCTAAAAGAGAATGCTGTGCTGTAGAGATTATTCTATGATTTGAAAAAAAAATCTTTTGAAAAAATCTATATTTCATTATTTTATTTTTAAAGTCTAATCTAGTTAGAAGAAGAAAAACTCTAGGAGAAGAAGAAAGCTTTAAAAATATTAGTATGATGATATCTCTCAAAAAAGCTGGATATGAAATTGAAGGTTGAAATATTGTTAATTTCTTTTCCCTGAAAAGAGAGATTATTAATTCTATAAGCCCAAACGTTCTCAATCCTTGAGTATTATGAAATTCTAAAACGTAGTTGTGGTCTAAAAGTATTTTTACTTGGCCCACTATCTCACCTGAGCCATATTTGCCTGCTCCTCCAATCAGTCTTATTTTTTTTATATTGTTCGTCAATTATGGTTTTCTAAAAAATCTTTATAAGCCGCTTTAACTCCAGCTTCAAGGGAAGTTTTGCAATTCCAACCATAGCCTTTGATAATCGAAGAATCTAATAACTTCCTTGGAGTTCCCTCTAATTTTGACCTATCAAATATTAATTTTCCTTTATACCCAACAATATTTTTTATTAATTCTGAGAGATCTTTTATAGATATCTCATTCCCGGAACCTATGTTTATATGTGACTGAGAATCTTTTATGTTTTTTTCATATTCTTTTTTTTCTAGGGAAGAAAGAAAAATTATTGCATCAGCTAGATCTTCTGAATAAAGAAATTCTCTAAGTTGATTGCCACTACCCCAAATTATGACTTCCTCCTCATTATTGATTTTTGCTAAATGCAATTTTTTTATCAGACTTGGAAGGACATGCCCATTTTCGAGATCATATGTATCTCCTAATCCATATAAATTTGTTGGCATAAAGCTTCTATAGTCCCTATCAAATTGTCTGTTGTATGATTCACACATTTTAATTCCTGATATTTTTGCTATTGCGTAGGGTTCATTAGTCTTTTCCAAATATCCTCCTAGCAAGTCTCTTTCTTTAATTGGCTGATACGAATCTCTGGGGTAAATACAGCTACTACCAAGAAAAACTATAGAGTTAATGCCTTCTTCATGAGCTGAGTTGATTAAATTAACTTGAATTGAAAGATTTTCGTAAATAAAGTCTGCGGGGAAAGTGTTATTAGACTTTATTCCACCTACTTTGGCAGCTGCAATTATAATCAAATCTGGTTTATTTAAAGATAAAAATTTTCTAACTTTTTTTTTATCTAAAAGATTTAAATTTTTTTTATCAGCAGTAATAATTTCTGTTTTTTTTAAAGTTTTTAGCTTCCTTACAATTGAGCTTCCGACCATTCCATTATGACCAGCTACATAAACTTTTTTAAAAGGGAAGTTTTTTTTGACGATCACAGTTTTTCACTTAGTATAATTTTTTGAGACTTTGCTTTTAATAAATCATGTTCCATCATTTCTTTTATCATTTCTTTAAGTGAAATCTTACTTGTCCAGCCTAATTCAAGTTTTGCTTTTTTACTATTTCCTAGAAGGTCCTCTACTTCTGACGGCCTAAAGTATCTCTTATCAATTTTAATAAGTTCTTGTCCTTTTTTTATAAACTCTGAATTCAGAGGAGCTTTTTTAACTATTCCAACTTCTTTTAAGCCTTTTCCCTTCCAATAAATCTCAATATCCAAATATTTTAGACATGTTTCTACAAAATAGCGGACAGTAAATTGTTTTCCTGTCGAAATTACATAGTCACCCGGATTTTTTTGTTGAAGCATTAACCACTGCATCAAAACATAATCTTTAGCGTGACCCCAATCTCTTTTAGAATCAAGATTCCCGAGATATAAAGTATTTTGGAGACCATAAAAAATTCTAGATAAAGACATCGTAATTTTTCTTGTAACAAATGTTTCTCCCCTTCTTTTTGATTCATGATTGAAAAGAATTCCATTGCAGGCAAAAATACCATAAGCTTCTCGATAATTTACTGCGGCCCAAAAAGCAAATAACTTTGAAACGGCATAGGGACTCCTGGGATAAAATTTTGATTTTTCTGATTGAGGGGATTTTGTTGATCCGAAAAGCTCTGAGGACGAAGCCTGATAAAATTTTGTATCTAATAAATCTAGTTGTCTTATAGCTTCTAATACTCTAAGTGCTCCCAAGCCATTTACGTCTGAAGTATAAATTGGATTTTCAAAAGAAACAGAAACATGAGATTGAGCTGCTAAGTTATAGATTTCATTAGGTTTAATTTTTGAGATAATTCCATAAATTGAGCCTGTATCTGCTAAATCTCCATAATGAAGAAATAATTTTTTTGCGTTTTGTGGTTCTTCATATAAGTGATCAATTCTCGAAGTATTAATTATTGACGATCTTCTTTTTATCCCATGAACTTCATACCCCTTCTCCAAAAGTATCTCTGCTAAATAAGAACCATCTTGGCCAGTTATTCCAGTAATTAAAGCTTTTTTCAATTTAGACATTTCTTCGCTTATTAATTTTGTAAATACTATTTTTTTTGAATCTTAGATTTAATATACTTAAAAAAATTACTGTAACTATCGAAGTTAAAATTCCCCCAAACAAGGATAAAATAGCAATTAAAGATCTTCTAGGATAAGTTTTTTTTTCTGGTATAAAAGGTTCATCAATATACTCAAAAATATAATCATCGGAAATATTTGCTAAAGCAAGATCCTTCAGATTATTAGATATCAATGCAGAGATAGTCAATCTTGTTTCTGATGCGCTTGATAGTGAAAGTTGATTTTTTAAAAAAGTTATAGAATCTTCATATTTTCTTACATCTTTATTCTTTTTAAAGTTATTTATATCTTGAATAAGCCACTCTATTACTTTTTTTGAAAATAAAGGAGATCTAGAAATATATGAAATTTCTATTAATCCATTTTCTAATTTTATTACTGATAAATTATCCAAATAATGATCATGAACGTCCTCCTCAGAAGGTTCTAATTTTATGTTATCAAGTCCAACCCATGTGTTTTTTTGAACGTCATAAATACTCTTATCAAATATCTTTTTTTCTCCGTCCCAATATACAAGCGCAAATATATCTGATTTTAAAGATCTTTCTTTTGTAAAGTTGTTTAAAAAAGATCTTGATTGGAGCGTCGCTATTATTGGCTCAATTGATTGATTTCCTTGAATTAAATCTATACCAGTGAAGGAAGCTAATTGTGAAAAATTAGAACTTATTTCTGGACTGCTTTTTTCATCTACAGGCTTTATTATGGCAGTTGATTTGTAAAGATCATGGAGCGTTAAAGAATAGAAAATACCCGAAAGAGTAATTAATAAAGTTATTATAAAGATAAAAACTTTTGCAGGTAGCACATCTTCTAAAAAGTCTTTTAGAGATAAATTATTATCAATCATTTTTGAATTTTACATTAATTAACTATCAAACTCTTAAAGCTTTTGAAAAATCCAAGAAGAAAAG
>MDSZ01002867.1_pt1 | contig 23488 bp, 28 predicted proteins | sample 811201 | NCBI WGS metagenome assembly MDSZ01 (sample SAMN05326647, study PRJNA326480) | marine metagenome | isolation source: seawater | place: Indian Ocean: North | collected 2010
GAGATTATTACAATGGAGTCTATATCAGAAGCATTTAATAAGTGTTTTGTTGCGGATTTGATCTTCTCTGTATCTAGGACGGTGAGAGACCGCGCCGCGAATGGAGGCAGAATTTTTGTAGCTAAGAATAGAAATGGCCCAGATGGTTTGGTTTATAATTTGTTTATGGACACTAGTTGTGTTAAAGTTAAGGTGTTGGGTAATGGAGTTGAAGAATCATCCGAAAAGCCAGAGCCCCCGTCAAAGGTTCAGATGGTTTCGTTGAGAGAGAAATACAAAAACTACAAAAAAGGAATAAAAAAATGACAGTAGCGAACAAGATTTTATCAGAACTTACAGTACACATGAAGTATGCGCGGTATCTTCCGGAATTAAATAGGAGAGAGACTTGGGAAGAGTTGGTAACTAGAAACAAGAACATGCATATAAAGAAATTTCCTCAACTTTCTCAACAGATTGAGGAGGCTTACGAGCCAGTATTCGACAAAAAGATATTACCATCGATGAGATCTTTGCAATTTGGTGGGAAGCCAATTGAAGTTGCGCCAAATAGGGTTTTTAATTGTGCTTACATGCCAATTGATGATTGGCGCGCCTTTGGCGAAACGATGTTTTTGCTGCTCGGCGGTACAGGGGTAGGGTACAGCGTGCAAAAGCACCATGTAGACGCATTACCCGAAATTACTAAGCCCAATTCAAAAAGGACGAGAAGATATCTAGTGAACGATTCAATTGAGGGTTGGGCCGATGCAGTTAAAGCTTTGATAAGGTCGTATTTTTATGGGGGCTCGAAACTTAGATTTGACTATTCTGATATTCGTCTTAAGGGTGAACGATTGGTGACTTCTGGGGGGAAAGCTCCAGGGCCTCAACCATTAAGAGAGTGTCTTGTTAAGATAGAGGGAGTCTTATCGGAAAAGGAGAACGGTGATAAACTAAGTACCATCGAGGTGCACGATATGATCTGCTATATTGCGGATGCAGTGTTGGCAGGTGGCATCCGACGTGCCGCACTGATATCTTTATTCTCAGCAGATGACAAAGAGATGATCTCAGCAAAGGTGGGCAATTGGTGGGAGACAAACCCACAACGCGGCCGCGCAAATAATTCAGTGGTCCTGTTGCGTCACAAGATTGACAAAGAGTATTTTATGAGTTTGTGGGAGAGGGTCAAAGCCTCCGGCGCCGGCGAACCAGGGTTTTATTTTTCCAATGATAAGGACTGGGGTACAAACCCTTGTTGCGAGATAGGCCTACGCCCGTTTCAGTTTTGTAATCTAACAGAAGTGAATGTTTCTGACGTAGAGTCCCAGGAGGATTTGGAAGCTAGAGTTCGAGCAGCTGCCTTTATAGGTACGCTTCAGGCTAGCTATACTGACTTTCATTATTTAAGAGACATTTGGACGCGCACGACCGAACGCGATGCTCTCATTGGCGTATCGATGACTGGCATAGCGTCCGCACGCGTATTGGAATTGGATATGACAAAAGCAGCTAAAATTGTCAAGTCTGAGAATCGCCGAGTTGCTGAAGAGATTGGTATAAGGCCAGCCGCGAGAACAACGTGTGTCAAGCCAGCGGGTACAACGTCGTTGGTTTTGGGTACAAGTTCTGGTATCCATGCTTGGCATGACAATCACTACATTAGGAGGATACGAGTAAACAAGAGTGAACCAATTTATCTATATCTAAAACAGAACCATCCTGAGTTGTTGGAGGATGAATATTTTAGTCCTCACACTACGGCTGTGATTTCAATACCGCAATCGGCCCCAGAGGGCGCCACAACTCGAAGCGAGTCCGCACTTCAGCTTTTGAAGCGAGTTAAATTTGTAACCCAGGAGTGGGTCCGCCCGGGCTTCTCCAAGGGGCAGAATACTCACAATGTTTCGGCGACTGTTTCGGTTAGAGATAGTGAGTGGACTGATGTTGGAGAGTGGATGTGGGAAAATAGGCAGTATTATAATGGCCTATCTGTGCTTCCATATGATGGGGGGACATACGTCCAGGCACCATTCGAATCGTGCTCTAAAGAAAAGCACGATGTTATGTTGTCCAAATTAAAAGAGGTGGACTTGACCAAGGTCGAAGAACAAGACGACAATACTAATTTGACGGGCGAACTGGCTTGTGCTGGTGGCACATGTGAAGTTAAATTTGTTTAAAAAAAGTCTTGACAAATTCTAAAAAATAGAATATCATTAATTATAATCATAAAAAAAGGAGAAACTATGACGTTTAGGACAGAAGCTGACCTCTTTACGAAAGAGGAGCATGTTAAGAATTTTATTAAATCATTTCAAGCTATTGAAGATGCTATTTCCCCATATCAAGAACAAAGAAGAGATTTGAGGAAAGAGTATGATGAGAATAGCTGGTTGACAAAGCAAGAAATGCGAACTGCGGTTAAGGCATACAGGCTTATGAAATCTGAAGTGGACATGGATGAATTCCTAGAATATTTCGACAATATCAGAACAACTGTAAAGGAAGAATAGCATGCCATTGAAGGTGTTCAAGCCGGTAAATAGATACCTGCAGATAGTTCCCCATTTTGAGGAAGCTAAGACAGATGCAGGTATCCTACTGCCCGAGGACCACAATGCGAACAGCCCATATGTTCGAGCGTCAGTCGTTGCAGTAGCTAGTGATTGTAATAAGGAAATAAAGACGAACTTTCACGAGACATTTCCAAATACAATGAATATTATTGTCGACAAGACGATGATCCAGCAAGTGGATACGTCCGGAGACAAATACAATTTAATACTTGAGAATTATGTTTTAGGAATAATTAAAGATGTTTAGAATAATCTGCGCTGCGATGCTCCTGGTAGGCTGCCAGGACGAGGTCCAGACAAGGCTAGATCTTGGACCTTCAACCGGAATCTTGGACTACGCAGTTGAAGACGCTGCTCCGGATGTACACATTATAGACTGGACTCCACCCGATGCGTGGGTTGATCCTTGTATTGGTATAAGCAGTGGGAATGAGCTGTTCTGCGAGTGTAAGCCAGAATGTTGTCAGACGCAATTGTGGTACTGCCCTCCGAACGGTCTGGGGGTATCCGCAGCGCAGGTTATTATGAATATATGTGACGAGAATTTTGAGGTATGTGACCGTTCAATTGACCTTACGTGCCCTCCGAATGAAATACTATCTAGGAGTTCGTGCAACACCATACTAGAGTGCCCTCCTGGGATAGACAATGACATTACAATAACAGTTAGATGTGAGATAGAGGGCGTCGAAGGTAGACAAGAGATTTTATGTGCCAAGGGGGACATAACTTACGGAGAATGTGTGATTTGCGAGCCTTCCGAAGAGAGATGTAACTATCAGGATGACGACTGCGATGGCCAGGTGGACGAATTTCAAACAAATGTCTGCGGCACTTGTGGGCCTGTGCCTTCGGATGTGTGCGACGGCGCAGATAACGACTGTGATGGCCTCACGGACGAAGGGTTGGTAAGAGAGTGTCAAACTGCTTGCGATCGCGGCATTGAGGCCTGTTCGGAAGGTAATTGGATATCCTGTACTGCCCGTCAGCCCGTAGATGAGGAATGTGATGGTGAAGATAACGATTGCGACGGACAAGTAGACGAAGGCCTTAACTGTCTTTGTACCGTAGAGGACGTAGGGAACCTTATTCCTTGCGCTGAACCTCCTTTGATTTGTGGACAAGGGTTCAAGACATGTGAGTGTGCAAATCCAAATTGCAGCGAGATGAGGATGACCGATTGCGCAGCACTATGTGTTTATTTGCCACCGAATCCAGAAGTCGATTGTGACCATCGATTTGGTATTATCCTACAGCAAGAAGAGTGTAATAACTTTGATGAAGATTGCGATGAGCAGATCGATGAAAATTTGACCCAAGCATGTTACACCGGTGAGCCAGAGACTTTATTCGTCGGTGTGTGCGCTCCCGGAGAAGTCTATTGCCGCCGCGGCGAGTGGGGGTCAGATAGAGAGAATGCTTTTACAGTGGGTCATTGCGCCGGAGAAGTGACACCTCAAGAGGAGATCTGCGACGGGGCTGACAATGACTGCGACGGAGAGGTCGACTATGGCGAGGAGATAAGAGAGACGGATATCCTTTTTATAGTCGATTGGTCAGGCTCCATGGATGATGAGATTGAAGCAGTAAAGATAGCTCTTAATAGGTTTGCAACGCATTTTGCAGCTGAAGAGCCTCTTCGGTGGGGTTTGATTGTGGCGCCGAAAGAAGCTCCGGTGGGTGATGATGAGTTGTTGGTTTTGGTATCTGATATTGTCCCGTTTGAGCAATTCTTGGCTGCCTTCGCGTCGCTTGGTAACGAGGGGATGGACACCGGAAGTGAAATGCTTTTGGACGCGGTGTATCTTGCAGTAAGAGGAATCTCTCCAGCGGCAAACGTAGATATTGCCACTACCACTTGGTGGAGAAACACAGGCTCGGTCCCTCAAAAGGAGAATTTTATTATTAACTGGAGACCTGAGTCTCATCGTATTGTAATTGTGTTCAGCGATGAACCGGAGCAGTCGTACCTTAGAGATGCAGCAGATCCAGAAGGTCCAGTTCGCCCAATTACAGAAGAGGTAGTTCAGGATGTGGTCCGTGCAGGTATTAACTTAAAACTGTATGCCTTTTCGACTGGCTCTCCTTTAGGTGGGGGCCCTCACGATTGGGAGGACCTTGCACTTGCTGGCTCTGGCACTCGATTTCCCTTGACATCAAGCGCGCTGAGTATGTATAACAATTTAATGTCAATAATAGATGAGGCTTGCTTGCCTCGCGATGACGAACAAGCCAGTTTGAATAGGGTAAAAAAATCAAACTTCCTCATCTCGCCAAGGGATGGGTTTTATGATCATTTCAAAAAAGTATGCTACTCGATAAGGTAGTAGTAGGACACAGTTTAGACAGTGTCATGTACGCTCTGAAGTCTGATGCTTTTTTGGTGTTTAATGCCGAGCATCTGCCGTTTGAGTTTAAAAAATTGGACCCCTGCGTGACCTATGCTGAGAGAGATTTTTTGTTTGAGCGCGAACTCCTAAGTAATATTTTAGTTGAGATGGCACTTTCCGCACGCTTGGTAAATTCAGCGCCAATTAATAAGGTCCGAATCGATGGGAATACAGTTGGTTTGTATTTCGATGCTCGTCGTCCTCTTGAGTTTGAGTGCTCGGAGATTGTGGTTGGGGAGGCGAATATGTTGAGCTGTGAGAACAAAATTATAAAGATGAATAGACCAAGCGCAGTTTATGACTGGATGAACGCCCTTACAGCAGCCCAACATGATCTAGATACAATTAGTCTCGAATCAGAGTACGTCGAAAAAGTTTTGTTTTTCGAGTCTAAGCGCCCAGATGTTCCCAAGGGGTTTAAGGATGCTGTTGTAGTTTCTAGAATGTCCGAAAAGGATTTACAAAATTTTGAGTGTTCTGGGACTTATTTCCGTATACTATTGGAAAGGAAAATGAAAGAGTTGGGGATTAAAATTAAAAATGGAACCTCTAACGGCGGAAAGCCCATTTTTAAGTATCCGCAATTCTCGCCACCTAGGCGAATAGTTGTTGACGAGACGATTTACAGAGTGGTATCAGGTGGGCCTATAACGAGGTTAGATGAAAAATAAGAAAGACACAGTAGGGTTTCACTTGGCGGGGGTAATTCCAGTTTCTGGGCTTGAAACGGATTTTAATTTTCCGTGGCATCCAAGCCTGCAGCCTCTAGATAACGATTATCTAGCTATCGAAAGAGCGGTGTATGAGTGTGCGATGGCCGGCTGCGAAACTATATGGGTAGTTTGCAGTGATGACGTTGTAGCTTTGATAAAAGACAGAGTAGGGGATTATGTTGAAAGTCCATATTCCTTGGAAAAGGCTAGGTTTACAAAGTTCCCATCAGATCATAGAGAATCTGTGCCAATTTTTTACACACCAGTGCACCCGAAAGATAGAGATCGAAGAGATAGCTACATTTGGGGTGCTTTCCATGGGGCTCTGACTTCCTTTGTTGTGTCTTCAAGGATAAGTTCTTGGCTTATGCCCAACAAGTATTATGTGGCGTTCCCCTATGGTGTGTACGACCCACAGGAAGTGAAAAAATATAGGAAGGTTATTTCTAGCGAGAGGACTTTTTTGATGAGTTATAACGGTAAAACGATCGTTGATGGCGAATATTTGAGCTTTACAATGTCTCCAACAGAATATAAAAACTATGTATGGAATATTAAAGATAAATGTAGTGGCGGGGCCCGCACCCTTTCTAGGTCGAATCGATGGTCTGCACGGAACATATCAATTGAAGAGGCTATGTCTCCTTGTGATGTTGAGAGATCTTACATTGGGGAGGTTGAGAGGTATTTTAGAATTGATGATTGGCGATCCTATAGGGAGTTTATCTCTTCTGATTTTAAATTGAAAAAGCCTTCTAAAAAATTCATGAAGCCTTACGAATTTAATGGACTTTTTTACGAAAATTGATTATAATTGGTAAGAATGGAGTAAAGAATATGGAAAGAAATAAATCAGAGATACCTTTTGTTGGCCTACACGCACACTCAGTCGCGGGTTCAATGTTTGATGCCCTGGGGTACCCCCAAGAGCATATGGATTTTGCGTACCAAAACGGAATGAATGCTCTCGCCTTGACTGATCATGGAAATGCCAATGGTTTGGCGTACCAAGTGTTGCATTCCAAGAAAATGAAAGAAGACGGTAGAGATTTTAAGCCAATTTTTGGTGTTGAGGCTTATTTTATTCCGTCTATTGCGAACTGGAGAGAGCAATACGAAGAGACAAAGAAAGAAAAGAAGTCTCGCAAAGCTCTGGGTGATATCCAGACAGCATCCTCGGTGGAAGACGAGGCTTCGAAAAAGAAAATTAAAAACACCTTAAACCGCAGAAGGCATCTGATTTTGTTGGCGCAAAACCAGGAGGGGCTGAAAAACATATTTAAATTAATTTCAAAGAGTTACTCTAAAGATAACTTTTATAGGTATCCTCGCGTTGATTACGCGGCACTTAGGAAGCATAGCGAAGGTGTTATCGCCGCATCAGCATGTTTAGGTGGCGTGTATGCTGGTTGTTTATGGGAGCACCGCGAAGAAGGCGAAGAAGCCGTTCTAGCAGCTATGAGAAAAGTTACTGAAAAAATGATGTCAATTTTTGGACATCGTTGGTATGGGGAGTTGCAGTGGAACAATGTACCAGAACAACACGACCTAAATAAGTACATAATCCAGATGCACAGAGAGTACGGGATAGATTTGATCTCCACAGCAGACAGTCACTACTACAACCCAGAAGTATGGAAGGATCGAGAGCTATATAAGAGGTTGGGGTTTCTGGGCCGTGGACGCCCTGAGTATATGTCGGAGGAAATACCGTCTGATGTGGAAGATATTGGGTACGAATTGTATCCTAAAAATGGGGATCAGATGTGGGAAGCATATAAGAAGTATTCAAAGTTTACAAATTATGAGTATGATGATGATCTTGTTATGCGTTCCATAACCAACACACATGATATAGCTTTTAATAAAATTGAAGAATTCATGCCAGACAACACAGTGAGACTACCAGATTTTGTGGTACCAGCTGATGTCACCCCGGGCCAGGCTTTGGCGAAACTTTGCATTGAGGGCGCCCGACAAATGGGACTAGCCAACAATGAAGTATATGTCGGGCGTTTAAAAAGAGAAGTCGAAGTAATCGAGAAAAGAGGTTTCAGTAAATACTTTTTAACGATGAAAGCGATAAGTGACCGTGCAACAGAGATGCAGCTTGTGGGCCCTGGCCGTGGCTCCGCTGCAGGATCTCTAGTAGCTTATGTTCTTGGAATCACACAAGTGGACCCTGTTAAGTACGGGCTGCAGTTCGAGAGGTTTTTGACTGCGGGTGGGAAAGGTTATCCTGATATCGATTATGATGTTTCAGACCCAATGGTTCTCAAGGAGAGTCTCAAAGATGAGTGGGGGGAAGATAAGGTTGTCCCAATCACAAATTGGAACACCCTACAGCTTAGGTCGTTAGTTAAGGATGTTTCCAAGTTTTATGGAATCCCCTTTACAGAGGCGAATGCAGTTACTAGTAAGATGATTTATGAGGCGACCCCTTTGGCAAAGCAGGCACATGGTATTACAGCCGGTGTGTACAACCCAACATTTGAAGAGTTGATGAAATATTCAGACTCGTTGAAGTCTTTTTTGAAGAAATACCCAAGTATCAAAACCCACATAGAAACTCTCTATGGACAGGTTCGTTCGGCTAGTCGTCATGCGGGCGGCGTAGTTGTCGGCGAGGACTTGAATGAGTGGATGCCGCTTATTAACAGTGGTGGTGTAACTCAGACTCCCTGGTCAGAAGGCATGAATGTAAGGCATTTGGAACCCATGGGCTTTATTAAGTTTGACATACTGGGGTTGGCATCTCTTAGGATGATGGAAGGCGCGATAACTCAGATTCTAAAGAGGTCCGGAAATGAGAAGCCTTCCTTCAGCGACATTAAAGGTTTCTATCTTGAGAATCTACACCCTGATGTTATAGATCTACAAGATAAGCAAGTATGGGAGCGGATATTTCATGACGGTAAGTGGGTTGGAGTATTTCAATTTACAGAATCCGGCGCACAGAATTTCTGCAAACAAGCGAAACCCGACAACATCACAGACTTGGCGGCGATTACATCGATTTATAGACCCGGCCCCCTTTCAGCTGGCGTGGATCGAATGTATGTCGGCGCGAAACACAACCCATCAGACGTTGAATATATAAACGATGTCTTTAAGGAGGTTACAGAGGAGACATATGGGTTTCTAATCTTTCAGGAGCAAATTGCCTTGCTGGCTCATAAGTTGGGTAAGGATATTTCTCTTGATGATGGCAACAAGCTTCGAAAACTTTTAACTAAAAAGGGAACGGGAGAGGTTCAAGAAGAAAAAGACAAGATATGGCAAAAATTTAAAGATGGTTGTCTGGAAAAGGGCCTAGAAAAATGGCAAGCTAAAGAAATATGGGACAAGTTTGAATACTTTTCCGGCTATGGGTTTAATAAATCACACGCAGTTTCATATTGTATTTTATCGTTTCAGTGTGCTTGGCTGTTGAATTATTATCCTGCTGAGTGGACTGCTGCCTTTTTAGACAAAGAACCTGAATCTCGAAAGGAGAAAGCTATAAATATAGCAAAGAAAATGGGCTTTGACATTGAAAACGTAAACATAAACACATCAGGGGATTCTTGGGACATTTCCGCGGATGGTAAAACACTAATACAACCTCTTACGTCCATCAAGGGGCTTGGCGAAAAGGCTATTGAGCAGATTGTAAACAATCGCCCATTTAATACCGTAGAGGACTTTCTTTTTAACGATGATATAGTCTATAGCAAGTTAAATAAAAAAGCCTTAGATGTATTAGTAAGGAGCCAGGCTGCCAACGACCTTGTTGATGACCGTTTTGTTGGTTTGAAACATTTTTGGTCTGCAGTCGCGGTGGATCGGCCTCGAAAGGTGAAGGACCTTGAAAAAAATGTAGAAAAATACAAACCTGAAGGTGATTTTACCGAGGAAGAGAAAATAGAATACCTTGTTGATCTGACAGGCCTGTTTCCGGTTCCTCTGGTCATGGATGATAATCTAGCCAGGAAATTAGAAGAGATAGGGTGCCCTCCCATTGGAGAGTACAACTTGGAGCGTCCTGTTGCTTGGTTTATACCGAGGGAAGTGATAAAGAAAAAAACTAAAAATGGCAAGCAATATTATATAGTTAAAGTTATTGATGGCAACAGTGAGCTTACCTCGATCAGGTGCTGGGGGGTCGACCCGTCCAGAGACAAGATTTACGTCAACAGGCCGTACATGGCCAAACTTGACTGGAACGCCCAATGGGGTTTTTCAGTAAGAAGATTTCATAAAAGTTTTACAATGTTAGCATAAGGAGTATCGATGAAAGTAAAAGTTTATAGAACAAGGGAGACAGCAAAGTTACCAGTTAGAGCACACGAAACTGATGCTGGAATGGATTTCTTTTTTTCACCGGAGGTCATGAAGCCTGTGGTGATATTTCCTAAGGAGTCTTATTTGTTACAGACAGGTGTTAAAATGGAAGTCCCAGCGAATTTTATGCTGCAGATTATGAATAAATCTGGAGTGGCTTCTAAGCGATCTCTTGTCACTGGCGCCTGTGTGGTCGACCGCGGTTACGATGGGGAGATATTTGTGAACCTACACAATATCGGCGATCAACCACAAACCGTAAATCCAGGTCAAAAGATTGCACAAGGGGTTTTTGTTCAGATAGCTGTTCCGTCTGTGGAAGAGGTGTTTGAGGATTCGATTTACGAGCAGGTCACGGCGAGAGGTCAAGGCGCTCTGGGATCAACAGGGGACTATTAGAAATGTCGAGTCTAATCAGAAAGATTAAAAGAAAAAAGAAGAAGGAACTCGAAAAGGAATTGTCAGACAAGGTGGCGGGGATTTTAAATATTCCAGACCAATGTACCGCCTGCGATGCACCGTTCGATAAGACAAACAGAGAGATGGTTGAAACGTGGAGAGTGATAGTGAGGAGGCAGAAGGGAAAGACAAGGCTTTATTGCCCTCCTTGTTGGGATATTGGACAAGAGATGTTGAAAGAAATTATGAAAGGTGAAAAAGATGTTGAGCAGTAAAGCAGCGGGTGCCATGTTTAAGTACACATTTTCGTTTGATGACGTACTGTTGGTGCCAAAATATAGTGATATTGTGTCACGAAAGGAGGTTGATATAACGGGGACCCTAGGAGAGCATCGATTCGAATTGCCGATCATCTCTAGCCCTATGGATACTGTCACGGAAAGTGAGATGGCAATATCTATGGGTACCCATGGCGGGTTGGGGATTGTACACAGGTATAACACAGTGCAGGAGCAGGCAGAGATTGTAAGCAGTGCCCGTTACGGACTTCAAGACTCGGCCCACGTAGGTGTGGCCGTGGGGATTTCAGGTGACTTTTTAGAGCGCGCCGCGGCAAGTATTTCCGAGGGCGCAGATGTTCTCTGTGTTGATGTTGCCCATGGCCACCACGCAATGATGGAGAGGTGCATCAAGACTTTGAAAGACAAGTTCCCAGAAGTGACAATGATGGCAGGTAACGTGGCAATGTCAGACGGGTATTTAGATTTGTCAAGTTGGGGTGCAGATGCGGTAAGGGTTGGTATTGGAGGGGGTTCAATATGTTCAACAAGACTGCAAACAGGCCATGGAGTGCCCACACTGCAGTCTATTTTTGCTTGCTATATAGCGAGGTCTATGGCTATTTCAAATCCGGATACCGCCCCAGAAGGCTTCACACCTGCTAGTATAATTGCTGATGGTGGGATTCGCACATCGGGAGATATAGTGAAGAGCATCGCTGCTGGCGCAGACATGGTTATGCTTGGTTCGATGTTAGCCGGCACAACACAGGCCCCAGGAGAGGTATTTGTTTCAAAAGATGGCAAAAAACATAAAGCATATAGGGGTATGGCTTCGCGCGCTGCTCAAATCGAGTGGAGAGGTCGAACAAGCTCTTTAGAAGGGATTTCCACTATGATATCTTACAAGGGGGATGTTAGTGCGGTTTTGACAGATGTGAAGCAAAATACAAAGAGTGGGTTTTCATACACTGGGGCACGAACTGCCTCTGAACTTAGGAACAAGTGTGAGTTTGTCATCCAAACAGCAGCCGGCCAGAGAGAGAGCAGTACTCATATATTGGAGAAGAGATGAAGGAAAAGAGAGTCATATTTAACATGCCCGTAAAAAAATACGCAGATTTCCGGATCCGCCTCCGCCACGATGGATTAAAACAGTATCAGCTTTTTAATTGGTTGGTAGACAAATACTTAAGTAATGATGCTGATGTTTTAGAGTCGATTACTGACTTAAAAGTGGCAATCTCCAGCCAGGGCAAGTCCAAAATTGCTAAAACAAGGGCCTTGATTGATGAAGGTAATGTGCTAAAAGGTCAGTTCGGATTAACAGCCGAAGATTTGACAACTCTTTATGACATCATCGAAAAGGAGATTCCAGAAGTATGAAAAAATGCGCAAGAGAATGCTTGATTTATGATCAATGTTGTGCCCAAACCGAATGTAGGCATTGGATAAATTACGAAAAAGAAAAGAACTGTTCCCTCATATCTGTGGAAGTGAACGGCCCCATGACTTTGATGCAGGTGGCGGAAAGATTAAACGTCAGCTTTGTAAGGGTGTCTCAAATAGAAAAAAAAGCCCTTAAAAAATTAAGCAAGGTTTTGTAAAATTAGTTCTTTTTTACTAGTTTGTGACTATTTAAATTGTCATTCTATAATTTTTTGAAAAGGAGTGTGATTAAAATGACTAGAAGATTATTAAACGAAAATACTATAAACAGATTCATGGAACTGGCGGGCAACAACAAATATGCAGCGTCATTCCTTAACGAAGCCGACAAGAAAAAGAAAGAACAGGCGGAAGAGCCAGCAGATGACTCAGCAGACGCTGGAGCAGGCGGTGGAGCAGACGCTGGAGCAGACGCTGGAGCAGACGCATCCGCATCCGCAGCCCCTGAGGGAGATATTGCGCCAGACCCAGGCGCCGGCGCAGACGCTGGACTAGCAGGAGACGTTGATTACGAAGTCGACGAAGCCGACATTCCAGCAGTAGAAACAACAATCAAGGTCCTCACAGGTCTTGTCGACGCTGCCCGCGGCGAAGCAGGCGCCGGAGGCGATGCGCTAGCAGGTGGAGATCCGCTAGCAGGTGGAGATCCGCTAGCAGGTGGAGATCCTATGGGCGGAGGCGCGCCAATGGCTGGTGGAGATCCTATGGCAGGCGCTGTGGCTGGTGGAGATCCTATGGGCGGTGGAGCACCAGCACCAGGAGGAATGCCTCCTGAAGAAGAGGAGCCGATGCCCGGAATGGCAGAGTCTTTGCGAAATACGCATGTTTTTACAAATCGAGAGATTAACGGAATGACACAGGAAATCTTGAAGAGAGTAACTAAGCGCCTCGTACGAGAGAGTTTGAGAAAATAATACCTTTTTAATCACATTTTAAAAACCCTGCTTTTTTTTAAAAGTGGGGTTTTTTTATTGTAAAATAGAAAAAAATAGGTTATAATGAGATATGGATTTTTGGATAAACTTGTCATTTTATATTTTTGGAGCACTATCGTACTCCTTTATGTCTAGATTGTTCAACGAACACCACGGCCGTCGCATCTTCTCTGAGTTGCAACGGGTCATGTTTTCAATCGTCGCCACAATTGAAGTGGACTTCCGAAAAGCGGTCAGTTTTAAGTTGCAAAATTTAAAAGAGGCTGGTATCCCAGAAGAAGATCTGCTAATGTTAGAAGAAGTTGATAATGAAATTATAGAAACTTGGAAGCAGACAATAATTACTAGGACACTAATAGAGTGTCCGAAATCAATGCAGAGTACTAGAGAGTATCAGGCCTGGGTTTCCCTGCTAGATCCAGAAAACTCAGAGGAGGAAGAATAAATGCCAATACTAGAAGAGATAGTGAAGAAAAACAAAAGGAAGCAAGCAAGCGCCATATCATTTCAAGATTTGATTCGAGAGGTTAAAGAAGCCTTTATTAATGTCGCCGGTGTCCCATTGAAAGAGAAGGTTGGAGGGCCAGAAATTGATCTGACATCAGACCGCGATCTAACCAGAGATGAAGTCATGCAATTGACACTTTCAGCGATACCAGAAATAGCCGTAACGGAGCTGGGGTGGACCAAGGTTACAACCCCAGAAGATGGAGAAGGACAAGAAATATCAGCACCTGCACGACAACAGCTTATGAATTTCTTAAACAATGTTCAAGGCGCTGATCTAGAGGATAAACTTCGAAGTTTGGCACAGTTTTATAACTCTGATACCGGTATGGTAGCCATTGAAGGTGTTTCCCCGCAAGAGAGAATTAAAAACCTCTTTTCGTATCTGGTTTTTTACAAAACACTTACCAAGGTTATTTCCAACTTCAACGCGGCGTCAGCTGGGTTTAGTTTCGAATCTTTCTTGTCTGTGCTCACGAATGGTAAGCAGATAAAAGCTAACACCGGCACTATCGCAGACTTCCAACAAGGTAACGGAGTCCCAATCAGTTTGAAACTTTACCAAGAAGCCGCGGTACACGTCGGCGGATCTTTTGTCGACTTAGTGGGGGACTTGACCGAGCCTCAGTTTGCACCTCATGACTACATGCAGTACCTTGTTGTTTTAAAGGACTTCGCGGAAGGTGGAATGAAAGAAGGGTTAGATATTAAGGGTACTTTAAAATGGTATAGGTGGAATTTTACTCTGGACAACGTGGCCAATATCATTGGAAAGACTTCGGAAAAATACAATAAATGTATTCAATTTCCGATGGAGTTTATACAAAGAATCAACGCTGGAGAGGATTTTGATTACGCAGCTACTCTTCCCGCGCTTACAAACTTGCCTTCTCCTGAGAAGTTAGAGACTGAATTTATTGCAAATCTAGACCAGGAATTAAAAAATGCAGGGATTGCGCTAGGCTCGGGCAACCCCGAATCGGACGACCCAGTCGAACAGATGAGTCAAGTAGAGAGAATATTGCAAGCGATAGACTATGCCAAGTCTGACTCTTCATTTAATGATGCCGATCCCAAGAAGTTCGGCGGAGTGGAGCAGGGTGTAATTAGAGGGGTTTCTACTTTTAATTATAGGTTGCTTTTTGCGAAGGTAAGGGAGCTTCTGCCTGAGAAGCCCTATAGAGAACAACAAGGGGTATGGAAAGCTATAACGAACGCGAACGCGGCCGTTATAAATAGGCACGCAGCTTCAAAGAAGACGGCAGAGAGAAATAAAATTTTGAGTCGCGCAGACTTGTTTGCTTCGGTGCAAGACTCAGTAGAGTTTTATAACGCGTTACCAACCCCAGAATTGAAAAAGTTGGCTCTTAAAAACAGTAGAGGTGTGCTGGCTACACTACAGTTTAGTATGAACAGAGGGCAAGTGTATGACGTTGACAGACTCGCACAGCCCTTTTCGGCATTACCAGAGGGTCAAGAAGATGTTTTTATAGGAGAGTTAAACATTGGCCGCTCTTATGTTGCAGATATTTTGAAAGTTGCAATTCAAGAAATGAATGATAGCTTGTTTGAGTTGTTTAGAAGCGTACAGGTGATCGTTAGAGACTCTCAGGCGTTTGTTGCAACGGGGTTGGATGATGATACCTTAGCCCAGAGTGTGATCCAGTCTGCAGACGATGTGTCAACAAGAATAGAAGATAAAATAACAATTTAATAAAAAAGAGGAAATATGATTAGTAAAAAATTTAGTTCTAAGGCCGAGTTTTACGCAAAGGTTCTAGATGCGGCGCGCTCACTTGGTGAGTGTGTTTCTTCTACTTTGGGCCCCAAAGGCAGAAATGTTATAATTAAATCCAAAGACGGTAGTCCAATGATTACAAAAGATGGAGTTACTGTAGCAGAGTTTTTTGAATTGGAGGATCCCATACTGAATACTGTGGTCTCTATAATTAAGCAAGCCTCTAGAAGGACTAACCTAGAGGCCGGCGATGGCACAACTACTTCGACAGTCCTTGTGGCCGCTCTCGTCGAAGAGGCAATTCAAATGATAACAAGCAAACGCTGCTCTTCTCCTATTTTTATCAAAAGGGGCTTGGAAAAATCATACAAGGTCTTGTCTAAGCATATCGAAGAGATGTCGCGACCTATTTTGAACATTGAAGATATTCGGAATATTGCTACAATTTCCGCAAATAATGATCCTTCTGTTGGGGAGATGTTATCTGAGGCTGTTGACAAGGTTGGCAAAGAAGGGTCAATTATTGTAGAAGAGGGTAGGTCTAATGAGACTGTGCTTGATTTAGTAGAGGGGTTCTCTTTTGATTCTGGGTTTGTTGCAAACGCGTTCATTACAAATGAGCGAAAGTCAACATTACACCACGAAGAGTGTATGTTTTTAATTACTGACCATAAGATAGACAAAGTAGAGCAGATACTGCCCGCCCTAGAGTTGGCTGCACGAGCTAGCAAGCCGTTAATTATTGTCGCAGAACAGGTCGAAGGCCAAGCTTTGGCCTCGTTGATTATGAATACGATGAGGGGATCCCTCAAAGTCGCAGCTATTAAGCCCCCAAGATACGGAGAAGAGAGAGAAAACATTTTAAATGACTTGGCGCTGTTCACTGGGGCTAAGTTCTTCCAGAAGGGTTTGGGTCACGACCTGTCGGACATTTCAGTGGATGATTTTGGTTTTGCAGAGTCTTTTGAAGGTGGAAGGTATTTGTCAACTGTGATTGATGGAGCCGGCTCAGTCGAAAAAATACAAGCTAGAATTGACTCTCTGAAGAAGGAAATTATTGATGCTCCTTCTGCTTTTGAGGCAGAAAAAATACAAGAAAGGATAACAAGGTTGGCTTCTGGTGTTGCGATTGTCAAAGTCGGTGGTAGCACAGAGGTTGAGGTTACAGAGAGGAAACATAGGATTGAAGACGCTCTGGAGGCCATTCGCTCCGCACAGGCTGAAGGTGTCCTACCTGGTGGCGGCACTGCTATGTTTCGGCTATCTGAAGCTTGTTTACGGGACCTTGAAGAGGTCCTGGTAGGAGAAGAGCAGGTATGTATAGATATTGTACAAAACACGCTCAAATCGCCACTCTTGACCCTTTGCGCCAATGCGCATGTTGATTATGATAATGTTGTATCTGGGTTGCGGGAGATGAGAGATGAAAACCAAGGATTTAATTTTATGACTAATAGACACGAAGATTTGTTTGAATCTGGAGTAATAGACCCAGCTAAAGTAGTTCGGTGTAGTATAAAGAACGCACTATCAGTTGTGGCGACACTAATTATGACCGAAACGGCAATTGTGGAACATTAGAATTTGTAGACACTATTTATTATACGCAGGGAGGGTTCCAAAATGTCTGATAATTTAGAGTCTCTATTAAAACTTGATTCCAAGATTGATCGTATCTGCAACGGAATGGATACAATGAAAGAAAAACAAGATCAAATGGCTGATGACATCAGCAAGATCAAAGAGGCGGTTTACAATCCTGAAGAGGGGCTTTATGCTCGCATACGTGAGCTTGAGTCGTGGAAGAAGACGTCTACGAAGTTGATTTGGACCTTGGTCACTTCGACGATTGGCGTCATCGGCGCTCTAATTTTAAGAAATTTTCCTTGACATGGTGAGAATTTTTTGTTATTATAGACATAATGGAAAAACAAAAAGCGAAAATTTTCTTGAGCAGAATTGAATCTTACTTATTGGAACACGGCATATCTGTAGATTATGGTGCAGACCTAGCCAACGTATATTGGCCCACTGCAGATATGATAGAAATAAACACAAGGCAGGATTACGAATCCAGGGTGTACTCTCTGCTTCACGAAGCTGGGCATGTTCGCCTCCGCTCTTCGGGCGATCCCCAGAAGAAATTCCCTTTTATGAAAAAGCGTCTTGAAGGCGCCAATGGAGAATATCGACGAGATATGCCACACCGCATCGACGTCTTGCGCGAGGAGGTTCTTGCCTGGGAATCAGGCGAGCAATTAGCTTTTGACTTGGGGATCCCGCTGGACGTTGAGAGATGGTCAAAACAGAGAACAAAATACATAACCAGTTATGTGAAATGGACAATTTAATTGAAAGTAAAGATATCATATACAACAGACATGGATAACATACCGACTGAATCCGCTCGAATGGTCGGAAAACTGAAGGAGCAGTTAGATGTTTGCGTCTCGCGCTTGGAAAGTTTAGAGTCGCTTCCTAGTGTAAAAACAGTGAAGTGCTTAGATGAATTAAGGAAGGATTTGGGATACGCCGATGTGATGGCGACAGATTTAATCTCTATATTGGATGGGTACCTAAGGGCAACCATTGCCTCCTTAGACGAACACTCTTCCGAAGAGACAAGAGATGTATAAGAAGGGGGATTTAGTTTATATCCCATCGGAAACTCAACTTACTGTGTGCTCGCATGATGACGAGAATCTTGTAAGGGCGTACGCTGTATTGGAACACCCTTGCTGTTGTCTAGTTTTAGAAGAGAAGAGCAATCATTTATTGGTTGAAAACAAAGGTACAAAGTGGCTTGTTAAAAAGAGGCAGGTCCATAGAATAGGAGAAAATAATGTTAGTTAAATTAAGAGAAGTCTATAGAACAGACACAAACTACTCAGCCCCGCATAGTTATGCTTCTCGTGAAGTGTTGATTAATACTGCTCATGTAGTTAGGGTGACGGAGAACGCAGAGATGCCAGTAAAAATCACGGAAGGTGTCGTCACAGGGGTGGAGAGTACAAACTATTGTAACGTGGTGATCGGCTCAGGCCAATACTCACAAGAGTTGGTAGTAGAATCGTCTCTTAGGGATTTACAAAATTTACTTTATGGAAAGGAGCTTCTAAATGGATAGAGGATTCGTAATATATGGTAGGGATTCTTGCCCTTGGTGCGTTAAAGCAAAATCTTTAGTGGAATCTTATGGGTTACCGGTGGAATATGTCAACATTCAGCATGGCAAATCACAATTCCTCAAAGAGGAGATGGATAAGAGAGACTGGAACACAATACCTGTAATCTTTTTTAAGAGAGCCGGAGAGCAGCTGTTTTTAGGTGGATATTCAGACCTAGAGGAGCTTTTGTTTGAGTGACCCGAAGGTGATTCCTGTCGAGGATGTGGTCAGTTTTTATAATGATTTGAAGACTCACGAACTTAGAACTCAGTATATATTGAGCGATTATTACAGGGAGATGACGCACCTGAGCGCAGAAGAGCTGCAGCAAGTAATGTCTGTTGGTGTTAGCGCTCGAAGTGTAATTTCTTTTATGAAAAAAACCTTTAACATAGAAGAGGTTTTGAACAGTGATGCGCAAGTTAAGGGTTTCAAATTGAATGACGAAACGATGAAAATATTTTCGTCAATGATTGTGAAGTTTGTCATGATTAAAGAACAGGCCCAGCAGAAATATGTTTTACATTAAAAGACTTGACACGAAGTGTTTCGTGTCTAAGTTATAATCATACTCATTTTGCAAAGAAAAAAAGGAGGACAAAAGTATGAGTTTTTTTATGAATTGGAATAGTAATCAAATGTTTGACGATCTTGGTTTGTCGGCTTATAAGGCTTTCGTACCTAGAGATAAGATTGAGACAACTTCGGAAGGCAATAAAATTTTTATGGCTTTGCCAGGGGTTCCAAAAAGTGATATTAATATCGATCTAAAGGACAAAACGTTGATAGTTAAGTATGAGGGTGGTACAAACTCTGAAACTGGATTCGAGACTCGGGCGTTCAGCAAAGCCTGGAATCTGCCTGACTCCGCAGACGTCGAAAACATCACGGCGGAGTCTATTGACGGCGTGTTAACCATCGATGTCCCAAAGAGAGAACCAGAATCAGGTACGGACCGGTCAATCGTCATTAACTAGTTTGTCACCTTTCTGATGTTCGACACTACTTATTTAAAGTGGGAATTTTTATATGCAGTACCAAAATAAGTGGTTTAAATATATCAATAAAATAAGGTTAGACGAAATGGCCACCCGCGCCTCAAAAGAGGGGGTGGTCCTACCAACCATGCTTGAAGAGTTGGAGCCTTTTGTTTCCGAGCCAGCAACTCACTTTATTACTTATACCGCTGATTTGCGCGGAAGGCAACGAAACGAGGGCCCCACCTCTTACAAAAAGAACGTGGAGGGTAATGAGATCAATGTTCCCATGGTTCAGCAGCCCATCGAAGTGCCTCCTGACCACCACCCGGCCGACCGTTCAGGTGAGAAATGGGAAAAGAGCCCTGCACGTCCGAAGTTTGGCATAAATCCTGGAGGTACATATAACACTCCAGCTGGCATATACTCTTATCCATTGACAAGTCGAATATATGCTCAAATCAAAAATGGCACCATTCCGTTCGCCTCCGATAACGCGTTTTTAACAGTTTTTAGAGTCAAGCCAGGAGTCAAGGTTCTCTCCAATTGGGATGAAGAGTACAACGAGGTGCTTAGCAAGGCAGGAAATGCCGCTGCGTCTCAATTTGCACAAAAAGAAGATAGGTTGCGTCAATCTGCACTTTCAGACGAGGAATACGAATCGGTACTACAGCGGCTAGTCAGTCCCGAATTTTTTGAAAAAGTTGCAAACAGGGAAGGTGACCAAGACACAGGCGAGCATTGGTCTCGGGAGTATGACAAAAGTAATTTTAGAGTCCTCAAGGCCCTTGCCGACGATTCCGCAAAGGTAAGAGCCCATGCATCTGGTGAGGCTTTTTACAGATATTTTTGGAAAAAGTTGTATGAAAAATCTGAGGAAGAGTCCCAGAGATGGGAATCTTTCAATTTATTTCACAAGATGAGTGGTTTGATAGGCTCTCCTGTTTATAAAAAAGGCAAAAACGAGCAGTGGGATCATCTAGATGAGGCTGTAGACCGAGCATTTTTAAATTACCTAAAGGAAGTGATCATGTCACTACCCAAAGTGCTTGAAGGCAAGGAGGATCTTCGATGGGTAAGGGATAACAGCCAACGCGATGCCTTCCGCAAAGAATTAGAAGAGGAGATAGTGCTAGCTACAGACAAATACAGTATGGAGACTGCTCGACTCAAAAAATTACAACAAGACTTTCCACCGATCGAGCCGCTAAACTATCTTGAGCTTAAGTTTATTGTGTGGGAGTACGCCATGTGGTGCGTTGAGGCCCGAAGAGAGTATGGAGAAGAGTGGCTGGAGATGGCACAGGTCGAAACAGGGGAAAGTACAAAACCAGACCCTCTATCTTCAAAAGAAGTGAAGAAGGCAGAAAGAGGATCGACCCAGCCTGACACTAATTTAGGAAAACTGTGGAATGTTACCCGTATAGCGGCCAATGGCAGCGGAGGCCGCTGGGCAAGGATTTTGAGAAATCTAGGAATTGGAGGCATAGTAGACTATCACAGTCCCATAAACAATGAAAAGATATCCAGCTGGCACAAACAGTCAGATTTTGGTTTGATACACCCAGCAGAGCCTGAACAGGCGCTGTTCTTTAAAAAAACAGATCTTGAGGTAGTTAAGACGTTTGAGAATAAGATGACACCAGAAAGAGTAAAAAATACAACTGCTAGGCATGTACATGGTTTGTTCCTGCCTAGTGTTAATGCTGAGTTTGTCAATAAGTTCGGCCGCCCAATGGACGCTTTTGATAAAGAGGTCTATGCAGACCACGTCAGATACTTAACTTGGGCTTTCCAACAGCACGCATTGGAAGGTTCGGAAATGGCGGAAGAAAGGAAACTCATTGAAGATGCTGTAAGGTTTAGAGACGAACAATTGATTAGAAAGGTCCGCAGTCAGCTTGGTTGGTTGTTTCACCCAGAGATCATATGCCTAGTGGCATATGACAAGAAGAACAAGTCCCTCGCGAATGTAACAAGGCAGCTAGAGAGAGAAATAGATGTTTTTTTGAAAAGCCAAAAAAAAGAACAAGGCGCGGTTGTTTTTGACGCAAAGAAGTTGCAGACAGCTTTGATGCCTCGGCGCCGCATAGTGCCAGCCCTCGGAGGGCCAGATAGGCAATATGACAGTTATGGAATCCATTTTGGAGATGTCAGAATAAAGCCTTCAAAGAGTGAACTTCTCAAGGCCAGCCAGGAGGTAGCTAATCAGCGAAATGCATATGAAGAGTTGTTATCTTCGTTTCGCAGGCATTATAACTTTTTTGTCAAATATGCCCATCGTCCTAATGTGGGTCTTTCGTGGCCACAGCTTCGCACCACCGCAGAAGCGCACGGTGTTGTGGACGCCGAACCGGACATTCAAATTGACCTTGTTACTAAGAGATACGAGGCACCCCCAGAGAATGCTCTTCCTACATATAATGCAATGAAGGGAGTGTACATAAAGGAGGGGACTATTGATTCCGATCTCCGCGATTATTTTACAACACTACAAGAGGAAAAAGGCCGCAGCCATAGTAGAGGTATATATAGATTCTTTTGTATGATTGGATATACCGTTGAGGTTGGTGACAAGCAACGAGGCCTCGATGACATCTTGCAAGACCTGCGCGCAGTGGAGAACGTCGCCATTGTAACTGTGATCGAAGGCAACAGGAGGATTGCAGAGAGAAAATACATCGCTGGTATCGCGATAAAGTTCATTCCCTCGGTACCAGGTAAAGTCGGAGTACCACAGCAGATAAAAAACAGGATTATTGGAGATCTCCGTAGATTGAAGAATGTTGAACGAATCTTTCGAATATCCGCCGGCTTGGAAAGAGTGGAGTAGTGATCACACCAGCAGAACTCAAGAGAGATGCAGTAGAAGAAATAATAAATGAGTATATTGTAAAAAAAAGCTTGACTTTTTCACTCAAAACCATTAATCTTAATGAAGACATAAAAAAACAAATTACAAATATAATAGTTCGGTACGACGAGGGCCCAAATTACGGTTCTGTCGAGGTTGAATTGACAGGCAAGGGCAAAGGTATGGCCGCGGCCCTTTTCAACGCGCTGAAGGAGAAATACGGAGAGCAGTACAGGTCGGTAAATTCGATATTGTTTGAAGGAGTGAGAGTTAAAACATTCATGGAAAAAGGGTCAGAAAACTCAGAAATAGAATTTGAGATTGACTTTAGGAACGGTAGAAAAGAGGTTGTAACCTTTCGGGCTAGGAGCAGATCTATAGCAGTGGCTGCAGCCCTAACTGTAATGCGAAGCTTTGAATTTTATATAAATTCAGAGTTGGCTTTTCATAGGATGAGAGATTTGCTTGCCGACGCAAAGAAAAGAGGGAGATCTGATATAAGCTCCAGGCTCATATCAGATTTGTCAAAGATAGTGGAGTTCAATTGCTATGATCCGCGGCGGTGATTATAAGATTCATTTTGTTTCTATAATGTTAGCTATTTTAGTAAAGTATTTTCATTACGCGTATATTAATCCCCATTTATGAAGAAAATAATGTTCTATGTTAGGGTTGCCTGGTTGTTGTTACTAATTATTGTAGGACTATTAGCTTATCTTGGTCCTGACATGATTAGAGAACAGGCAAATGAAATGGACGGACTTAAAAAGAGGGGATACAGTTTTCCATCTTCTGCATGGTAGGGAGTGGCTTGGCTTAATAATGTTGCTGGATAAAAAAGAAAAGATTAGAGACTCTAGAGGTTTGATACATATGGTGCCCGGGAGCGAATATCAGTATTTTTTTGAAACAAATTATAGAAGAAGCAGAGATAGGGTGACGTTGCGAAGAGGATGGGTATATTTACATTGGCTCCGTAAGGCCGAGAAAATCTAACAAACAAGAGGTGAATAAAATGGCTAGATTAACTGGATTAGCAGCAAAAATACAAAAAGATCAATTGCGCGCTGCCCTGACGCAAAAGGGGTATGCTTTTTTTGAAAAAGATGACTACAATTTGAACATTATAGGAGTTAGAAACAAGTCTGGTGACGCATCAAAGTTTGATGACACCATTAATGTTTTATATAAAGTTGA
>MDSZ01208254.1_pt1 | contig 23479 bp, 23 predicted proteins | sample 811201 | NCBI WGS metagenome assembly MDSZ01 (sample SAMN05326647, study PRJNA326480) | marine metagenome | isolation source: seawater | place: Indian Ocean: North | collected 2010
GCAATAAAATTATTTCTGATTTTGGTAAAAAATGACTTTTTTTTTATATTTTTATCCATTTTAAGAATAGCTTGAAAAAATAATAAAAATTAATATCAATATAAAAATTGCAATTAGTAATTTATTATTTAATATCATGAATCTATAAATGTATAACATAAATAGAAGAAAATTTCTTGGCTTATTTGGATGTGGATGTTGTTCATTAATGCTTCCATCTTGTTCAACAGTTCCTATTACCGATAGAAAACAATTGTCAATAATCCCAGAGGCAAATATCAATCGTCAGGCAGCAGCCGCATATGAAAAATTTCGACTTAAAGCTAAATTAATTAATAAAGGTAAACAATTAAATGAGATAAGAGAGATTGGTAAAAGAATTGAAGTAGCTGTCAAAACATTTTTTATAAATAAAGGTGAAGTTGATCCCACTAAAAACTTTAGCTGGGATTACGTTCTAGTTGATAACGATAAAGTTGTTAATGCGTGGTGTATGCCTGGAGGTAAAATTGCCGTTTACACTGGATTGCTAAAGATAACACAAAATACCAATGCATTATCTATAGTAATGGGCCATGAAATTGCTCATGCAGTTGCTAAACACTCGGTTGAACGCGCTAGTCAAGCAATGACAATTAATTTAGGTACTACGGTTGCAGATATTTTTCTTCAAGGAGCAATAAGTAAAACAAGAAATGCGATTGGCCAAAATACAGGAATGGATATACTTAAAATAGGAATTTTTAATCCTTTTGGTAGAAAGCAGGAAACCGAAGCAGACTATTTAGGTTTAATTTTTTCCTCTTTAGCTGGTTATGATATAAGAGAGTCGGTAAAGCTTTGGCAGCGAATGTCAGAAAAGAATAAAGGTAAAGAACCACCAGCATTTTTAAGCACACATCCCTCTAGCAAAAAAAGAATTGAAAATTTAAAACAGTGGATAAATCAGGTAATTATTGAGTATCCACCTATTAAAGCTTAAGTAAAAATTGTTTACTAAGATTTTTTAAGTTTTCTATCTATAATTGAATAAATTTTGTTCCTTGGTGAAACTTTGTTGTCGGTTAAATAATAAATCTTATTATCCAAATTATTAAAATATTTTTTTTTTGGCATTTTAATCAAATTATCAATTTTTTTTTCAAAAAGATCATAACTATCAAGACTTGATGAAAAAAAGTCTTTTATGGGAAAATCATAAATATTAATTTTACTAGTGTTACATGCAAAAATCTTATTTCTAAGAAAAAGGTTTTCCCTCAATAAAGTTGACATTGTGCCAACAGTAATTTCGCTCTCTTCCATAATTTTATAAGTTTGGAACCTATCTTTACTTCTATCAATCAAATTTTTTTTAAAAAACTTTTTATAATCATTGCTCACAAAATTAGCATAAGCTTTTTTTTCTTCATAATAAGGTGTGTTATCAACTAATTTGTTATCTTTTTTTATTCTTTTAGAGCATATAATTATCTTATATTTATTATTTTTTGCATATCTTAAACAATAATTTAAAAGTTTATAATAATTTTTAACAAAGTTTTTATCTAAAAGTTTAATTTTACTATCCCAATTATTGTGTTCTGATAAAAAGCATATTTGTTTTTTTTTCTTTAACTGTAATTGAGTTTTTTTTTTGTATATTATATAATTATCTAGTCTTAAATTGCCTACAGGAAAGATTTTATCAAAATTAATTTTCTTTTTTTTTAAAAGATTTTTTTCGTATAGACCAAAAGATAGTAAAATCGGTAAATTAAAAGAATAATTTAGATTTTTTTTATTTATACCAGAATTAAATAAATATTCATATTCAAGTGGCTCATATCTAGCACCATTTTGTAAAGCTATAAAATTTATATTTTTATTTATTTTCTTAAAACGCTTTGTTATTTCTGAGAATTTAAATGAATTATCTATAAAAGTAAAAACAACCTTAGGATCAAATATGATGATTAATGAAATTAGATACGATGAAAATAAATTTCCTCTATAATAATAAATTGTTAAAATGAGTATTTTTAAAGAAATATAAAGATGTTTCATATTTTCCTTTCTTACAACAAGAATATTGTGATCATATTTTTTTATCATATCTTTAATTTCAAGATATGACTCATCATCAAAAACTAGAATCTCTTTTGGCTTGGGATTTATCCAAATAAACTTATACTTTAATAAAAAATTTAAATTTTTGATTAATTTGAATAAATATTTCAACATCTTTTAAAATTTAAACTTTGATTCTCAAATTTTTTATTTTTTTAAAATCTTCTATTGTATCAACATCAAACCCTTTACCTTGAGAACTAATTATTGGTATAGGATTTTTACATAGTCTGTTCTTGTCTTTTATGTAGGTATTTCTGTGTGATATTATTGCGGCACTATTTAAAGCATAAATTTCTTTAAGATCTTGAGTTCTAGGCCATTTTTTAAGATTAACATTATGTGAAATCCAACCTTCTTTTTTTTTATAAATAAATTTTTGTACTTTATCAGCGCTAAAAGCGCTCAAATTTGCTCTTTTCTTTTTTTTAAAAAAATTGTTTAAAAAATTTAAATAATCACTTGATGCAAACATTGGGCTAGTAACATGAGTCCATAATATATACTTTCCCTTGCATATTTTAGGAACAACGTTAATTAACTTTTGCAAAGAATGATCGCCGGCAAGACTCTTTTTTCGTTTATGAATTTTAACCCATTTAAATTTTTTACAATAATTCTCAACTTTTTTGCTATCGGTTGAGATTATGAATTCAAAATTGTATGTTTTATTGATATTTTTAAGTTTTTGAAGTTGTCTAATTTTTATTTCAAATAAACCAAGTTTATAATTTTTTATGCGTTTAAAATTTTTGTTTATTATTCTTTTGCTGCCCTTTCTTATCGGAGTAAAAATACTAATCATTTAGCCATGGATTAATTTTTGGAATATTAAAAAAATTATCAGTTATTGAATAAAATTTTATAGATTTTTTTGATAATTTTTTTAAACTGTCCAATGTTTCCTTCATTATTATGGTTTCTTGTAAATTAGAAGGATTTCCATCAAAAAACGCAAGGTACATCCTATTTAATTTCATTTTTTTTAATAATAGACCCGATAGTAAAAGCGGGTTATTTGCAACAGTGCTAATAGTTATAATCTTTTTTTTTGAAAAGAATTTTAAAACGTCTTTAACAAAATTTTCTTCTACTAATATATAATCAACTTGTTTAAATAATTTTCTTATTAGCGAAGATTCGTATTTTTGAATATCATTACCAGAATTAATTAGGATTTTTATATTATCATTTTTTTCTCTTATTTTAGAATAATTAATTAACGACCTCACACTGCTAAAGATAATGGTATTATATTTTGAAATTTTATTATATAAAAAATTGCCATATCTTATTTGATTGCTCCCTCCGCCCACTAATATAGGTGGAAAAGTTTTTGAGAACATTTTTGTTAAAATTTTGTAGTTTTTAAAATTAATTTGATTATCATTTTTTTTGGACAACACTTCTAAAGCAGTGGCTGGATCTAATCTTCTTTTTTGCAGTAAGTCCATCATTGCTCCTTGTGAGTAACCATTCTTAGCCGCAAAAGAATACGCGAACGAACTACCCCAGCCATATTCAATTTTGAGTTTGTTCATTAATTCAATAAAATTATTCAAAGTATAACCTTTAATAGATTTTCTTTTTCTATCGTCATAAGCTAACAGTAATTCTGTTTCTGCATTACCGGCACCACGTCCCATACCAGTAAATGTAGTATCTACTGTTGAACAATTAATATTCATTGCGGTGATTGAATTTGCTAAAGCTAATCCACAATTATTATGGAAATGACAACCATAATTATATAATTGTGAATATTTATTTTCAATTTTATTAAAAAAAAAATCTATCATGTAAGGGCTCATAGCTCCGTAACTATCTACAAATGATAAAGTTTCAATATTTTTAGGTAAATTTTTAAAAACATATTGTATCTTTTTGAAATCGTTATACCATTCGCTTAAATACATTAGATTCAAATTTATTTTTAGTCTGTCAGTAACACTTTTTGAAATCACTTTTTTAAATTTATTTACATTAGATGGATCTATTGCGAATCTTATTCCGTCCAAATATTTTTCTTTATTTGCTAATATTTTTTTTAAATGATTTGCGCTCCGAACTTCTTTAAAATTAATCATTGCGATTAATTTTTGATCTTTTCTAATTTTAGATTTTATGTCTTTAAGAATTTTGTTATCTAAATGATAAAAAGGTCCGAGGTCATCTTTATTATCAGAAATATAACCAACTTCTATACTTGATATAGGTAGTGCTTTAACTGTAGATAAATAGTTATTCAAAAAATCTTTTGAAAAATTCCAACCAGTGTAATAACCACCGTCTCTTAATGTGCAGTCTAGAATTTTAATTGTTTTTTTACTCATTTTTTGTTCAATGTTTGAACATATAGTTCATTTAATGAACAGTAAAGCATAATATTTACTATTATTTTCATATTATAGATAATTGATGATTTTAGATACTTTTAATGGTGAGCCCTGATGGACTCGAACCATCGACACCCTCCTTAAAAGGGAGGTGCTCTACCAACTGAGCTAAGGGCCCCCGAAGAAACTCTCTTTTATAGATATATTATGAGAATTTCAAATATTTATTAATTAAAATAATCTATATATTTTTTATAAAAAGTAGCAAAAGTGCCACCCTTTATATTTCTTCTAATTTCATTCATAAATTGTTGATAAAAATAGATGTTATGTAATGAAATCAACATTGAAGCCATCATTTCATTAGATTTAATTAAATGATTTAAATAACTTTTGGAGTATTTGTTTAAATTTCGAATTTTGCAATTTTCATCTAATGGTGATTGATCTTTTTGATATTTAGCATTTTTTAAATTTAATTTCCCTTGCCACGTAAAAGCTAGGCCTGTTCTTCCTGATCTTGTAGGTAAAACGCAGTCAAACATATCAATACCATTAAATACAGCTCCTAAAATGTCTGATGGTGTCCCAACTCCCATTAAATATCTAGGTTTTTTTTTAGGTAACATATAAGTAGTTTCTTTTAATATTTTTAACATTTGTTTTTGATTTTCTCCAACAGCTAAACCGCCAAGTGCATACCCATCAAAATTTATTTTAGTTAATTTTTCTATGCTTTCTTGTCTTAAATCTTTATATAAACCACCCTGAGCAATACCAAATAAAGCTTTCCTCTTATTGTAACCAAATTCAATCTTACTTCTCTCAGCCCAATGTGTTGATATATCTATAGCCCTAGATAAAATTTTTTTATCATTAGTCAATTTTGGACACTCATCTAAAACCATTACAATGTCTGAGTTTATAACTTTTTGAACTTGTATGCTTTTTTCCGGACTTAAAATAATCTTTTTACCATCTATATGTGATTTAAATATAGCTCCTAAATTCTTATCAATTTTATTTAATCTTGCTAACGACATAATTTGATAGCCACCGGAGTCAGTTAGAATTGGCTTATTCCAATTCATAAATTTATGCAGTCCTTCAAATTTATTCAGTACATCTACTCCTGGTCTTAAGAGTAAATGATAAGTATTACCTAAAATTATTTGTGTACCAGTTTTTAAAATATCATCGGTGTATACACCTTTTACAGTACCTTGAGTTCCTACAGGCATAAACGCAGGTGTATCAATTATTCCTCTAGAGGTAATAATTTTTCCAAGTCTAGCGTTGCCATCTTGAGTAATTAACTCAAAACTGAAATCTTTTGATGTCATTAAGTTATTTAGATCTTAGACTTATAATCTTATCAGGATTTGTAACGGATCCACTATTAGGTTCGCCTTTTTTTATTTTATCAACAAACTCCATTCCTTTGATAACTTTTCCAAACACAGAATACTGTCTGTCAAGATGAGGAGCATTTTCAAAACAAATAAAAAATTGACTGTTTGCACTATTTGGGTCAGAAGATCTTGCTGCTGATAAAATACCTCTTGTGTGAGCTATATCAGAAAATTCTGCTTTTAAATCTGGAAGGTCAGAACCACCTGTTCCTGCCAGAGAAATATTGAAACTTGGACTACTTGAATTGCCAAATTTTACATCACCTGATTGAGCCATAAATCCATCAATGACCCTATGAAAAACTACGTTATCATACTTACCTTGATCAGCAAGTTCTTTAAATCTCTTTACATGATTTGGTGCTTTATCAGGATATAATTCAATTTCTACTTCACCGTATTTTAATTTCAAAATCATTTTATTTTCTTTAGCATTTAAACTTGAATTTATTAAACTAAAAAAAATGATAAATAAACTAATATATTTCTTCATCAAATTTTATTTTTCAACATTTTTACGGTTGATTTAGTAACAAACTGCTTAATATTGCCCTCTAATTTTGTGATTTCTTTTACAAAATTAGATGAAATAATTTGATTTTCAATATCTGACATTAAAAACATAGTTTCAATTTTAGAATTTAGTTTTTTATTCATTCCAGCGAGTTGAAATTCATATTCAAAATCTGATACAGCTCTTAATCCTCTTATTATAACAGAAGCATTATATTTTTTGCAAAGATTAATAGTAAGAGTGTCAAACGAAATAATTTTTATTTTCTTTTTATTTAATCTAAGATCTTTAAATAAAGAGTTTTTTATGATTAACAATCTTTCATCAATCGAAAAATGATAATTTTTATTAACATTATCAGTTGTAGCTACAACGACTCTATCAAAAATTTTTAAAGATTTTTTAATTACATCAATATGACCAAAAGTTATAGGGTCAAAAGTCCCTGGATAAATCGCAGTTTTCATAATTAATGGATATTATCTTCTATTTTTATAACCGAAACAACTTTTTCATTACCAGATAATTTCTTAATTCTCACACCTTGAGTATTTCTACCGCCTATTCTGATGTCATTTACAGAACATCTCATAATGCTTCCTTTGTCAGTTGATAATATTATCTCATCACCTTCTCTAACGACTAAAGAAGCCGAGATATTTCCGTTTCTTGGTGAATTTATTATCCCAATAATTCCTTTTCCACCTCTATTTGTCACACGATAATCTGAATAAGAAGAACGCTTGCCATATCCATTCTCGGATACAGAAAGAATAAAATAATCTACCCCTTTTTTTATGTTCTTATCTTTATTTAATATTTTGGTACTTATATTTGTGTTATCCAAAATAGAAAGTGAAATAACTTTGTCATTATCGTTTAACTTTATGCCTTTAATGCCTTTAGATGATCTTCCTTTGAATAGTCTTAGTTTTTTTGATTTAAATCTAATGCATTTGCCAAATTTCGTGCTTAGTAAAATATCTTGATCATCCTTACAAATTTTAACACCAATAATTTTATCATCTTGATCTAATTTCATAGCAATTTTTCCACTATTATTAATATTAATAAAATCTTCTAAGGTATTTTTTCTGACGTTTCCTTTTGCAGTAGCAAAGATGACCATCATATTTTTCCATTCAGACTCATCTTCAGGTAAGGGCATTATTGAACTAATTGAATGATGATTTTTAAGAGGTAAAATATTAAAAATCGATTTACCTTTTGATGCAGCTGTCCCCTCTGGTATTTTATGAGCTTTTATTTTGTATGCTAAGCCCTGTGTAGAAAAAAAAAGCACAGGCGTATGTGTATTAGCAGTAAATATTTGAACTACAAAATCTTCTTCTCGTGTGGAAATGCCTGTTTTGCCTTTTCCGCCTCTTTTCTGAATTTTTAAAGAGCTTAATGGGCTTCTTTTTATGTAACCTTGATTAGTAATGCTTATTACTACAGACTCTTTTTGTATAGTTTCTTCAATGTTATAATTTAAAACTGCATCTATTATTTTAGTTTTTCTAGGTTTAGAAAATTTATCTTTTATGTTTTGTAATTCATTTACAATTAATTTGTATAATTCTTTTTTAGAACTTAAAATTTTATTAAACTCTTTAATTAAAGCAGAAAGTTTGTTGATTTCATTCTCAATTTCACCAATACCGTATGCAGTTAGCTTTTGTAATCTTAGTTCAAGAATTGCGTTTACTTGTTCTGAAGAAAGTTGATAGCTTAAAACATTTTTTTTCTTTTCAATTAAAGATATTAATTTAACACTTTTCTTTATTTTCCATTTTTTATTAAGAAGATTTTTTTTTGCTATTTCAGTATCCTTAGAATTTTTAATTATCTTTATAATTTGATCAATATTTTCAACGGCAGTTGCTAGCCCAATAAGAATATGCGCTTTTTCCTCTGCTTTTGCTAAGTCAAATTTAATTCTTTTTACTACTGTGTCTTCTCTGAATTTTAAAAATTCTGTTATAAATTCTTTTAAATTTAAAATTTTTGGTTTATTATTTACAATTGCTAACGTATTAAATCCAAATGAGTTTTCTATATTTGTCAATTTATATAGCTGCCTTCTAATTGTCTCAGGCTCTACAGACTTTCTTAACTCAAGCACTACTCTTATTCCTTCTCTATTTGACTCATCTCTAATATCTCTAATACCTTCAATCTTTTTATCTCTAACTAGTTGAGCAATTCTCTCTATTAAAATTGATTTATTTACTTGATATGGGATTGATTTAATTATTAAACTTTCTCTGCTACCTTTTTTTTCTTCTAAATCGATTTCACCTCTAATTTTAAAAGATCCTCTGCCTTTGTTGTATCCTTGCTTTAATATATCTTTTCCGATTATTATTCCGCCAGTAGGAAAATCAGGTCCTGGAACATGTTTCATTAATTGACTTATCGTTATCTCTTTGTTTTCAATGTAAGCAATTGTTGCGTTAATAATTTCACCTAGATTATGAGGAGGTATACTTGTTGCCATACCGACGGCGATTCCACCAGCTCCATTAACTAAAATATTTGGATATTGAGAAGGAAGTACCTCTGGTTCTTTTTCAGTTTCATCATAATTATTTCTGTAGCTAACTGTATTTTTTTCAAGATCTTCTGTTAAAAATTGGGCTATCTTTCCAAGTTTAGTTTCAGTATATCGCATTGCAGCTGGTGGATCTCCATCAATAGAACCAAAATTACCTTGACCAGCAATTAATGGTAGACTCATTGAAAAATCTTGAACAAGTCTAACCAATGCATCGTAAACTGATTGATCTCCATGAGGATGATATTTACCTATTACATCACCAACAATTCTAGCTGATTTTCTAAAGGGTTTAGACCAATCATAACCTCCTTTATACATTGCATAAATTATTCTTCTATGAACCGGTTTCAAACCGTCTCTAACATCTGGTAACGCTCTACTTACAATTACACTCATCGCGTAAGATAAGTAAGATGAGCTCATTTCATCTTGAACAAATATTGGCTTAAATGATTTATGGTCTAATGTTGATTTATCCATGAATATTAAAATGGAATCTCATCATCTAAATCAGAGTTATCTTGATTAAGATTGTCATTTGGTAAAGAGCTTTTATTTTCTTTTACTAAATTAGCATCGTCGTTTTTCGCACCTCTATTATCCAACATAGTTAAACTAGAATTATATCCTTGAAGCACTACCTCTGTAGAGTACTTATCCTGTCCAGTGGCTTCGTCTTTCCATTTTCTTGTGCTAAGTTGGCCTTCAACGTATACGTTAGCACCCTTTTTAAGATATTGCTGAACTACATTTACCAACCCTTCATTAAATATAACAATTCTATGCCATTCAGTTTTTTCTTTTCGCTCACCACTAGACTTATCTTTCCATGATTGACTGGTAGCAATGCTTAATCTAGCTACATTTTTGCCATTAACCATTTGCTTTATGTCAGGGTCTGCGCCTAAACGACCTATTAATTGTACTTTATTTAAACTTCCTGCCATAATATTTTAAGTTAATATGTGATTTTTTATTTATTAAAAGTTATAAATTATACCATAATCAGACAATAAATATAAGCTGATTATTTTTTAAAACTAAAAATATGTTGAAAAAAATCGTTGTAAAAGGCGCTAAAGAACACAATCTGAAAAATGTTTCTCTTGAAATTCCAAAAGAGAAATTAGTTGTGATAACTGGCCTATCTGGGTCTGGAAAATCATCTTTAGCTTTTGATACAATTTACGCAGAAGGACAAAGACGTTATGTAGAAAGTTTATCTTCATACGCAAGACAGTTTTTAGATAAGATGAAAAAACCCAAAGTAGACTTGATTGAAGGTTTGAGTCCCGCAATTTCAATTGAACAAAAAAATACATCAAAAAATCCTAGATCTACTGTTGCAACAGTAACCGAAATCTATGATTATATGAGAGTTTTATTTGCTCGAATTGGAATTCCATACTCTCCATTTACAGGCAAACCTATTGTGTCCCAGCCAATAAGTGAAATGGTAGACAAAATTAAAAAGCTTCCCAAAAATAGCACCATATACTTGTTAGCACCAGTAGTTAGAGGGAGAAAAGGAGAATATAAAAAAGAAATTTTAAATTACAAAAAAAGAGGATTTTCACGAATTAAAGTTGACGGGAAATACTTAAAAATAGACGAGTTTCCTAACCTCAATAAAAAAGTTAAACATGATATCTCTGTTGTTGTTGATAGGATTATTTTGAATTCAAATCTTGGAAATAGATTAGCAGATAGTGTTGAAACAGCAGTTAATTTATCAAATGGGCTTTTAATTGTTGAATATGAAAACGAAACATTGCCCAAAAAGTTTAGAAAACTTGAAAGTATTACTTTTTCATCAAAATTCTCTTGTCCAGAAAGTGGCTTCACTATTGAAGAAATAGAGCCTAGATTATTTTCTTTCAACTCCCCTTTTGGAGCATGTGAGGAATGTGAAGGCATAGGACATAACTTAAACGTAGACCCGGGCTTAGTTGTTCCTGATCAAAAAAAGAGTTTACAAGATGGTGCTATCGAACCGTGGTCAAAATCAACATCGATGTACTATGCTCAAACTTTAGCCTCTTTAGCAAAACATTATAAATTTTCTTTAACTGAACCATGGAAAAAAATCCCAAAAAAAATTCAAGATATAATATTATTCGGTTCTGATGATGAAGAAATAAAATTCTCTTACGACGATGGTTACGATACCTATAGTACAAAGAAAACATTTGAGGGAGTGGTTAATAATTTAGAAAGACGTTATCTAGAAACTGACAGTGAATGGAAAAGAGAAGAAATTTCACAGTACCAAAGTGAGTCCAATTGTGAAAAATGTAATGGAATGAGACTCAAAGATGAAGCTCTTTGTATAAAAATAAATTCTCTTAATATAAGTCAAATTACAGAAAAATCTATTGAAGATGCTCAAAAATGGTTTGAAAATTTAACTCATGTTTTGACAGAAAGAGAAAATAAAATTGCCCAACATATTTTAAAAGAAATAAATGAAAGATTGAATTTTTTGTTAAATGTCGGATTAAATTATTTAACTCTTTCAAGAGAGTCAGGCACATTATCTGGAGGTGAAGCACAAAGGATTAGATTAGCATCACAAATTGGTTCAGGGTTGACTGGTGTTTTATATGTTTTGGATGAACCGTCAATTGGTCTTCATCAAAGAGATAATAAGAAATTAATAACAGCTTTAAAAAAATTACGAGATCTAGGAAACACTGTTATTGTTGTTGAACATGATATTGAAACAATGGAAAATTCGGATCATATTATTGATATAGGTCCTGAAGCTGGTTTAAATGGTGGAAGAATTGTTGCCGAAGGCACTGTAAAAGAGATTATAAAAAATGAAAACAGTATTACAGGAAATTATTTATCCGGTAAAAAATATATTCACACTCCAAGAAAAAGACGCTCAGCAAAAAATGGAAGGTTTATAGAAATAAATGGTGCAAGTGGAAATAATTTAAAAAAAGTTAATTTAAAAATACCAGTCGGTACATTTACTTGTGTAACTGGAGTTTCTGGAAGTGGTAAATCTACATTAATTTTACATACTTTATATAATGCTTTTAATTTGATCCTTAATAAAAATAAAAGCAGAAAAGTTCCTAAAGCTTTTACTGGTTTCAAAGGCAATGAGTTGATTGATAAAATTATTGATATTGATCAGTCTCCGATAGGTAGAACTCCTAGATCGAATCCAGCAACTTACACAGGTGCTTTTGGACCAATTAGAGATTGGTTTGCTAACTTGCCTGAGTCTAAAGCTAGGGGTTATAAAGTTGGAAGATACTCATTTAATGTAAAAGGTGGGCGGTGTGAAACCTGTGAAGGTGACGGGGTAATTACTTATGAAATGCATTTTCTTCCTGATGTTTTTATTCCGTGTGATACTTGTAAAGGAGCAAGATATAATAGGGAAACACTTGAGATACGTTTTAAAAATAAGAATATTGCTGATGTTTTGGATATGACTGTTGAAGAAGGATGTAATTTTTTTGAAAATATCCAAAGTATTAGATCAAAGTTAATAACTCTCAAACATGTAGGATTAGGCTACATGAAAATTGGTCAACAAGCGACTACTTTGTCGGGAGGGGAAGCTCAACGAATTAAGTTAGCTAAGGAACTTTCAAAAAGACCAACTGGTAGAACCTTATATATTCTTGATGAGCCAACAACTGGATTACATTCTCACGACATAAAAAAACTTTTGGAAATTTTACAAGCTTTTACCAATACAGGTAATACTGTTGTTGTGATTGAACACAATCTTGATGTTATAAAAACTGCTGATCATATAATTGATATGGGGCCCGAAGGTGGAATAAATGGGGGAAGAATAGTAGCCGAAGGGACGCCCGAGAAGGTATCACAAAACAAAGATAGTTATACTGGCCGATTTATCAAAGAATTGCTCGTAAATTCTAACATGAAAAAAACTGCTTAAAGAGAATAATTATGTTATAAAGAATCATGGTATCAATTTTACAATCATTATCCAAAACAGTTCACATATCTTTAGGTATAGCTATACTATTGTTAGTTGGTCTTCATTTTGGAGGCGATGGTTTTGCTTTTGATAGATATTTTTTTAGCTGGTTATTTAGATACCTTCACGTATTAACTGGAATAATGTGGATCGGACTTTTGTGGTATTTTAATTTTGTGCAAATTCCGTCAATGCCTAGCATTCCTGACGAGCAAAAACCTGCAATTGGTAAAGTCATAGCCCCTAGAGCATTATTTTGGTTTAGATGGGCAGCTCTCGGAACCATTGTTACTGGCTTAATTGTTTCTTATTTAAACGGATATGCGCACCAAGCGATGACTTTAGGAATAGGAAGTGGATATGGCAAAAATACAGCAATAGGCATAGGAATGTGGTTAGGTATTATAATGGCCTACAATGTTTGGTTTGTTATATGGCCAAATCAAAAAAAAGCTTTAGGAATAATAGACTCATCACCAGAAGAAAAAGCTAAGTCAGCAAAAACAGCAATGATTTTTTCAAGAATTAACACATTGTTTTCATTTCCAATGTTATTGTCCATGGTCGCTGCGCAAAACTTATATTAAAATCTTAAGGAACAATTTTTTCATCTTTTTTTTCAAGAGTTTTGTAACTAACTTTAAAAAACTTTAATACTGGAGAAGCAACAAAAATTGACGAATAAGTTCCAATTAAAACCCCTAGAATCATTGCAAAAGAAAAACCTCTAAGAATTTCACCGCCTAATATATAAATTGAAAACAATGCTAATAATGTTGTTACTGATGTTATTACTGTTCTAGATAAAGTTTCGTTAATTGAAATATTAGCAATTTCACTTATATTTAATTTGTTATATTTATTCAAATTTTCTCTAATACGATCATAAATCACTACAGTGTCGTTCATCGAATAACCAACTATAGTTAAAACTGCGGCAATAATCGACAAATTTATTTCAAAAGAAAGAATTGAAAAAATACCAATAGTAATTATAACGTCATGAAATAAAGCTACTATTGACCCAATACTAAATTGCCATTCAAATCTAATCCAAATATAAAAAAGCATTGCCGCTAATGCTAGTGAGATAGCAATAATTCCTGATTCTAGAAGTTCAGCACTTATTTTTGGTCCCACATTCTCAACCCTTCTAAAATTAATCTCTGAGTTAAGACTGTTAACTAAAGTTTTTTTCACCTCTGGTATTAATTGCTCATTACTATCTGTCTTTTGCTCAATTTTTATTAGATAATCTCCTTTTTCGCCAAACTCTTTTACATTTACATCTCCTAATTCCATTTTATTTAAGGAGGTTCTAATTTCTGAAATACTTACATTATTTGAATCAGCTCTTAATTCTATTAAAGTTCCACCTTTAAAATCAATTCCATAATTAAGCCCTTTAAATGATATAAAGAAAACACTTAAAGAAAAAAATATTAAAGATAAAATATTTGCTAATTTAAATTTTGATGAAAAGTCAATTTTTGTATACATTACAATTTTACACTTCCACTTTTATTTTTTAGAACTATAATTGAAGTAATATGTCTCGCCATAAAATACGCTGAAAATAAGGTTGTTATAATCCCTATTCCTAAAGTGATCGCAAACCCTTTTACAGGACCTGATCCAAAAATAAAAAGAATGATTGCAGCAATGAGAGTTGTTATATTAGCATCCAATACTGTTATTTTTGCTTTAGTATATCCAATATCAAAAGCATGAATGATAGATTTTTCAGTCTTCAACTCCTCTTTAATTCTCTCAAAAATTAATACATTTGCATCGACTGCCATACCCACAGTTAAGATTATTCCAGCTATCCCTGGCAGTGTTAATGTTGCCTCTAAAATTGTTAATACACCCACCAACATGGTTAAGTTTGCTATTAATACTAAGTTAGCGACTAATCCAAATATTTTGTATTTAAATATCATAAATATTATTACTAAAATGAATCCGACTATTAGTGAAATTAAACCTGCTTTAATAGAGTCTTCGCCTAAATCTGGTCCTACAGTTCTTTCTTCTACAACTGTCATGGGTGTTGGCAACGCTCCAGACCTGAGCAATAAAGCTAAATCAGTGGCTTCTTGAAAAGAAAAACTTCCTGTAATTATTCCGCTGCCAGAAGTAATTGGTTCATTTATTGAAGGTGCGCTAATTACTTTTCCATCTAAAACTATAGCTAATTGTTTGCCGACATTGTCTGTAGTTGTTCTTCCAAATTTTTGAGCTCCCAGCCTATCTAATGTAAATGAAACAGCTGGCTTATTTGATTGATTATTAATGCTCGGTTGTGCGTCGATGAGGTTTTCTCCGCTCATAATAATTCTTTTGCTTACATTAAGTTCAATATTGTTTTCTGATAATAATCTATCTATTCCAAACTCATCATTGTTGGCTACTAATCTAAAATTTAATTTTGCAGTTTTACCTAAAAGACTCTTTATTCTCTCAGGATCCTTAAGACCAGGTAATTCAACTAATATTCTTTTTTCACCTCTTTGTAGAATGGTTGGTTCTTTAGTTCCAATATCGTCAATTCTACGTCTAACAATTTCAATGGATTGTTTTAAGGCTGCATTATTAATTGTTAATAAACCATATTTAGAAAATAAAATTCGAACTTTGTTTTTTTCTAAAACTTCTAAGTCTAGTTCATAGGAATTGTACTTATTAATATAAGGATTTAAAAAATTATCTTTTTTTGAAAAAAATATAGTTTTTAATTTATCCACATCATCAACTTTAAAAGTCAAATCTTTTTCATTAATTTTAAAATTTGAATATCTGAGATTGTTTTTTTTGAGTAATTTCTTAAAAGTAATAACTTTTGATTGAATTTTTTCTTTTACTAATGGATCAGAATTTATCTCTAATAGTAAATAAGATCCTCCTTGAAGATCTAATCCTAAATTAACTTTTTTTTCAATAAACTGATTATCAGAGTCTTGAAAATTTAAGATTGAAAAAAATGAAACAAAAATAAAAATAAGATAGATAATAAAGATATTTATTTTTGAAAAATTTAACACAAAAAAGAATTATTTTTTTATTTCTTCTTTTTTTAATAAACTAGTTATAGTTGATTTAATTATTTGTACCTTTACATCATTTCCAATATCAACTTCGATCCTATCGTCTTCCATTACTCTTTCAACTTTTCCTAAAATCCCACCAGCCGTAATTACTTCGTCGCCTCTTTTTAATGCTTCAACCATTGCTTTATGTTCTTTAACTCTTTTCTGCTGAGGTCTAATTAAAAAAAAGTAAAAAATAACAAATATTAAAATTAATGGGATAAATTGTGCTATTCCTTGGCCGCTCATTTAGAGATAATTATAATAAAAGAGTTGGTTAAACAAGTGAATAATAATCAAATTTTATCTAGATTATTCATATATTTTTTTAAAATATTCGGAATGTTAATTGAGCCATCTTCATTTTGATAATTCTCTATTAACGCTATCATTAATCTTCCAACCGCTAGCCCTGAACCATTTAATGTGCCAACAAAATCACTGCCTTTAGAAGATTTATATTTTGCACTCATTCTTCTAGATTGAAAAGTTGAACAAGATGAACAGCTTGAAATTTCTCTATATTTTTTTTCTGAGGGTATCCATACTTCTATATCAAATGTTTTTTCAGCACTAAACCCCATGTCACCTGTTGATAGAAGAACAACTTGATAAGCTAAATCCAACTTTTTTAAAATTTCTTCAGCACAGTTTAACATTCGGTCAAGCTCAGATAGACAGTTTTTTGGTTCGACAATACTCACTAACTCCACTTTATAAAATTGGTGTTGTCTCATCATTCCTTTTGTATCTTTTCCATAACTTCCTGCTTCTTTTCTAAAACAGGGAGTTGAAGCTACATATCTAATTGGTAAGTCTTTAATGTTTGAGGTAGAATTTTTTACTAAGTTTGTAAGAGCAACTTCAGCTGTTGGGATTAAAAATTTTCTTTGATCTATATCATTGAATTTTATTTCAAATTGATCATCTTCAAATTTTGGAAGTTGGCCCGTACCAAACATTACATCTTCATTAACTATTAAAGGTGGTGATATTTCTGTATAACCAAATTCTTTAGTATGAATATCTAGCATGAAATTTATCAAAGCTCTTTCTAATAAAGCGAACTCATCTTTTAATATGACAAATCTTGAACCAGATAAGTTTGCAGATGTATCAAAATCAATTTTATTTTCTTTAGCACCAAGTTCTACATGTGACTTTAACTTAAATTTGAATTCTTTTAATGTTCCTACTTTTTTAATTAACTTGTTTTGATTTTCATCCTTTCCTTTAGGAACTTCATCGCATGCAATATTCGGCAGATTGAATAAAATTTGATTTAAATCTTTTTGAATTTTTGATTGTTCTATTGATAATTTGTTAATCTGTTCAGAAATTTTTTTTGATTTTTCGTGATTATTTTTATCTTTTGATTTTGATAGTAATTTCTTTTCTTGTTCTAAAGTTTCTTTTTTATAAATTAAATCTCTATTATTTTTATCTAATAAAATGAATCTTTCTGTATCAAAAGTAACATTTCTTTCTTTAAATTTTATTTTATATTCTTCAGGATTTTTTCTTAGTTCTTTGATATTATGCATCTTTTATCTCTTCTGTATCATTTTTTTTTTCAGTAAACCTAACTGTTATAATTGACAATTCATAAAGTAACAATAAGGGTATGGCCAACCCTATTTGAGTAATAGGGTCTGGAGGTGTTAATATTGCTGCAACTGTAAAAATAATTACAATTACGTATCTTCTGGTATTTTTTAAATACTTTGAGTTAACAACTCCTATGCGAGCTAATAAATTTAAAAGAATTGGCAGTTGAAAACTTATGCCAAAGGCAAAAATTAATCTCATAATTAATGAAAGATATTCATTAACTTTAGCCTCTAGCTGAATTGGTAAATTTGTACTAGAACCAACTGTTTCAAAGGATAAAAAAAACTTAATTGCAAGTGGCATTACTAAATAATAAACAAGAAGTCCTCCAAGCAAGAAAAGTATGGGTGTTGAAATCAAATAAGGCAAGATTGCTTTTTTTTCGTTTTTATATAAGCCAGGAGCAATAAATTTATAAATTTGTATCAATAAAATTGGGCTGCCTATGAAAACTGCAGAAAAAAAAGCAACTTTAAGGTAAGTAATAAATGTCTCATGTAACGCTGTGAAAATTAATCTCCTTTCGTTTTGATCTTCTTTAACTGCGTCAGCGTAAGGCTCTACAAGAAAATTATAGATATTTTCTGCAAATGTGTATGAAATGATAAAAATTATCAATATAAATATTACAGATTTTATTAATCTAGATCTAAGCTCAACAAAATGACTTGTAAAAGAATTATTGTTTGTCATTTTTGTCTCTAGTTTTTTTGTTTTTTTCGTTTATCTCTTCTTCTTCAATGTCTAAACTGTTTGTTACTGTTGAAACTTCTCGCTGAAAATTGTTAAAAGTAGTTTTGATTTTGCCTATAACTGAGCCAATTTTTTTTAGTGCTATAGGAAATTCTTTTGGGCCTAAAACTAATATTGCAATTATAACAACTGCTAATATCTCTAACCATCCAATTTGAGGCATCTAAGAATTATTTGTTATCGGAATTTGAACTGTCAGAATTGTTGCTATCTTCATTATTATTAGAATTGTCATCTGACATTCCTTTTTTAAAACTTTTAATTCCTTTTGCAAGGTCTCCCATTATGCTTGATATTTTGCCTTTTCCAAAAAGAATAACAATTAAGATCGCTATTATGATAATGCCTGTCCAACCAATATTTCCCATACTTAATTATATACAATAATTTGAATTAAATATATATACTTATTTTTCAGTCTCAGGAGCTTTCTGAATTGCCTCTTCAATATCTTCATAAATATTCTGTTCTGATTTTATTGATTGCTCCTTGAAAAATTTTCCAGTTCCAAAAATTGATTTATCTATTGTGGAAGTATCAATTAATCCTGCGGAACCTAATTCTTCTACTGTTGGTAGATCAGACAATTTTTGAACATTAAAATGATTAAGGAAATTTTCAGTTGTTGCATACTGAATAGGTTTCCCTGGAACGTCTTTCCTGCCTGCAGGTCTAACCCAATCAAGTTCAAGCAGAATTTCTAAGGTATTTGTTGCAAATGACACTCCACGAATTTCTTCAATTTCAGATCTAGTTACAGGCTGATGGTATACAATAATTGAAAGTGTTTCTATTGTTGCTTTTGATAATTTTTTTTGTGTCGATTTTTGCAATGACATTAATTTTGATAAGTCCTCAGCAGTTCTAAAGGACCATTTATTTCGAATACATACTAAATTAATCCCTCTGTTATTGTAATTTTGTTTTAATTTTTCTAAAATTTTAGTTACGTTAACTGTAGTTTGAACTCTTTTTTCGATAGTTTCAATATCTAAAGGTTCTGAGGCTGCAAAGAGAATTGCCTCAATTTGACGTTCTAGTTTTGAAACGTTCGAAGGAAATGAAATAATATTGTTTTTATCTTTTTTCTTCATAGATTAGGACTTTTTTTTAATAAGTATTTCTTTAAATAATTCTTTTTGAAGCATTTGAACCGCACCATCTTTAACAAGCTCTAGACTCGCAGCAAATATTCCCGCGATACCAGATTTTTTCATATTTTTATTTAAATAAAATTTTGGTATGAGATCGATGATACTTTTCCATTCTTTAATTTGTTCTAAATTATTTGTGATGCTTTTTATACCTTCTTCAGTAGTGAAAACTGGTAGCTTAGGAATATTTATTGTTTTAAATGTTTTTTGCATTTGAAGTACTGAATAACTTTTTAATAACTCATATAGAGAAATATCATAAATTGGAGTGTTGATTGATCTAATTCCACCTTTCATCCCCCTATTAAAAATATGGATACCAAGTCTCTTTTTTTTTAAAATTTGATCTGAAAGTATTCTTATCAACTCCAATTTTTTAAGTTGTAACTTTAATCTTTCAGCTACTTCGAGAGCTTTGAAATCATCTTCTTCATCATCAGGAAGTAACAATTTTGATTTTAAATAAGCTAACCAAGTTGCAGTTAATAAATATTCAGAAGCAGTTTCTAGGTCCAAATTCTCTCGATCTTTTATATATTTTAAAAATTGATCTGCCAGTTTGGATATTGATATTTTGGCTAAATCAACTTTTTGTGATTTTGCTAAGTCTAATAAAATTTCAAGAGGACCAGAATAATTGGGTATATCAATTGAAATATTCTTTAAATTTTTTGATTCCATTCCTAGATTTTATCTTAAAAATTTGTAAAATTCTGAAGTTTTTTTAACAGTAAATTTGTCTATATAGGGCAATTCTTTTATAAGCTTACGACATTCCTCATGCTTCCCTCCACAATATAGAACTAAATTACAACCTGCTAAAAGTGATTTTTTTGCGTTAGTGACTAAATCGTATTTTAAGGCCTTCATTGCTATATCATCAGATATTAAAATTCCTTTAAATCCTATTTTTTTTCTAATTATATATTTAATTATTTTTTGTGAAAAAGTGGCAACATTAAATTTATCTAATCGTTTATAAATAATGTGGGCTGTCATGGCAAACATAGATGGATTTTTTTTAAACGGAAAAAAGTCATATTTATCTAAATCTTTATAATTTAAATTTACTAAAGGGGTTTTAAAATGACTATCTGCAGTTGCACAACCATGTCCAGGGACATGCTTAATTACGGTACCTATTTTGTTAGATTTGTAAAAATTTACACAGGCTTGACCTAATTTCTTTACAATTAAAGGGTCGTTAGAAAAACTTCTATTGTCAATTACTTTGCTAGTGTTGTTTCTTAAAACATCTAACACTGGAACTGTGTTTATATTGATGCCAATTGTTTTTAAAAGATTTATAATGTTTTTTAAATAATTTTTATAAAAAGTAAGTCCTAAATTTTTATTTTCTTTATATAGATCACCAAATAATTTTTGAGAAAATTCATGATTTATAATTTTGCCCAATCTAGAAACTTTGCCTCCTTCCTCATCCACTAAAATTGGAAATTTCTTATCTTTGCTAAATTTTCTTATTTCATTTACTAATTTTTTAATTTGTTTTAATGATTTGATGTTTCTTTTAAATAGTATTAAGCCCCATGGCTTTTCATCAGAAAGCAACTTCTTTTCATTGTTAAGCAGTTTATAGCCTTTAATGCTAATAATTATTGCTTTTTTTTTCATTTAAATTTTAGCAAATCCCAAAAACTTCTTGTTTCATCTTCTTTAATTTCCTTATTAAAAGAATCGTTAAATTCTATAGTATTGTTTGTGTTGTTTGGTAAAACTGGTAAATCTAACTTTTTTTTTTTAAGGATTTCATCCATGTTTGTTCTATTAAAATTTGTTGTCTTAATATTAGTATTTGATAAATAATATTTAAAAGTACTAAATATAAATAAAATCAAAAAAAATAGCATTAATATATTTATAATTCTATACATCACATTTTTTCAGGCAATGAAACTCCAAGGATATCCATTCCATTTTTTACTACTACAGCAATAAGACAAATTACTATTAAAATTTCTTGTCTTTTAATTTTTCCGTCATTTATAAATTTATAATTATGATCTTCATTTCCTTTGCTCCAATAAGAGTGAAATAATGTAGACAGCTCGTACAAATAATAAGGTATTTTGTGAGGTTCATATTTGTAAGAAGCAGACTCAATTATTTTAGGCCATTCAAATATTTTTCTTAAAATTTTTTTCTCATAATCGTTGGGTAAAAAAGTTTCTGAAACTAAGTTTAATTCATCATTAAGATTTGTATTTAATAATCTGAATATAGAATTTATTCTTGCGAATGCATATTGAACGTAAAAAACAGGATTTTCTTTTGTTTTTTCTTTAACCTTATCAAAATCAAAATCTAATTCGACATCATTGCTTCTATTTAACATCATAAATCTAATTGCGTCCTTATTAACCTCGTCAAGCAAATCTTTGGCAGAAATAAAATCACCTGACCTTTTTGACATTTTATAAGGTTGTCCATTTTTATAAAGTTTTACTAATTGGCAAACTTTACAGCTAAGTTTTACCTTTTTGTTTGACAAAGCAGAAACAGCTGAAGATATTCTTTTTATGTACCCAGTATGATCTGCGCCAAGTATATTTATTAATTTACTAAATTTTCTGTTTATCTTATCCATGTGGTAGGCAATATCGTTTGCAAAATAAGTCCAACTACCATCATCTTTTTGTAAGGCTCTATCAGTATCATCTCCAAATAAAGTTGATTTAAAAATTAATTTTTTATTTTTTTTCCAATTCCTAGAAGACGTTCCTTTAGGAGGATCTAGATATCCCTCTTCTACAAATTTTTTATCTTTAAGGTTATTCACAGCTTTAATTACTAAATCTTTACTTACAATTTCAGTTTCTGAAAAAAAATTATCATGTTTAATTCCAAGAAGTTTTAAGTCATCTTTAATCATTGACATTGACTCCTTTAATGAGAGTTTTTTCAAAACTTTAAAAGAATCTTCTAAGTTATCAAATTTAATATTCGAATTGTTTTTTATAATCTTTTTTGCAATTTTAATTATATAGTCTCCAGGATACAAATTTTCTTTAGCAATAAATTTTTCTTTAAATTTAATTTCTCTAATTCTTAAATAGACTGATTCAACAAAGTTTTTAATCTGATTCCCGTAGTCATTAATGTAATATTCCTTAACAACTTTATTTCCATTAAATAACAATAAATTTGACAACACATCTCCAAAAATTGCACCTCTACAGTGGCCTACATGCATAGGGCCTGTTGGATTGGCTGAAACAAATTCTATGTTATATGTTTCATTTGATTTTTTTGATCCATATGTTTCTTTGTTTTTCAGAATATTTTTTATAATTGAAATAATGCCTGTTTTAGATAATTTGATATTAATAAAACCAGGTCCAGCCACATCAACTTTTTCAAAGTGAGTTATATTCTCTTCCATAATTTTTTTAATCTCATTAGCTAAATTTTTTGGATTGAGATTGTTTATTTTACTTAAAACTAGAGAAATATTAGTGGACAGATCGTAGTCAAAATGTTCAGGAGGCACTTCCAAATTTATATTCTTAATATAATCTAAATTTTCAATTTTAAGATTATTCTTATTATCTATAATAAGTTTATTTATAAGCAATAAATAATTGTCAAAAATATTCATTTAATTCTATTGTAAAGATTTATTGCATATCTGTCAGTCATGCCAGCTATAAAATCACATATTGATCTAGCAATATTTGAATTATCATACTTACTAACATTTATATATTTGTCTGGATTTTTTTTAATAGATAAAAAAAGTTTGTTAATTATTAATTTGCCTTTATTGGTATTTTTTTTTACATCATCATGATAATACATTTTTTTTTTAAGAAATTTTTTAATATTTCTATCAAATTTTCTCATTTTTGAAGAAAAAGTAACAATTGGAAATCTTGATTTGTAAACATCATTCAAATCTTTTAGTTTATAATTTCTAATATTTTTTCTAGTAGTTAAAATTATGTCTTTTA